>PJTS01000084.1_pt1 | contig 96605 bp, 105 predicted proteins | sample 1512251 | NCBI WGS metagenome assembly PJTS01 (sample SAMN08177686, study PRJNA422409) | Soil metagenome, whole genome shotgun sequencing project. | isolation source: Soil (2) enriched on wood chips: alkali lignin treatment | place: USA: Madison | collected 2015-01-15 | reverse complement strand
TGCTGGTCAATGGCAAGCGGCGCCATAATACCGCCACCCTGTTCATCAACGGATCGGTCCAGAATGGCCAGTCGCCGCCGGACCTGGACCTGATCCCCGGTAATGCGATCCAGCGGATCGAGGTACTGCGCGACGGCGCATCGGCCCAATATGGGTCGGACGCGATCGCCGGCGTCGTCAACATCATCCTGAAGAACGACACCCAGGGCGGCGCGGCGCTGACCATGGGCAGCACCGCCGACAATGGCGGCTGGCAGGGCCGCTGGCAGATCGACAAGGGCTTCGCGATCGGGCCAGACGGCGGCTATATCCACCTGTCGGGCGAAGGCGTGCTGCAGGACAATACGGTGGTGAACAGCAGCCCGATCACCAGCAATCCCTTCTATCCCACCGGCGACGCGCGCAATGCCGATCCGGACCGCATTCGCGCCAGATATGGCCAGCCGCAGGTCATCGGCGGCAATGCCAGCTATGATGCGATGATGCCGGTCGGCGGAACCATGGAGATGTACAGCTTCGGCACTTACTCCAAGCGGCATGCGGCCGGCTGGCTGACCTATCGCAACCCGGCGGCGCTCAACAACATCCTGGATATCTACCCCGAAGGCTATATTCCGCGCATCCACGTCTATGACGAGGATTTTCAGGTCGCCGGTGGGCTGCGTGGCGAGATTGGCGGCGGGGTGCATGTCGACCTGTCGACCAGCTATGCGCAGGACGAGGTTAAATATGCGCAGACCACCTCGCTCAACCCCTCCATGGGGCCGGCCAGCCCCACCCATTTCTACCTCGGCAAGATCCGCTTCGACGAATGGACCAGCAATCTCGACTTCAGCAAGGAACTGGACATCGGCCTCGCCGGGCCGCTTTCGGTCGCGGTCGGTGCCGAGTATAAGAAGAACAAGTTCCTGATCGGGCGAGGCGACCCGGAATCCTATATCGATGGCGGCTATGTCTCGCCGGCCGGCAGCTGGTGGGCGGGGGCGACGCGCACCGGGGTCGGGTCGCAGGGCGTCACCGGCTTTGTCCCCGAAGGCGCCGGCAGTTGGAACCGCGACAACTGGAGCGCCTATCTCAACCTGGAAGGTGAGATCATCGAGGGGCTGGAGTTCGGCCTGGCGGGGCGGCATGAGGATTATTCCGACTTCGGCACCACCGATACCGGCAAGGCGTCGCTGCGCTTCGAGCCGGTTCGCGGCTTTGCCATTCGCGGCACCGCCAGCACCGGCTTTCGCGCGCCGACGCTGCAGCAGCAGCATTATGCGTCCTCCTCCACGATCAACGTCACCGTCAACGGCGTGAACCAGTTGCTGCCGGTACAGGCGCTGCCGGTCGACGGGGTTGCCGCGCGGGCGCTGGGGGCGCAGCCGCTGAAGCCGGAAAAGTCGACCAACTTTTCCGCTGGCATCGTCCTGACCCCGGCGCCCAATTTCAACGTTACGGTCGACGCCTATCAGATCAAGGTCAGGGACCGCATCCTGCTGTCCGAAACGCTGAGCGGCCCGGTGGTCATGAATGCGCTGGCGGCAGCGGGCATACAGGGCATTGCCGGCGGCCTCATCTTCTCCAACGCGGCCGACACGCGCACTCGCGGCCTCGATATCGTCAGCACCTATCGGGCGGGGCTGGGCGACCTTGGCACCGCGACGATCAGCCTGTCCGCCAATTTCAACAAGACCATCTTCACCCATATCGACCCGGTCCCTGACGAGATCGCCGCATCCGGGCTGGTGCTGATCGGCCGGGCCAAGCAGGGCGACCTTTCCGAAGGCACGCCGCGCGACAAGCTGATCGGCAACATCCTGTGGGAAAAGGGTGATTTCAATCTGAACCTGCGCGCCACCCGCTATGGCAAAATCTATCAGCGGGCCAGTGCGGCCGTCTATCATACCGAGGATTTTCAAAGCTGCACGGCAGGCAGCACCGGTTGCCTTTATGATTATGTCGACGAGAAACTGAGCCCCAAGACGATCCTCGACCTCGAACTGGGCTACCGACTGACGCGGGGCGTCAAGCTGTCGGTCGGGGCCAATAATCTGCTCAACACCTATCCCAACAAATTGAAGCCGGTGAACCGGACGGCCGGCAGCCTTTATAATGGCTATGCCCCCTATGGGATCAGCGGCGGTTTCTATTATGGGCGGCTGAACCTGGAATTCTGACGCGACAGTTGAAAGTTCACAGTGTCGTGCGACGTGAAATCGGCCGTTTTTGCGGCCTAGCGCGCCTGTCAGGCTTCCCTGACGCGCCACCGAAGCGACAGTGACGCGACGGTGAAGCGACACTGAGGCGACAGTCAGGCGACAGTCAGGCGACAGCGAAGCGGCAGTTAGCGCCAGCCGGCCGCCTGCGCCGCCCGCTCGCCCTGCGCATCGGCAGGAGCGCCGTCGATCAGGCCGTCGATGGTGGCGAGAAGGCGCGGATCGGCCGAAGCGGCCTGGCGGTATTCGCTCGCCTGGCCCTTGCCGGGCACCGCCTGCAGCAATTGCCAGCCGGCATCGGTGCGGCAGGCGACGCCTGCCATGGCGGCGCCATCGAAGCTGCGGCACCAGCCGCCGCCCTTGCGCCGGAAGCTGAGGCCGATGTGAATGGAACCGCCCTCCCCGGCCGAGGCCAATTGGCTGTCGAGCGCGGTGGCGAGCGATCCCCGCGCCAGCATCGCGCCATTCCTGACCGCAATCGGCCCATCCGGGCCGCCCGTCATACGACCGATGCCCAGGCCCAGCAGCAGGCTGGCGGCAATGGCCCCGCCCGTCGCCCACGCCCAGCGTCGCGAGGGTCGCGCGATCGGCACCACCGTCGGCGAGGCGAGCATGGCCTGCATCGAAGCGGGTACATCCTCCTGCGCGATCGGCGCGAAATGGCCGGCCAGCCGCGCCCGCAACCGGCGATGCTGCTCCAGCCGGGCGGCCAGCGCCGGGTCTTCCGCCACGGCGCGGTCAACTCGCCGCCGGGTCACCTCATCCAGTTCGCCATCCACCCAGGCGATCAGCATGGCTTCGTCAATGTCGGTCATGCCGCTTCCCCCAAGAGTTCGATGAGCGCGCCGCGTCCGCGCACCAGCCGCGACGTCAGCGTGCCCATCGGTATGTTCAATATCGCAGCCGCCTCCTTGTAGGACAGCCCCTCCACCAGCACGAGCGCGATCGCCTCGCGCTGTTCGGGCGGCAGCGCCTGCATCGCCCGGTCGACGTCGGACAGGGTCATGGCCTGTTCCACCGCCTTGTCGCCGGCATAACCGACGTCGGCCCCCGCCTCTTCCGGCGCGAAGGTTCTGGCGGCCCGCTGACGGGCGCGACCCTCATCGATCCAAAGATTGCGCATGATCCGATACATCCAGCTGTCGAGCCGCGTGCCCGGTTGCCACTGGTCGCGGGCGCGCAGCCCCTTTTCCAGTGCCGCCTGGCACAGATCGTCGCCATCGGCGCGATCATGCGACAGGCTGGCGGCAAAACGCCGCAGCCGGGGCAGGATCGCCAGCAGGTCGCGCTCGAACGACATTATGTCTCCAACATATTCTTACAGGGATGAAACGTCCCTGCCCGGCCGTTTCATCCTTCAGAAAGTCCAGCAACCGGAATTTTTTTGACGATGGACGATTTTGACGCTGAAAAGGCCGGCGATGACCGGCGGGAAGAGACAGAGATGAGATGGACGCGCCCGTTGCTGATCGCGGGATTGTGGCTCGCAGCGCCGGGTGCGCAGGCGCAATTGCTGCCGGCGCCGGCCGCCGGTGCGTTGGGGGGCGGTGCGCTGGGCGGGGTCGGCCAGATAGTGCCCGACACGCTCGACCGGCTGGGCGGCATCGTCGACCAGAGCGACCTGGATCGGCTGTCGCCGGCGCGGCTGGCCGATCGGCTGGCAGCGGCGCGCATGGCGCGGATCGACGCGCTGTTGCGCCAGCATGGCGACCAGATCGAACTGGATGACCGGCGAGAGCCGGCGCGGCGCGGCATCATCCTGCTGACCGGGGCGGATGCGGCCGCGATCGAGACGCTGCGTGCGGCCGGCTATGGCGTGGAACGGATCGAGGCGGAGGGGATCGACTTGGCGATCACGCGGCTGACTGTGCCCGACGGCCAGAGCCTGGCGCGGGCGCTGCGCAGCGTGCGCAAGATCGCGCCCAAGGCGCAGGCGAGCGCCGACAATCTCTATTTCCCGAGCGGCGCGGCTACAGAGGAGCGATCCGCTACATTGGCGAGCCATGGCAGTGTCGGGCGCGGCGCGGCCGGGCTGATCGATGGCGGCGTGGCCGCACATCCGGCGCTGGCCGGCGCGATCGAGCAGCGTGGCTTCGTGGCCGGCGCACCACGGGCCAGCGCCCATGGCACGGCGGTCGCATCCTTGATCGGCGGATATGGCAGCGTGAAGGGCGCAGCGCCGGGCACGCCGCTGCTGGTCGCCGATGTCTATGGCGACGATCCGGCCGGCGGCAGCAGCTTTGCCATTGTCCGCGCGCTGGGCTGGATGGCGGCGCGCGGCGCGAAGGTGGTGACCATCAGCCTGGTCGGGCCGGACAATCCCTTGCTGGCCGGCGCGATCCGGCTGGTGCGCGACAAGGGGGTGATGCTGGTCGCGGCGGTCGGCAATGACGGCCCCGCCGCCCCGCCCGCCTACCCCGCATCCTACCCGCAGGTGATCGCGGTGACCGGCGTGGACGGGCGTGGCCGGTTGCTGCCCGAGGCCGGGCGCGCGGCCCATGTCGATTTCGCCGCGCCCGGTGCGGACATGATGGCCGCCGACATGGACGGCGGCCGGGACAAGGTGCGCGGCACATCCTTTGCGGCGCCTTTGGTGGCCGGGCGGCTGATGGCTGGCGGATCGGTCGAGGCGCTGCGGCGGGAGGCAAAACCCGGTCGCGGCAAGGGCTATGGCGCCGGCATATTGTGCGAGACTTGCAGAAATATGGATTGAATTTCCGTACCTTGTGAGAAAAATTCAGACGTTCGGGATTAAAGCGAAACGCCCCGCCGTTGTCCTGTCATCGGATCAAGATGACCAAGGAGACGGTCCATGAAGACGCAGATTATCATCGCAACCGCCTGCCTCGCGGCGCTCACCACGGCCCCCGCCTCTGCCCAGTTGCTGGGCGGTGGCGGCGCCTTGGGTGGTGGCGGCCTGGGTGGCATCACCGGCGGCCTGGGCGGCACGCTGGGCGGTTCGTTCGGCGGATCGGGCAGCCTGGATCGCAGCATCGACCTCGACAATGGCCGGGTCGGCGCCAGCGGCAACGGCAATGGCCGCGCCGAAGGATCGGCAAGCCGTCGTGGCAAGAGCCGCTCGGCCAGCGGATCGGGATCGGCCGACGGCAATCTGGCGGTCGATACGCTGGGCACCAGCGATGTGACAGGCGCAACCGATGCGGCGCGCAACCGGGCGAGCGACACGGTCGGCACCGCGCGCGACCGGACGGAAAGCGGCGTCGCGACGGCGCGCGATCGGGCGAGCAGCACCGTGGCATCGGCCCGTGACCGGGCAGGCAGCACGGTTGCCTCCGCCCGCGATCGGGCAGGATCGACGGCTAGCGGCGCACGGTCGGCGGCGGGCAACGTCGCGGGTGGCGCAACCAATGCCGTCGGCAGCGCCGCCTCGATCGACGCGAGCGGCCAGCTTTCGGGCAGCGGCGAGACGCATGGCAGCACCAGCCAGCCGCAGAGCGAGGCCGCTACCCCTTCCTCTTCCGATCAGGCGACGGACTGACCCCATAACCCCGTATCCCGTCGCCTGACGGAAACGGCCGGCGATCCCCATCGGATCGCCGGCCGCATCATGTCCGCAATCGGGCGACGGGATCAGCTGGACGCGACCACCATGGCGCGGGCGCGATCGGTCGCCGCACGCGTGTCCCCTGCCAGTTTCTTCACTTCGGCCGCGACCACCGCGAAACCGCGCCCGGCCTCGCCGGCCCGTGCCGCCTCGATCGTGGCGTTGAGCGCCAGCAGGTTGGTCTGGTTGGCGATGCCGCTGATCGTGTCGACAATGTCGACCAGCCCGTCGACGGTGCTCTTGAGTTCCGCGCGCAAGATCTTGGAGGGGGTGGTGTCGGTCGCGATCTTGAGGATGCGCTCGACCCGACCTTGGGCATTGAAGACCGGATTATAGGTGGCCTGCAGCCACACCTCTTGCCCATTCTTACCCAGGCGACGATATTCGCCGGCATCGAAATCGCCCTGCCCCAGCTTTTCCCACAGGGCGGCATAAGCGGCCGAACGCGCCTGCCCTTCGTCGCAGAAGATGCGATGATGGCGCCCGACAATCTCTCCGAGGGCATAGCCCATGGTCGCCAGGAACAGGTCATTGGCCCAGAGGATCGTGCCGTCCGGCGCAAATTCGATCACCGCCTGCGAACGGCAAATGGCATCCCAGACGGCATCGCGGCTATGGGGGTGAATGGCCTGGCCCATGAACATAAAACTCCTTCGAGCCCGGCCTAGGCACGGATGGTAAATAGCGACTTAATTCTACAGAAATTACATGATTTGTAACAATATGGCGCCAACGGAAAAGGCCGGCGATCCCTTCGGACCGCCGGCCTTTTCCACCCCCTGACATAGAATCAGCGATCGATCAGGCAACCCGCGTTTCGAACGCCTCGACCTCATCGGGATCACGCAGCACATAGCCGCGACCCCAGACGGTCTCGATATAATTGTCGCCGCTGCAGGCCAGTGCCAGCTTCTTGCGCAGCTTGCAGATGAAGACGTCGATGATCTTGAGTTCGGGCTCGTCCATGCCGCCATAGAGATGGTTGAGGAACATCTCCTTGGTCAGGGTCGTGCCCTTGCGGAGCGATAGCAGCTCCAGCATCGCATATTCCTTGCCGGTCAGATGAACGCGGTTTCCGTCCACTTCCACGGTCTTCGCGTCGAGGTTCACCGCCAGCTTGCCGGTGCGGATGACCGACTGCGAATGGCCCTTCGAGCGGCGGACCACGGCGTGGATGCGCGCGATCAGTTCCTCGCGATGGAACGGCTTGGTGACATAATCGTCGGCGCCGAAGCCGAAGGAACGGACCTTGCTGTCCATTTCGGCGACGCCCGACAGGATCAGCACCGGAGTCTGCACCCGTGCCGCCCGCAGCTTCTTGAGCACGTCATAGCCGTGCATGTCGGGCAGGTTGAGATCCAGACAGATGATGTCATAGTCGTACAGCTTGCCGAGATCGAGGCCCTCTTCCCCAAGATCGGTGGTGTAGACGTTGAAACCCTCGGTCGTGAGCATCAGCTCGATCGCCTTGGCGGTGGTTGGTTCGTCCTCAATCAGCAGCACGCGCATTGGAAGCCCCTTCGTGTCGCAGGTCCGTTCACCCCACCAGAACGGTTTCTGCTCGCAATCATTAACCAAAAAACTTCTGAAGGACAAAGGTTAATTTTTCGCTAACCCGCAGGAATCCGCGAGTCGTATTAAAACGAATCTATTTACAAAGCGTTGACCCTGTAACGAAGCCCGCCGAGTCAAGCTGGATTACGGGACGGAACGAGCAAAGTCCTGCCCTGGTTCCGCCTTTCGCAGGAGCGATCCGCGCCGATCACAAGGCAGAAATTTGCACTTCGTAAACCAGCCTCAGCAACCATGGTGGCGGGTCAGGAAATCGAGCAGCGCCTCCACCCGTGCCGGCCGCAGGCGCGAGGGCGGCGTCACCAGATGCAGGCCGAAGGGCGGCGGCCGCCAGTCGAGCAAAATCTCCTCCAACTCACCCGAACGGATCGCGTCGCCGACGATGAAATCGGGCAGGCGGGCGATGCCGACGCCAAGGCGCAGCGCGGGCATCATCGCCTCACCGCTGTTGACGGTGATGCGCGGGCGGACCTGCACCGTCACATTCTGCTGCCCCGGCCCGGTGAAGCGCCAGACATCGGGCGCGGTGACGTTGGAATAGCAGAGGCAGTCGTGGTTGCCGAGGTCGGACGGATGGGTCGGGTGCCCCCGTTCGGCCAGATAGGCGGGCGAGGCGACGACATGCATATGGACATCGGCCAGCCGGCGCGCGCGCAAGGAGCTGTCGGGCATGTCGGCGATGCGGATGGTGGCGTCGAGGCCGAGTTCGACGATGTCGATCTTTGCGTCGGACAAATGCAGGTCGACATCGACCAGCGGATTTTCCCTTGTGAACTGCGCGATCATCGGCGCGATCCGCAGCAGGCCGAAATTCATCGGTGCGCCCAGACGCACCGTGCCGGAGAGTTCGGCGGTTTCGTCGCGCGCGGCCTCCTCCGCCGCCTGTCCTTCGGCCAGGATACGCTGGGCATGGTCCGCCAGGCGCCGGCCGCTCTCGGTCAGCGCCAGGCGGCGGCTGGTGCGGCTGAACAGGCTGGTGTCGAGATGCTGTTCGAGGCGGGTCACCGCCTTGGACACGGTGGCCTTGGAGACGCTGAGCGCCTTGGCCGCGTCGGTAAAGCTGCGATGTTCGACCACGGCGGCAAACATCGCCCAGGCCTCGAAATCGGGTAGGCGCATAAGGAAACAATCCGTTTCAACACTGCTTATTCAAGAAACGAACCTGATCGCTAGATTGTCGGAAAGCAAGCCGGAAGCTTCCGGCATTCGCATTCGAAAGGCAGACCCCATGAGCACGACAACCGCGAGCCGCATCGAGCGCCGCCCGTTCGCGTCGCTCGGCCATGCCGACCATGGCTGGCTGAACGCACGGCATCATTTTTCCTTCGCCAATTATTATGATCCCGCCCGCATGGGCTGGGGCGCGATCCGGGTATGGAACGACGACGAGATCGGTCCGCGCGCGGGCTTTCCGCCGCACCCCCACAGCGACATGGAGATCATCACCTATGTCCGCACCGGCGCGATCACCCACCAGGACAGCCTGGGCAACAAGGGCCGCACCGAAGCGGGTGACGTCCAGGTCATGTCGGCCGGCACCGGTATCCGCCACGCCGAATATAATCTGGAGGACGAGACCACCACCCTGTTCCAGATCTGGGTCATTCCCCGGTCGGTTGGCGGGTCGCCCAGCTGGGGCGCCAAGCCTTTCCCCAACGGCGATCGCGCCGGCAAGCTGGTCGTGCTGGCCAGCGGCCATGACGAGGACAAGGAAGCGCTGCGCATCCGGGCCGACGCCCGGCTGCTGGGCGGCACGATCAAGGCGGGTGAAAGCGTGATCTATGAAAGCGCAGAAGGCCGCCACCTCTATCTGGTCCCGGCGACGGGCCGGATCGAGATTGATGGCCAGGTCTTCGAGGCACGGGACGGCGCGGCCATCATCGGCGGCGCGCCCATCACCATCACCGCGATCGAGGACAGCGAAATCGTCCTGGTCGACAGCAAATAGACATGACGCTTACACGCCGGTCCGTCATCCCCCTCCCCCAGACGGACCGGCCCCGGTCGCCCGCATGCTCCCTCCCTTGTGCGGGCGACCACCCCCTTCAATCTTTCAGTTTCAGATGAGGAGACGTGACAATGGCTAAGGTTCTGGTTCTCTATTATTCGTCCTACGGGCATATCGAAACGATGGCCAAGGCCATGGCCGAAGGCGCTGCCGCCGCCGGCGCGCAGGTCGACATCAAGCGCGTGCCCGAAACCGCGCCGCTGGAAGTCGCCCAGAATGCGCATTTCAAGCTGGACCAGGACGCACCCGTCGCAACCGTCGCCGAATTGGCGGATTATGACGCGATCATCGTCGGCACCGGCACCCGCTTTGGCCGCATGTCGAGCCAGATGGCCGCGTTCCTGGATCAGGCCGGCGGACTGTGGGCGCGCGGTGCGCTCAATGGCAAGGTCGGCGGTGCCTTCACCTCGACCGCGTCGCAGCATGGCGGCCAGGAAGTCACTCTCTTCTCGATCATCACCAACCTGCTGCATTTCGGCATGACGATCGTCGGCCTGGACTATGGCTTTGCCGGCCAGATGGGCGTCGACAAGGTACGCGGCGGTTCGCCCTATGGCGCGACCACCCTGGCCGATGGCGACGGCAGCCGCCAGCCGAGCGAGGAAGAGCTGGACGGCGCCCGCTATCAGGGCCGCCGGATCGCCGAAACCGCGATCAAGCTGCACGGGTAATCGCCGCGCGCGCCGTCTGGGGAACGCAGCCTGGCTGCGTTCTTCGGTCGCATGGGTGCGCCATCAGGCTGTAGGGAGCTGGCACGCCGGGACTGCGCGCCAGCTCCTTTTTATTTGAATTATCCCAGCGTCTTGGGCGTGACCCAGACTTCGACCGGGGTGATGAACTTGCCCGGTGCGGGTTTGCCGACGACGACGCGGTCGGCGGTGACCAATTCGCCATTTTCAAGGTTCAGCGACACCCAGGGCTTGGGCATGCGCTCGAACTTCATTTTCTGGATGGGCTGGCCGGTGGCCGTGTTCATGATGGTGGCAATGATAGACATAGGCGGCGGCTAGCGGGTGCCCCCTGCCCCTGTCCAGAGCCGGAATCGGCAAAATATTTTCGGTCCTCACGAAAAAAGTCGCCGCCCATGTCACATCGGGCGCGGCCATCTCGTCATGTCAGCAATAGCAAGCAAAGGAGCTGTATCATGACCGACAAGATCAATCCCTATGCCGCCGCGCCGCAGTTGATGAAGAGCTGGACCGCGCTCTCCACCGCGATCGCCGACAGCCTGGAGCCGAGCCTGATCGAACTGGTGAAGATCCGTTCGTCGCAGATCAACGGCTGCGCCAACTGCATCAACATGCACAGCTATGAAGCGCGCGAGAAGGGCGAGAGCGAACAGCGCATCTACCTGTTGTCGGCCTGGCGCGAGGCGCCCTGCTACACCGACCGCGAGCGCGCCGCGCTGGGCTGGACCGAGGCGCTGACCGAAATCGCCAAGGGCCACACCCACGAAGCGGCCAAGGAGGCGCTCAACTGGGAATTCACCGAAGAGGAACAGGTCAAGCTGACCCTGATGATCAACATCATCAATGGCTGGAACCGCATCGCCGTCGGCTTCAACCTCTGGTATGACATGCCGATGAAGGCAGCGGCCTGATGGCGCGGGGGACGCAGATGGACGCGGCGGCGCGCTTCGACCCGCTGCGTCCCCGCCTGATCCGGGTCGCCTATCGCATGCTGGGATCGGTCGCCGATGCCGAGGATGTGGTGCAGGATGCCTTCATTCGCTGGATGGGCACCGACCGCAACGCGGTCCGCGAGCCCGAAGCCTTTCTGCGCCGGACCGTCACCCGGCTCTGCCTCGACCAGATGAAGTCGGCGCGGGCGCAGCGCGAAACCTATGTCGGCCCCTGGCTGCCCGAGCCGGTGGTCGAGGAAGCGGAAGAGGAAGAGGACGTCACCCTGCCGTTGATGCTGGCACTGGAACGGCTGTCGCCGCTGGAGCGGGCTGCCTTCCTGCTGCACGATGTGTTCGGCCTCGCCTTTGACGAGGTGGCGAGGACGATCCAGCGCGATGCCGCCGCCTGTCGCCAGCTTGCCGCCCGCGCGCGCGACCATGTGCGCGACGCCCGCCCCCGCTTCCAGGTCGAGAAACAGCGCGGGCTGGAAATTGCCGGCGCCTTCTTCGCCGCCTCGCGCAGCGGCGACATGAGTGCGCTGGGCGCGCTGCTGGCACAGGATGTCAGCTTCCACAGCGATGGCGGCGGCAAGCGCCCGGCCGCGATCCGCCCGGCGATCGGCCATGGCCAGGTGATGCAGGTCCACAAGGCGCTGGCGGTGCTGTTCGGCAAATATGGGTCGACCCTGCTGCGCACCTGCATGGTCAACGGCCTGCCCGGCTTCGTCACGCGCGAGGCCGATGGCGAGTTGCAGACCACCGCGCTGGACATAGAGGACGGCCAGGTGACCGCCATCTACATCATGCGCAACCCGGACAAGCTGCGCCATCTCCATTGATTGCTTAACCGCCGGATAAGCCCGTTCCTTGGGAAAATCGCAGCCCTTGCGGCGCCATGGCCGGATCGGGGACCGGGAGCGAAACAGAGATGGTTGGTGCGATCGGCGGCTCGGGCAATGGCTGGGGCCAGTTCAAGAAGGCGATGGAAGAGCTGGCCCAAAAGGCGCGGCAGGCGAACCAGAATGGCGGCAGCACGACAGCGAAAGTGACAGAGGCAAGCACGCCTGCGGCCACCACGCCGGTTGCGGCCAGCGAGCCGGTCGCCAGCGTCCAGCCGGCGGTCGAAACGACACCTACTGCCGCAGCGACCGCGCCGGCGCCGGTGATCGCGAGCGAAACAGCCGTCGTCGCCAGCGACAGCGTTTCCCTGTCACCTTCGCTGTCGCCCCTGACCTATAGCGCGCCCACGCCAGCGCCGCGATCGCAGGCCGTCGCCGTGCCGGAAACCACGCTGGACACGCAATTATCCGACGCGGGCTATTATGCGTCGCCAGCGGCATCGGCCGTCGCCGACCCGGTCGCCCCCGCCCAGCAGGAGAACGCCGCCGCGCTGAACCAGGCGCAGGTCATCGCCCAGGCCGCCTATGCCCTGGTCGCCCGCGCCGGCGAGGATCATCGCCTGTCGTTGATCCAGAAGGGGTGAAGCGGGATGCCGGGTCAGGCCCGGCATGACGGATTGGGGAATGGCAGGAAGCGACCATTTTTGGTCGTTGAGGCTAGCCGTAGTGTTTGCCACCTGCGGACATTAGAGGCTCAGAAACGAAGTAATGTTATGGGCGCAAATATATGCATGAACTACGCACTTTTCTGATCGTTGCTGCGCGGCATTTGAACGCTCCTCTAAGAAGCGCTCTTGCTGTTGAACCGATCGGAGAGATCAACCCATACATACGACGTTCGGCAGCCACCTTTACCACCTTCGACTGTTTGGCTTTTGGGGCTGTATATTTGTATGGCGAACTACCCCTTGAGACTGAGCTATTCGAGGAGTGGATTGGCGATTTCGCTTGGGGAACAGGCGGTCCGATGCGTTACGATGAACTCGCGCACATTTTGATCCCCCGCTATTTCGAGCAAGAGACATTTTGCGTTTCCGAAGGCGAGGGCCCAAATAACAAAGTTGAAACGCGGAATGAGTGGAAGCATGAGCAGGACATTGCTGGACTGTCTGAGCTTCTCAAACAGGCATCGATCGATCACAGCCTGACGGAATGGGCGCTAGAGATAAAGCGCTTTTAACAGCTAATCGAACTCGAAACCGCCAGTCCCCCTTCCCCCCTTACCTAGCAGCGATGGGGCTCCGCCTAGAGCATCCAGCGGCTGAGGCGCGGGGACAGGCGGATGAGGTGCCACAGGGCGAAGGGCGCCAGCAGGGCGAGCGCGAGCAGCCAGGGCTTGGCCAGATAGGGCGTGCCATAATGGATGACCGCGACATGCAGATACATGATGACCAGTGACGCCCGGCCGATCGCGGCGAGCGGGGCGGCCAGCGGCGCGATCCGGGCGGACAGGCGGAAGAGCAATAGCGACGTCGCGATTCCCGATGCGATCGAGAGCAGCGGCCAGCCATAGTCGGCCGCCTTCATGTTGAGCGTCGGCAGCCAGCCGGCCAGCCCTGCCAGCGCGAGCAGGCCGAGCGGCGCTATCCAGAGGTTGCGCCAGTGCAGCCGGGGCCAGAGCGCGCCGACCCAGAGCAGGATCAGCGCCATCGGCACGCTCAGCAGGCCGAGCGGCGAGGCCGGCGTCACATAGCCAATGCCATAGGCGAACAGCAGCATCGGGATCAGCAGCAGCACCCAGCGCCGGTCGAGCGGATCGGGCCAGCGGTTGAGCGCGAGGTTGAACAGGATGCGCGCCAGCATCAGGCAGGGCACGAACCAGAAGATGGTATAGGGGCCGCGCAGCCAATAGCCGCCGAGCAGGATCGGCAGCAGATCGCGCGGCCATTGGTGGAAGATCGGCAGATTGCCCTTGGCCGGTTCGATGATCTGATCGGCCAGGATCAGCAGTGCGAGAAAGATCGTATAGGGGCGCATCTGGCTGACCAGTTGCCGCCGGGTGAAGGGGCCGACGGGATGCGGGCGCGAGAGCATGCCCGATAGCAGAAAGAAGAGCGGCATGTGGAAGCTGTACATGGCGTCGCGCAAGGGTCCGCGCGTCCAGACATGGCCGACCACCACGGCGATGATGCCGATGCCGCGCGCGACATCGACCCAGTCGAGCCGCTGTGGCGCATGTTGATAGGCAAGGCCCCTATTCTCCATCGGCTCCACGCCCTATAGGATGCGGCGTGGGCGTCAATCGCCCAGCCAGATTACCCGGACGCCAGATTTCCCGATCGGATTGATATTTGACCCTGCTTAGCGACAAAGTGCTGTTCATCGATGGCGAGGCCATCATCCTCGACAAGCCGGCCGGCCTGCCGGTCGACGCGCCGCGCGACGGATCGATTTCCCTCGAAAACCACCTCGCCTCGCTGACCTTCGGCTTTCAGCGCTGGCCGCTGGCGGTCCACCGGCTGGACCGCGACACCAGCGGCTGCCTGCTGCTGGCGCGCAATCCCAAGGCGCACAAGCGCTTTGCCGCCGCGTTCGAGGCCGGCACGGTCGAGAAACGCTATGTCGCGGTGCTGGAAGGCGTGCCCGAGGCGGACGAAGGCACGATCGCCCTGTCGCTCAAGAAGGTGAGCACCCAGGCGCAGGGCTGGCGCATGATCGCGGCGAAGGCGGGCAAGCCCGCCGTCACCCACTGGCGCAAGCTGGCGGTGAAGGACGGCCGCGCGCTGATCGCCTTCACGCCGGAAACCGGCCGCACCCACCAGATCCGCGTCCATGCCCAGCATGGGCTGGGCTTCGGCATCGTCGGCGACCCGGTCTATGGCGACGGACAGGGCGCCATGCTGCTGCACAGCCGCTTCCTGAGCGTGTCGCGCGGCGAGAACAAGGCCCCCGCACAGGCGACCGCGCCGCTGCCGCAGAGCTTCGTCGATGCAGGCTTCGGCCCGGAGATATTGGAGGAAGCCGGGCTGTAAGCCCCGGCCCTTCGCCATGGTCGCCATCCCCGTCACCCGCTCCATCGCGATCGACAGCGACGAGATTGTCGAGAGCTTCGCGCGCGCGTCGGGGCCGGGCGGCCAGCATGTGAACACCACCGACAGCGCGGTGATGCTGCGCTTCGACGTCGCCGCCTCGCCGGGGCTGCCCGAGGCGGTGAAGCTGCGGCTGGCGGATCTGGCCGGATCGCGCATGACCCGCGACGGCGTGCTGATCCTGCGCAGCGAAGGCGCGCGATCGCAATTGCTCAACCGGCAGGAAGTACGCGAGCGGCTGTTCGCGCTGATCCGCGAGGCGACGATCGTGCCCAAGAAGCGGCGCCCGACCAAGCCGACCAAGGCATCGCAGAAGCGTCGCGTGGACGGCAAGACCAAGCGCGCGGTGGTGAAGCAGGGGCGCGGCCGGGTCAGGATGGACTGAAGGGGGTATTTTGGGGGGACTGGACGAAGACAGGGGCGGCGCCATAGCGGCCTGGTCGCGACGTGCGGCCATGATCCTGCCCGTGGGGATCGGGCTGCTGCTGGCGATCGCGCTCGCGGGCGTGATGATCGACCCGGTGCAGGACAAGCGCCAGTTTACCGCCTTCCTCTTCATCCGCCAGGATCTGGCACCGGCGATACTGATCGCGCTGCTGTGCCGGTTTGGGCTGAGCATCGGGCCGCAGACGCGGATCGGCTGGATGGACCGGCTGGCGCAGCGGCCATGGGTTATCGCCCTGGCGCTGGCCCTGTTCTGCTGGGCTGGCCATCATTGGCTGTTGCGCGGCTATGACCTGACCCGCGACGAACAGATGGCGAATTTCGATGCCATGATGTTCGCGCAGGGACGCCTCTTCTGGCCGATCGCGCCCGCCTGGCGGCCGATCGCCGAGGCGCTCAACCAGTTCTTCATGCTGCCGATCGCCGATCGGCAGGCCTGGGTATCGAGCTATCTGCCGATCAATGCCGCTGCGCGGGCCTTGATCGGCATGTCGGGTGATCCCGGGCTGACCAGTCCGCTGTTTACCGGGGTCGGCGCGCTGGCGCTGTGGCGGATCGCGGACCGGCTCTGGCCGGGCGATGTCGCTGCCCGCACCGTGGCGCTGCTGCTCTATGCCGGATCGTCGCAGGTCGTGATCCATGGCATGACGGCCCATGCCATGGCCGGGCATCTGGCGCTCAATCTGCTCTGGCTGCTGCTGTTCCTACGCGGCAGATGGAGCCACGCCGGTGCGATCCTGATCGGCTTTCTGGCGACCGGCCTGCATCAGCCGCTATTCCACCCGCTGTTCGTATTTCCGATCCTGGCCGGCCTGCTGTTGCAGCGGCGCTGGCCGCTGGCGCTGCTTTACGGGGCGGCCTATGCCGTCATCGGCCTGTTCTGGCTCGCCTGGCCCAATCTGATCGCGCAATGGGCCGGCGGCCCGATGGAGGCGCTATCCAGCACCGGCGACCGGCTGAGCTATGCGGATCGCATCTTCGACATGCTGGCCGGGTTCGGCCCCGTCAGCCTGTGGCTGATGGCGATGAACCTGCTGCGCTTCATCGCCTGGCAGCATCTGCTGCTGCTGCCGCTCGCGGCTGCGGGCGTGGGCCTTGCCTGGCGCGCGCCGCTGGTCCGGCCATTGATGGCGGGCGTCGTGCTGCATATCATGCTGGTCGGGCTATTGCTGGCTTTCCAGGGGCATGGCTGGGGCTATCGCTATCTGCACGGGCTGATCGGCAGCCTCTGCCTGCTGGGCGCACAGGGCTGGATCGCGCTGCGCGGCCATTGGCCGGGCACGCGGCTCTGGGCCTGGGGCAATGGCGCGACCTTCCTGCTGCTGCTGCCGCTGCATATGGCGATGGCCGCCTGGCTCACCCTGCCCTATGCGCAGATATCGGCGCAGATCGATGCCATGCCGGCGGATATCGTGATCGTCGATGATGGCGCGGTCGCCTTCGGCAGCGACCTGGTCGTCAACCGGCCCGATCTGTCCAACCGGCCGATCCGGCTGCTCGGCGGCAACATGACAGTGGCGCAGGTCGCCACGCTGTGCCGGGACCATCGCGTAGCCTTTGTCGGATCGACGCAGTTGCAGCCTATCCGCCGGATACTGGATGCCGAGCCGAGCGACGATGCCGCCTTCAGGGCGCTGCGATCAACCTGCGACAAAGCGGGTGCCAAGGACAAGTCATGACCCATCCCCTTCATATCTGCATCGTCTATGACTGCCTCTTCCCCTGGACGATCGGCGGTGCCGAGCGGTGGTATCGTGCCTTGGCCGAGCGTCTCGCATCGGAAGGGCATCGGGTCACCTATCTTACCATGCAGCAGTGGGACGAGAGCAATGTCCCGACCTTGCCCGGCATCGAGATCATCGCCGTGGCCCCACGCATGGCGCTCTACGAGGAAGGCAAGCGGCGCATCGCACCACCGCTGCGGTTCGGATGGGGAGTGTTCGCACATCTTCTTCGACATGGGCGCAACTATGACGTCGTCCATCTCTGCTCCTTCCCCTATTTTGCCTTGCTGGCCGCCGGCCTGCTGCGCCCGTTCAAGCGCTATCGCATCATGTGTGACTGGTTCGAGATATGGAGCCGGGACTATTGGCGCGACTATCTGGGGTGGCTGGGCTGGATCGGATCGACAGTCCAGTGGCTGTGCGCGAAGGTATCGCAACAGGCCAATGTGTTCAGCCGGCTGCATGAAAAGCGCCTGCGCCAATTGGGCCTTCGCGGGGAGATGCGCTATCTGCCCGGCCTGTCGGAAACGCCGCCCAAGGCCGAACCGGTGGCCCCCCGCACACCGCCCACCATCGTTTATGCCGGACGGATGATCCCGGAAAAGCGCATTCCCCTGCTGGTCGATGCCATCGCCATCGCCCGCGACAAGACGCCAGAATTGCGCGCGATCCTGTTCGGAAACGGGCCGGAGCGGGCTGCGATCGAGGCCCGGATCGCCATGCACGGCTTGACGCAGATCGTGACCATGCCCGGCTTCGTGCCCGCCGAAGTGCTGGAGCAGGCGATGCGCGAAGCCCTGTGCATCGTGCAACCGTCCGAACGGGAAGGCTATGGGCTGGTAGTGGTCGAGGCGTCGGCACGGGGTGTGCCCGCCATCGTCGCGGCCGCCCCCGACAATGCGGCGGTGGAACTGGTGGAAGAAAGCGAGAATGGTTTCATCGCGGATCCCCCCACCGCAAAAGCCCTGGCTGACGCATTATTGAAAACGCTGGAGACGGGCGGAAATCTCCGCGAAAAGACTAAGGCCTGGTATGCCGCCAACGCCGAGCGCCTTTCGATGGACAGCTCTCTTCACGCCGTTACGCTCAGTTATTCAGGTTGAACGGCAATGATCCGTAGAGCACTCGGCCGTCCAGTCAACTTTTCCGCAAGCCACTGGACGGGCCGCAGCATTACACCGACGAGGAAAAAAATACCGGAATATGGGCGACCCCACCAATTGGCGATGGAGTGGCCCATGGTCGCAGCGCAGATATTGTCCTCAGCCTCTATTGTCAGCCCTTGCACCTCCAGAAGATTGCGCAAGCTCTGGCGAGAAAAGTGAACACGATGGAAAGGTAGGTACCAGTTTTCGCATTTGGCTCCGAACCAGGGTGTCCAAACGCAATCCACATTGGGCACTTCCACAACCAGCCGGCCTCCAGGCGCAAGCAGTGCGGTCAGGCGACCAACAAAACGATGGGGATCGTCGTCATGCTCCAATGCATGGAAGCACAGGACGAGATCGACCTTACCGGCAAGACCAGGCAGTGCCGCGAAGGAACTGTAACGCGCGCGCGCCATCGGTTCTGGCGGATCGGTAAAAAAATCCAAGCCAACGACGTCGGCATTCTCTCCCAGCGCATCGGCAATGCAGCGAGTGATCAATCCATTGCCGCAAGCGAAATCCACTACCGTGCGCGGCGGCCTTCCGATCCGATGCAGGAGGTGCCGAGCCAGACGATCAAATGCCTTCCGCTTGATCCAGCGTGCCAAAGGGGAATCTCCCCGTTGGAAATCCTGGCTTTCGCGCGCCTCATAAAGCGGTGCGACATCGTCCATTGCCGGCCGCGTAACGCCATGGCCGCACGTGCCGCAACGAAAGATAGCTAACTGACCGCCACCTCGCCCCGGCACGTCGATTTGCAGCATGGCATCATTACCGAAACGGCAACGTGCAGCCTGTCCCGAAGGACATTGGCTATATGGCACGAGCCCTAATTCGCTCATGTCAGGATCGGGAATATGGGACAATGGCGGGATCCATGGCGAAGCTCCAGATACGCTGCACTAGGAAGTTAGTCGGCGCCATGGCGGCGGCAACAATCAGATTGGCCCAATAATAGGGTAGTCCCAGCCGAACCAGCATCCATGTCAACAGCATCACGACAGCGAGATTTACCAGAACGCCTAATGCGTAACGGACCAGTTCTCCTCCGGTCATCCCGCCGGGCTTGCGAAAAGTCCATTGCCGATTGAGTAGGAAGGCGACCAACGTCATTCCGAACGTACACAGCACAATCGACAGGAGATAATGCAGGTGGGCCACCTCCGTCAGTGCCACCACGATCGCGTTATTGAGCAGCACCATCAGCCCCCCGACAACACAAAAGCGCAGTCCTTCACCGGCGAGTCTTCGCCAATCGCGTTTTGCCATGACTTAGACGCCGAGATCGGGCGTGAGCAGCAGGCCGCCTCTTCGCGCACCGCCGAGAAACCGCGCATCGTGACCAGCCAAGATCGCGAGCAGGAAACCGCCGAAAACGGTCTGCGCCCCTGTCGCACCCAGTATTCCAGCCAGAACCAACGGCAAGGAATTGGGCAACGCTACGAAACCATGGCTGGACCAGTACCAACCGGTAGCGCCAAAAATTGCAGCGGATGCGGCCATTTGTATGGCGCCGACCGTCAACATGGATTCCAGATTTAACATACGCCCCATGCGAGCCATCATCGGACGCAACCGGCGATAGCCCGATGCAACTCCATGAAGATGCCCGGCTGCTGCCATCAACAACGCCAGATGCCCGGTGGTAAACAGAAAGCCACTGGCAATCGACCAGCTCACGCCGAAAGGCGTCTCCCCCTGGAAAATGCCAAGCCAAAAACCGATCGCGACCATGAGGATCAGCGCGGAAACGCCCATGACGGCCACCGCCGGCACGCCGAACAGCCAGGTCGGGCTCAGCATCAGCAGGTAGCGCAGATGGCGCCAGCCGTCGCGCCAGGGGCGCAGATGGGGCGCGCGGTCGCGCAGGTCGATCGACAGGGTCGCAGGCACTTCGGTGATGCGAAAATCGCGCAGGCTGGCCTTGATCACCATCTCGCTGGCAAATTCCATGCCGCTGCCCGACAGGCCGAGCGCGGCAAAACAATCCCTGGTGATCGCGCGCAGACCACAATGCGCGTCGCTGATCCCGGAGCGGAAGAAGAGGTTGAGGATACCGGTCAGCACCGGATTGCCGATATAGCGGTTCTTCCAGGGCATGGCGCCCGGTGCGATGCCGCCCTTGAAGCGCGACCCCATGCACAGGTCTGCGCCCGCCAGCAATTCACCGATCATCGCCACACCATTGGTGAAGTCGTAGCTGCCGTCGGCATCCCCCATCAGCAGATAGCGCCCATAGGCGCCTTCGCCGCCGCCGATCAGCGCCGCGCCATAGCCGCGCCGGGCCACCGGCACGACGCGAGCGCCCAGATCGGTCGCGATCTTCTGGCTGCCGTCGGTCGAGCCATTGTCGGCAATCACGATCTCGCCGAACAGGCCATGCTGTTCCTCGATCCGCTTGAGCGCCTCGCGCGCATTGGCAATGCAATGTGGCAGGCTGATCGCCTCATCGAGGCAGGGCATGATGATCGACACATCGATCGCACGCGCGTCGGTCCGCAGGTCGGTCAGCGAACGCGTGGCTTCTACGAACATCGGACACCCTCTTTTGCCGGTCTCCAATGGCGATAAACGCTTTTGGTTAACGCTTCCTTGCCTCTGGCCGAGCCGGGCGGGCCATCCTATATGCACGCCATGTATGATTTCGCTCCCACCGCCGCCGCCGACAAGGCGACGCTCTACGCCGATCTTCTGTCCGCTGCCGACGCGCTGACCCGCGACGAACCCGATACGGTCGCCAATATGGCGAACCTGTCGGCGCTGATCTGGCAGTTCCTGCCCGACCTCAACTGGGCCGGCTTCTACCGCATGGTCGAGGATGAGCTGGTGCTGGGGCCTTTCCAGGGCAAGGCGGCCTGCATTCGCATCCCGCTGGGCCGCGGCGTGTGCGGCACGGCCGCCCAGACGCGCGAGACGCAGCTGGTGGCCGACGTCCATGCCTTCCCCGGCCATATCGCCTGCGACGCGGCGAGCGCGTCCGAGATCGTCGTGCCAGTGGTGCATGATGGCCGGCTGATCGGCGTGCTGGACCTCGACAGCCCCCGCCCCGCCCGGTTCGACAGCACCGACCAGCAGGGGCTGGAAGCGCTGGTCGCGCGGATCGCCGGCCGCATCGGCTGATCGCCGCCCTGCCCCGTTCCGGGACAGGATTTGGCAAGCCGAACATGGCGTTGCCCGGATCGTCATGCTAATTTCCACGTTAGCATGATGACCGTGCGGGCGGCCTGACGCCCCTGCAGGAACAGGGAGCATGATGATGGCCGCCCGGATATTTTTCGCCAGCAGCGCCATGGCGCTGATCGCCGGCCTTGCGGGGCCGGTTGCCGCGCAGACACCCGCCGCGTCCGGCACGAGCGTGGTCCGCACCACGACAACGACCGCCACCGCCCATCGCTGGGGACCGCGCTATGACGGGCGATGGTATGCCGGTTGGTCCGCGCCGGGCGGCTGGCAAAGCTATCAGCGGCCGCGCGTAGGCTTTGCCCTGCCCGCCTACTGGGTCCACCCCCGTTTCTTCATCGCCAATTATGGCGTCTATGGCCTGCCGGCGCCGACCACCGGCTATGGCTGGTCGCGCTATTATGACGATGCGGTGATGACCGACCAATATGGCCGGGTGCGCGACATGCGCAGCGGCATCGACTGGTCGCGCTACGAGGGCGGCTATGAAGAAGGCACGCCGCAGCCAGCCACCGTTGCCGGTTCCGGCAGCACCCCCGGCTATGGTGCGCCCGATGACCTCGTGACCTATAACAGCGCGCCGCAGCCCGTCCCCGCCGGTCGCCCCGGCGTGGATTATGATGCCCCCGCCTATGCCAGCAGCGCCGTCAGCCCGAACGCCACGACCGTGACGACTGTCGCGGCGGCACCGGCGCCTCCGGCAGCTCCGGTGGCGGCGACGAGCGGCACGCACTGGTCGAACCAGCCGGCGACCACGACCGTCGTGGCGGCGCCGCCGCCGGTGCCCGGCCTGCCGCCCGGCGGCTATATATCGGGCGGCTTCTATTATCCGCCGCCGCTGGTGACGACCATCATCATCAATCCTGATGGCACGACGCAGTCGAGCACGCGTTACGCGACCGAAGCCAGCCCGCGCTGAGCCCTGGCGGAACCACGACCATGGGTCAGTGCGTTGACGGGCGGGATCAGGTGACGGGAGTGGCGCAATGCTGCATCATGTATCGGTGGGCACCAATGATGTGGCGCGGGCACGGGCCTTCTACGATCCGCTGATGGCGCTGCTGGGCTATCGCAGTTTGCGCGATCATCCCCATTCGCTCGACTATGGCGTGACCGACGTGGTGTTCAGCGTGGAGACGCCGGTCGATGGCGCTCCTGCCAGCGCGGGCAATGGCGTCCATATCTGCTTCGTCGCCGCCGATCGCGGCGCGGTCGACGGATTTCATCGGCTGGCGCTGGAACTGGGCGGGACCGACGCCGGGCCACCGGGCGTGCGGCCACAATATGACGATCATTATTATGGCGCCTTCGTGCGCGATCCCGATGGCAACAAGATCGAGGCGGTCACTTTTTCAGCGCGATAGGCGGGGCGTTCCGCGCCGCCAGGACCGACGCGGCAGGCTGCGGCCGGCCATAATGATAGCCCTGGGCGATATGGCAGCCATGCTGGAGCAGCAACGCGGCCTGTTCGGCGGTCTCCACGCCTTCGGCCACCACCTCCATCCGGAAGCTGCTACCCAGCTTGATGACGGCGTCTACGATGGCCGCGTCGCCGGCATCGCGATCGACATGGCTGACGAAGCTGCGGTCGATCTTCAGCACATTGACCGGATATTGTTTGAGATGGCTGAGCGAGGCGAAGCCGGTGCCGAAATCGTCGAGGGCGATGCGCACCCCGCCCCGGGCGAAGCGATCGAGCGCACGGGCGACCTGCCCCGCGCCGCGCCCCAGGAAAACCGATTCGGTCACCTCGATCTCGAAATGTTCCGCCGGCACCCCATGCTGCTCCAGCCGGGTCAGGACATGGTCGGCAAAGTCGCCCTGCTGCAGGTCCGCCGCCGACGCGTTGACCGCCACCCGGCCCGGGTCGAACCCCGCTCCGAGCCAGGCCTGCATGTCGTGCAGCACGGCATCGAGCATCAATTCGGTCAGGCGGACGGCAAGCTCACCATGTTCGAAGGCGGCGGCGATGGTGGCGGGCGCCTGGACGCCGAGCCGGGGATGCTGCCAGCGGAGCAACGCCTCATAGCCGAGCACCTGGCCAGTGCGCATGTCGACCTTGGGCTGATAATAGGGCACCACCAGCCGTTCGGCGATCACCTGGCGCGCCATATGGATCATCGAGCTGCGCTGCTGCGCATCGGCACGCAACTGGGAATGGAACATGGTGAGGCGGCTGCGGCCGGTCGCCTTCGACGCATAGAGCGCAAGATCCGCCGCCTTGAACAATTCGTGCGCGTCATCGCCATGTTCCCCGAACACGGCGCCGCCGACGCTGACGCCCGCTTCCAGCAACTGCCCCTGATAGGCGAAGGGCGCCCGCATCTTTTCCAATATTGCCTGGCTGCAGGCCTGAACCGCGTCGCTATCCGCCAGCGAGGCGGCAATCAGGCCGAATTCATCGCCACCGAGGCGGCCGACCACGGCATCGGCGGGCGCCGCCGCCGCCAGTCGTTCGGCAAAGCCCCAAAGCAGGGCATCCCCGGCATCATGCCCGAGCGAATCGTTGATCCGCTTGAGATCATCGATATCGAACAGCATCAGACCGAAACCCATGCCGTTAGCGCGCGCCTGCTCCGCCAGTTCCTCCAGCACGCCCTGCCACAAGGTCCGGTTGGGCAGGCGTGTCATGGGATCATGAGTAGCGGCCCAACGGATCCTCTCCTCCGCATCGCGCTGTTCGGTGACGTCGAGGAAAGTGACGATGATCCGGCGCAACTGGCCGACTTCCGTGCGGGTCGCCCAGCCGGTGCTGCGGATCCAGCGCATCGCACCGCTATCGGCGCGATGTACGCGCAAGGTCGCCTCGAAATGCGGCGGCAGGACATTGGCGGCGACGCCGTCCATCATCGCCTTGAGCTTGTGCCGATCATCCGCGTGAACGAGCGACAGGGCCAGTTCGGTGGTGGCTGGGGCATCCGCGGTCAGGCCCAGCATCGCGCGAAACTCCGCCGACCAACTGCGCTGGCCCGACCGCGCGTCATAGTCCCAGATGCCCAGCCGCGCCGACTGCACCGCCAGGCGGAAATGTTCCTCGCTTTCGGCGACGGCCTGCTGCGCCAGCTTCTGGTTATGGACGTCCTCCAGCGTGCCATACCAGCGGATGATCGCGCCCCGGCTGTCACGCCGCGCCGCGGCCCGAGCCCGCATCCAGCGATAGCTGCCGTCACGCAGGCGCAGACGATAATCGACATCGACCGGATCGCCCGACTGCAACCGTTCGCGCCACAGTGCCAGGGTCCGGTCCATATCGTCGGGATGCAGGGCGTTGATCCAGCCGGCGCCCATCGCCTGTTCGGGCGACATGCCGGTCAGGTCGCGCCAGCGCGGCCCCACTTCCTCGATAGCGCCGTCAGGCGTGGCGGTCCACGGAACCTGGGGGCTGAGTTCTACCGACCAGCGATGATGTTCGCGACTTTCCGCAAGGGCGGATTCCAGCAATTCGGCCTGTTTCTCGCGACGATCATGCATATCCTCCACCGTTCCATACCAGCGCCATGCCCCCGCAGGCATTGCCTGACGCATCATGCGGAGCAGGCACCATCGGCTTGCGCCGTCTGCGCAACGCAGGCGAACGACCAGCGGTTCCGGCTGCGACGCGGCGGCAGCGGCCCGTATAATGAGCCCGATATCGACCGAATCAAAGCCCTTGCGCCAACCATGGCGAAGCAGCCCCGTGCGAAGCCCGCCGCCCCGCACCTTGCCCACCACCCAATAGGTCAGCAGACGGCCGCGATGATCCGCAAACCAGTGAATGACCGGCGCGCCAACATGGTTGAATTTGGGTGACAATGTCCGGCGTCCGGCGCCATCGCCCGGTGACATATGCGGCGCCGGCCCGCCAAGTTCGCGGGCACCATCGACAAAGCGCCGATCAGCGAAGCGATCCATCGCCCATCCCCGATTGTCGTGCCGCCCCGTTCGCCATGGCAGGGAGGATGCAGGAAAAGCTTAAACAAGCCTGCACGTAACCGGAATGATCGGGAATCTGTAAATTACAGAAACTGCCCCGTCAGCGGCGCAATATGGCGGCCAGTTCGAGCGGCAGCGGCGGCTCGTCGCGCGGCATGACGACGCGGATCGCCTGCGCCTGTTCCTCGGGATCGAAGCGGACCCAGCCGGCACGGCTGAGCTTTTCGAGCGGACGATAGCGGATCTTATATTGCATCCGCTGCGAGCCATCGACCCAATAGCCCAGATAGACATAGGCTAGGCCCGCACGGGCGGCGCGCTGGATATGATCCATGATGATGAAATTGCCGAGGCCCGGGCGGTCTTCCAGCTCGGTGTCGAAGAAGCTGTAGATCATCGACAGGCCGTCACCCTGGCGATCGGTCAGGCAGGCGCCGACCAACTTGCCGGGACGGCCATCCTCGCCGGGCAGGCGATATTCGACGACATGGCTTTCGACCGGGGTCTGTTCGACCATATCGGCGAAATCCATCTCGTCCATTTCGGTCATGCCGCCGCCGGGATGGCGCGCACGCAGATAGCGCTGGAGCAGTTCGAACTGCTCTTCAGTCGACCAGGGCTTGCAGGCGGTGACAGTCAGATCGCTGTTGCGACGGATCAGCTTGCGCTGCGTCGAATTGGGCTTGAATTCCTGCGCGACGACGCGGACCGAGACGCAGGCCGAGCAATCCGCGCAGCTCGGGCGATAGGCGACATTCTGGCTGCGGCGGAAACCGATGCGGCCCAGCGCATCATTCAATTCCGAGGCATTGTCGCCGTTGAGTTCGGTAAAGACCTTCCGCTCGCTCTTGCCCGGCAGATAGGGACAAGGGCTGGGGTTCGTCACGAAGAAGCGCGGAAAACGGAACGGTGCGCTCATGTTCCTCCCCCCGATTCAGTCATGCGAATGTGCCTTTTCATGATTGGACTATGCCGTCCCGGCCCAACCATGAAAAGGTCATTTACCACGAAATTTTTACCGATGGTTAAGCATGTCCCAAAATCAGGCAACCTCGATCGGCGCGACCTCGTAACCAGCCGCGCCCAGCGCCGCGATCAGCCGCTGGAGATGGGCGCCGTCGCGGGTCTCGCACTCGACATCGAGACTGAGCCCCTTCGCCGGCAGGTTGGTGAAAATGCGCTGGTGCGACAGTTCCAGGATGTTGACCGCTTCCTGATCGAAGATGCGGGCAACATGGAAAAGCGCGCCGGGCCGGTCCTGAAGGATGATGCGCAGGCGGGCGAGACGGCCCGATCGGGCGAGATCGCGCAGCAGCACATTGGCCAGCAGGCGCGTATCGATATTGCCGCCGGTCAGGATCAGGCCGACATTGCGGCCGACAAATTGTTCACGATAGCTGAGCAGTGCGGCAAGGCCGGCGGCGCCCGCGCCCTCGACCACGGTCTTCTCGATCTGGAGCAGCAGGCTGACGGCTTCTTCCAGCCGCCGTTCGGTGACCAGCAATATGTCGTCCGCCAGCCGCTCGGCAAAGCGGCGGGTAAGCTCGCCCGGCTGCTTGACCGCGATCCCCTCGGCCAGCGTATCGCCATCACAGGCGAGGTCGGCGCCCTTGATGAAGTCGTACATCGACGGATAGAGTTCCGCCTGCACGCCGATCAGGCGGATATCGGGCTTCATCGCGCGCGCGGCCGTGCCGACGCCCGAGAACAGGCCGCCGCCACCGATCGGCACGATCAGCGTGTCGATTTCCGGCGCGTCCTCCAGCATTTCGAGCGCAACCGTGCCCTGGCCGGCGATGATGTCGGGTTCGTCGAACGGATGGACGAAGGTCAGGCCCTGCTCCACCTCGAGCTTGCGGGCATGGGCATAGGCATCGTCGAACTTCTCGCCATATTGGACGACGGTCGCACCATGGCCCTGGGTCTGGGTCACCTTCACGATCGGCGTGGTCGTGGGCATGACGATGGTCACGGGCACGCCAAGGCGCTTGCCATGATAGGCCAGGCCCTGCGCATGGTTGCCGGCCGACGCGCCGATCACGCCCTTGGCCTTGGCCGCGTCATCGAGTTGCAGCAGTCGATTGAGCGCGCCGCGTTCCTTGTAGGCGGCGGTAAACTGGAGATTTTCGAATTTCAGGAAGACCTTGCAGCCAAGCATCTGCGAGAAGGTCTGGCTAATGAGCGTCGGCGTCTTGACGATCGACCCGGAAATACGTGTCCGGGCCGCAAGGATATCATCGACGGAAACGGGCAGCGGCAACGCGCCCTCGATCTTGCTCAGCGTGTTCATGGCGCAGGCCCCTAACGCAAAATTGCCGGTGAAGAAACTGGCACTTGCCGAAAACTGGCCCTATGGCTTGGCTGCACGCACGAAATGTACGAGGCTTATGGCTAATATCGCGTTTATCGGCCTGGGGGTCATGGGTGGCCCGATCGCGGGACATCTGGCCAAGGCGGGGCACCACCTGACCGTCTATAATCGATCGATCGGCAAGGCCAAGCGCTGGGCGGAGGCCTATGGCGGCGAAGTCGCGATCAGCCCGGCCAAGGCGGCCGAGGAAGCGGAGATCGTCATCAGTTGCGTCGGCACCGACGATGACCTGAGCCAGATCACGCTGGGCCGCGAAGGCGCGTTCCGCACGATGAAGCCGGGCGGCCTGTTCATCGACCATACGACAGTGTCGGCGCGGATCGCGCGGCAATTGTTCGTCGAGGGCGAGAGTCTGGGCCTGCACTGCGTCGATGCACCGGTGTCCGGCGGCCAGGCGGGCGCCGAAAATGGCCGGTTGTCGATCATGTGCGGCGGTTCGGCCCCGGCCGTGGCGGCGGCAACGATCGTGATGCAGGCCTATGCCGCGCGCATCGTCCATGTCGGCGGCGCCGGCGCGGGCCAGACGACGAAGATGGTGAACCAGATCTGCATCGGCGGCGTTCTGCAGGGCCTGGCCGAAGCGATGCGCTTTGCCCAGGCGGCGGAACTGGACCTGGACAAGGTGTTCGAGGCGATTTCGGGGGGCGCAGCGCAAAGCTGGCAGATGGACAATAGATGGCAGACGATGGCGCAGGACAGTTTCGATTTCGGGTTTGCGGTGGACTGGATGCGCAAGGATCTGGGGCTGGCGCTGGAGGAAGCGCGGGCCAATGGGGCGACCTTGCCGGTGACGGCGATGGTCGATCAGTTCTATGCCGACGTGCAGGCGATGGGCGGCAACCGGCAGGACACCAGCGCGCTGGTGCGGCGGATCACCCGCGCATGAGGAAGATGATGCTGGCGGTGATCGCCGCGCTCGTTCTGCCGATGCCGGCCCATGCGTCGGGCGTGATCGACAATGTGAACGGCATCGCCATCGGACCGGATGGCAAGATCGTCCATTTCGGCGCATTGATGATCGACGATGAGGGCAAGGTCGAGAAGCTGATCCAGGGCCGCTATCAGGAACCCGAATATAAGCCCAAGAAGCCCAAGCGCGGCCAGCCCTGGCCCGAGCGGCCAAAAGGCCCGAGCTTCAAGCTGGACGCGGGCGGCAAGACGCTGATCCCCGGCCTGATCGACGCGCATGGCCATGTCATGGGCCTGGGCCTGTCGCTCATCACGCTGGACCTGTCCGACACGAAATCGCTGGCCGAGGCGCAGGCGAAGATCCGCGCCTATGCGCAGGAAAATACCAGCCGCAAATGGATCATCGGCACCGGCTGGAACCAGGAGACATGGGGCCTTGGCCGGTTCCCGACCGCCGCCGAACTGGACGCCGCCGTGGGCGACATTCCGGTCTGGCTGGAGCGGGTCGATGGCCATGCCGGCTGGGCCAACAGCGCGGCGATCCGCGCGGCCGGCGTCAGCGCCACGACCAAGGCGCCGGCCGGCGGGCGGATCGAGATGGCGGCGGGCAAGCCGGCGGGCGTCTTCGTCGACAAGGCGATGGACCTGATCCAGAAGGTCGTGCCCGCCCCCGCCCCCAAGGATCGCGACAATGCGCTGGAAAAGGCGCAGCGCGCGTTGCTGGCGGTCGGCATCACCGGCATTGCCGACATGGGCACCAGCATCGAGGATTGGCAGGCCTTCCGCCGGTCGGCCGACCGTGGCGCGCTGCGCGTGCGGATCATGTCCTATGCCTATGGCCTCGACAATATGGTGCTGATCGCCGGGCCGGAACCCACGCCCTGGCTCTATGACGATCATCTGCGCATGGGGGGGATCAAGCTGCTGCTGGACGGCGCGCTGGGGTCGCGCGGCGCCTGGCTGAAGTCGGACTATAGCGATGCGCCGGGCCAGCGCGGCCTGCCGATGATCCCGTCGACGCAGTTGCGCAACATCATGAGCCGGGCAGCGATGGACAATTTCCAGGTCGCGGTCCACGCGATCGGCGACGCCGCCAATGGCGAGATACTCGACGCGATCCAGGAAATGTCGGACACCTATACCGGCGACCGGCGCTGGCGGGTCGAACATGCCCAGATCATCGATCCGGCCGACCTGCCGCGCTTTGCGCGCTATGGCACGATCGCGTCGATGCAGCCGGTGCATGAGACGTCGGACTGGCGCATGGCGACGGCGCGGCTGGGCGAGGCCCGGCTGAAAGGCGCCTATGCCTGGAAGGCGATGCTCGACAATCATGTGCCGCTGGCCTTCGGCTCCGACGTGCCGGTCGAAAGCCCCAATCCCTTCCCCGGTATCGCCGCCGCCATGTCGCGCCAGGATGCCAAGGGCGAGCCGGCCGGCGGCTGGTTGCCCGAGCAGAAGGTCGGTTTCGAGGTAGCGCTGGACGGCTTTACCCGGCAGGCGGCCTTTGCCGGCTTTGCCGAGAAGAAGTTCGGCAGCCTGGTGCCGGGGCAGCGGGCAGACTTCCTGCTGATCGACCGCAATATCGAGACGGCCAGCCCGACCGACATTCGCGGCACGCAGGTGCTGGAAACCTGGATCAACGGCAAGCGGGTCTATGTGAAGGGGCAGTAGCCCCTTCCCTCACATCGCGTTGTCGGCGGCGTTCATGGCGTCGTCGATCGTCTCGGGCAATGGCGGCTGGACCGGGCGATCGCAACCGGCCAGCTTCATATGGGCGCGCAGCGTGTCCATGCGTCCCAGGTTCCAACGCGCCAGCGGCACGCCGAGCGGACGGAATTCGGCGCGGTCGAACAGTTCGACCACATAGGTCTTGCACAGTTCATCCACCTGATCGAGCGTCAGCATGCCGAGGTTCATCACCATCGGCTTGCCCGGCACGCCGTTGCGGCCGCGCACCAGATCGGTGACGTAAAGGCCGCCGCGCGGATCGACCAGCACGACATCGGCGCGCGAGGCGTCGATCATCCGGTGGCTGGCAGCATAGGGTTCGACGAACACATGGGTGCGCCAGACCAGGAAGCCGGCGGCCAGCAGCGTCACCACGAAGCCGATGAAGATCGGCCGCATCGCGCCCTGTGGCCGGAAGCGCGCCCAGCCAAGGCCGCCGAGCAGGCAGAAGGGACCGATAAAGCCATGGGCATAGCGGAAGCCCCAGCCATAGCCCTGCGCCAGCGCCAGCACGCAGCCGGCGATGCATCCCAGCGCCAGCGGCAGGGCGATCTCACGCCCGCGGATCGCATCGCGCCAGTGCATCGCCAGCACGCCAAGGCCCGCGAGCGGCACCATCAGGATGTTGTTCCAGGCGGCGTAGCGGCTGAGATTGACCAGCGGCTGCCAGCGGTCGCCCAGGCGCTGGAACAGGCTGCCGACCTTGTCGGCGACGCCGGCGGAGGGGCGCACATCGGTCGGCGCGCCCAGTGCGTGGAGCAGGAAGCCGGGCCAGATCTTGGCCCAGACGATGACGATCGCCACCAGGGTCAGCGCGTGGAAGGCGGCCACGGTCCAGCGCCGCGCCAGCAGCATCCAGAGGATGAAGGGGGCGATGAAGATGGGCGGGAAATGCCATTGATGCAGGCCCGCCGCGATCAGCGCGACCACGCCGGCCGACAGATGCCCCGCAATGCCGCCGCGCAGCACCAATGCCAGCCAGACCATGTTCAATGCGAAATGGCCGGTCATCGCATAGGGGGTCATCGCCGTGACCCAGAGCTGGGCCGAAGACAAGCCGAGCAGCATCGTCACCCAGACGGCATCGGGCCTGTCAGGGAAGAGATGGAGCGCCACCCGCCATAGCGAGAAGAGGCCGAGCACCAGCAATACCGGGCCAGCGAGATTGGGGTCGCCCATCTGCCAGAACAAGGCCTGGATCGCGCTGTTCACCGGCAGATAGGCTGCGGTCCAATAGTCGGCGGCGCCGAAGGGCGAGAAAAATTCGGGCATGATCGCCCGGCGATAGGGTTCCCATTCGATCGGGATCGGACGGGCGAACAGGCCTTCGCGCATATAGGCGGCGGCAAAGCGCGCGACCTCTTCATCGCGGGAGACCGAATAATCCTGGAACAGGGCATAATGGCCAGCCCAGGCGGCGAGCCCCAGCAAGACGATGATCGGCACGATGATCCGTGCGCGCGGTTGCGGCAGGCGAAAGCCCATCCCCTCCGCAAAGGGGGCAGCCAGCGCCAGCAGGAACAGACCGATCATCAGCGCCGGAAAATCCTGATCCAGGAACAGGATGACGGCAAGGCTGACACCCTGACGCCAGGTCACATGCCACAGGAAGGTCGCGCCCAACCACAGGGCGAGGCCGATCGCCCCGGCGAGGAACAGGCGCCGCGCGCTGACGAAGGGCATTCCCCCCGGCATCAGCTTTCCAGCAATGCCCTGTTGACGAAGATGCCGTCCATTTCAACGAGCAGCGGGAAATGGCCCTTGTTGTTCGCGAAGAAGGCGGAAGGGACGAAGGCGCGCGCCTCCAGCCAGTCGATCATCGCACGATAGCCGGTGCCGCCTTCATAGATGGGACGCACGCCCAGTTCCGTCTGGATGCCGGCCATGTCGGCGATGACCGCGCCCGCCCCTTCGCAGACCGACAGGTCATGGCCCTGCGTGTCCATCTTGAGGAAGGGTCGGGCGAAGCCATGGGCGGCGCGCAGTTCGGGCAGCAGGCTGTCGAGCCGGCGGCACTGCATCTCCACCGTCTTCGTCACCTTGTTCCGATCGGCGAAGATCGCGTCCTGCGCGCCCGAGGGAGCCTTCAGCGAACTGAACTGGTCGGCGGCCATGATGTTGAAGCTGGCGGTGCCGTCGAAATCGGACAGGGCCATGTTGAAGACATGCCATTTGCGGTCGGACGCGGCGGCCTTGCTCAGTTCGGCGAAAACGTGCGGGTTCGGCTCGAAGGAGAGGATGGTGCCGGCAAAGCCCGCATCCTTTCGCGCCATGGTCGCATATTGGCCGCGATTGGCGCCGACGTCGAACAGGCAGTCGATCGCGAAGGCGGACAGGAAGCGCTTGAGCGCCTGGATCTCGGGATATTGGTGGACGCGGCCGGCCAGCGCCAGGCGCAGGGCCAGTGCGCGGTCGGACAATTCGCGGACATAGCGGCTCATGCGCGCAGCACCTGGCGGTAAATATCGATCGTCGCCAAGGCCATGTCCTTCCAATTGCCCATAGTATCTCCATAGGCGCGCGCCCGCGCACCCGCTGCCTGCCTGATGGCCGCGCTTTCGATCAGCGGCAAGAGGGCTTGGGCGAGCGCCACCGCATTTCCGGCCGGAACCCGCGTGGTGATGCCGTCCGGCAGGGTGCCGAACATGCCGGCGTCGGAGGTGACCATCGCCTTGCCATGGTGCAACGCCGACAGGAAGGCACCGCTCGAATCGATATGGCGATAGGGAAAGGCCATCAGGTCGGCTTTCGCCATGTGCGCGTCGAGCCGGGGTTCGGTGAGGAAGCCGAAATCGGTGACGAGACGGTCGCCGAAGCCGGCGGCATGGACCGGATCGAGGATCGGCGCGACATCCATGAAGGGCTTGCCGGCCAGCACCAGTTCGAAGTGATGGCCCGCGCGCCAGAGCGACAGGCAGGCCTCCACGAGCAGGTCGACGCCCTTATATGGGCGGATGGTGCCGAAGAAGAGGATGCGGGGCGCAGCGGGTTCGGGGATGGCGGCGAGGTCCGCCGGGGTGGCGGGCGCAAGGCGCATCGGCGGATGCGGCGTCACATGGATGCGGACGGGATCGACGCCCTGTCCGACCAGCGCCGCGCGTGTCGTGTCGCCATGGACGATCAGCGCATCGAACCGATCGAGCAGGCCGCGATAGCCGCGCCCCTGCAGGCCGCTGTCGGCATGATAGGCATCGGCATTATGGACGGTATGGACGAGCGCGGTGCGGCCCTTAAGCCGATCGAGCATCAGCCTGTCCGCCGGCGCCAGCGGCAGCCACTGGACATGGGTCACGTCCGCGCCGGTCATCGCATCGAGATTGCCGAGCGCGCAGGTCAGGCCATATTCGGCCGCCTTGGCGAGGCGGAAGGCGCCCCCCTCCCCCAGCCGATCGCGCAGGGCCTCGCTGTGGCGGAAGAAGCGCGGGGCGTAGCTATAACCCTGCGGCACGATCGCATCGGTGGCGCGCATCGGCCGGCCGAGCAGGGTGACGTCAGCGCCCGCCTGTGCCAGACCGGCGCATAGCCCGTCATCATAGCGCCCGGTGAAGAGCGAGGGATCGAGCATGGCAATCTTCATGCGCGCACCAGCCGGCGCAGCGAGACGAGATGGAGGCCAGCGGCCAGCATCAGGGTCAGGGCATAGAGGCCAAGGAAGCCGAGATCGAAGCGATCGGGCCAGAGCGCGCCGGCGAGCGGCACGCTGAGCAATGATCCGGCAAGGAAGGGCAGCGAGCGCTGGAGCAGATGGGCAAAGCGGCCGAGCGCAGCCTGGACATAGACCGAGACGCAGACGACCGAGAGCGCGACCAGCGCCAGCGCGGTAAGGCCAAGGTCGGCCTGGTCGATCGCGGCGCGGCCGTCGAACAGCTTGTCGAACAGCCAGCCGCCGATCAGAATCAGCAACGCCGAACCGGCGAGCGCGAAGAAGAGCGCGGCGCCGAGCGCGCGGGCCAGGAGCTGGCGCACCCGCGCACCTTCGCCGGCATGATAGGCGCGGGTGATGCGCGGCAGGGCCGCCTCCACCATGGCGCGCACCAGCATCGAGAGCGAGCGCGACATCTTGAAGAAGAAGTCGAAGAGCAGCATCGGCCGGGCATCGCTGGTGGCCATGGCGATGGTGAAATAGGGCGCGTTATAGGCGATGATGTCGGAGACGGTGAAGGCAGCCGACGCGCCGATGTCGCGCAGATAATGGCGGCGCACATGGCCGCCGCCGACACGGAAGGCGAACCAGTGGCTGCGGCGCATGCCGAGGCGGCGATGGACATGGACGATGGCATAGCCGATCACCAGAACACTGATCGCCAGTTGCAGCGCGACCGACAGGCGCGGATCGAGCCCGAACAGGATCGCTGCCAGCAGGCCGATCGTCACCACGCGGCGGGCGCAATCCAGCCCTTCCCACAGGAAATTGCCGTCAATCGCCGCCAGCGCCCGCTTGGCGAGCAAAGCCGGCAGATTGAGGCAGGCGGTCAGGAAAAAGAGCAGGAACAGCATCGGCATGGCAGTATGCAGCCCGCCCAGCGCCAGCGCGCCGAGCAGGAGGACGACCGCGCCGGCAATCAGCAGCCCCAGGAAGAGGAAGAGCACGCCCATTTCCTCCAGCCGGAAGCCGCCATCGGCCGCCTCCTCATCGCTGCCCAGCCAGAAGCGGCGCAGGCGCGCATAGATGATGCTGGTGAGGCCGAATTCCGCCGAAATGGTGAAATTGCCGAAGGCGACCAGCAGCAGGAAAGCCTGGAACTCCGCCAGCGGCAGCACCCGCACGAAGACGAAGGTGACGGCGAAGCCCCAGATCATCACCAGCCCGACATTGGCGAGCTTGACCAGCGCGAGGATGCGGGCGGATGCCTCCATCCGCGCAAGCATGCTCACTGCGTCGCTGTTCCCAGCGGCTTGCGCGCGCGGAACAGCCGATCATCGAGCGCATAGAAATGGCGCGTGTCGGCGTCGATGTCGCGCGCGTCAATTTCCTCCAACTCGAAACCGGCGGCGCGGATGCGATCGGCAAAGTCGAGGCCGTACTGGCGGACATGGTCCCATTGGCCGAAGCGGCGTTCACGCTCGCGCGGAGGGATGTCGAAACTGCCATCCTCGGTCGGCTTGTCCCACAGCGGCACGATCAGCCAGGCTTCGCCGCCCGGCTTGAGGGCACGCAGGATATTGCGCAGCACGGCCATGTCGTCGGGCACATGCTCCATCACATGGCTGGCGTAGAACAGGTCGTAGCGATCGCTGTCGGACAGTGCCATCAGGTCGACCTGGTGCATGCCGGGCACGGTATAGCGCGCGGGGTCGAGATCGGCCGGGACATAGTCGGCCGCCGCCGAGAAGCGCTTGACCAGGCTCCCCTCATTGGGGGCCATGTGCAGGATTGCGCCGTCGGTCGGCACGGTCAGCACGCCCTTCATGAGCAGATAGTTCATCAGCCGCTCGCGCGGCGAGGCGTTGCAATTGGGGCAGCCCCATTCGCCATTGTCGCCATAGCGGAAGAAGCCGACGACCGTCATGCCGCAGGCCGGGCAGCCGCGATTGGCGGAAGCGCCCAGTGCCTTGCGCAGGTCGAGACCCAATTTGGTCAGATGCTTGCCGGCGGCCTTGGCCACCCGCTGGACAGTAATCACGCCATTCTCCGCTCGGTATCAGCTTCCGGCCTATACAATATGGCGCGGCTTTGGCGAGGGGGATCAGCGTGACTTGGCAGGATTCCATGTCGTGACAGTGCGGCCGCTCATCGCCTTGAGCACGCCCTGCAAGGTCGCGGCATAGGCGATCAGTATGTCGACCAGCGCCGCCAGAGGCCCACCGCGCGACCGCAGGCCGATCCAGGCGAGCAGCGCAATGCCGATCGCGCCGGTCATGTAGAGCATCGGCGACAGGCGCAGCGCCAGCACCCCGGCCGCGATCGCGCCGGTCAGGATGAACAGGCCACCAAACCAGCGGACGATCTTGCGCGAGGCATATTTGAACCGGTCGATCGCGGCCATGCGGCGCAGTTGCGGGCGCAAATGGCGGTGCGTGTGCCAGGCGCGGGCGGCGATCCGCACCTTGCGCCGATATTCGTCCTTGCGCCCCGTCACCAGCCGTTCGCGCGCGATCACATCCTTCGCCTTCACCAGTCGCTTGCCGGCAAAGACCACCGCCATGGAGACGGTAAGGTCATCCAGCACGCTATCGGGAAATTCGGGATAGAGGCTGCGACGGATGGAGAAGATCGAGCCATCGGCCCCCAGCACATTGCCGGTGCGCGATTCCTCGTCCTTCAGCCTTTCCTCGATCCGCCAGTAGAGCGAGCCGACGGCGGCGGTCGCACTGTCCCCCTCGCCCAGATAATGGAGCGAGCCGAGGACGCCGCCGACGGCAGGATCGGCATAGCGGGCGAGCAGATTGTCGATTGCGTCAGGATCGAGCAGCACATTGGCGTCGGTGAAGATCAGTATGTCGCCGCGCGCGCGGGCGGCGAGCAATTTCATGCCATGCGCCTTGCCGCTGCGCCCCGGCCCGCGCAGCAGCGTGACCAGATCGCCCTGCGCCGCGATCAGCGCGGCGGTATCATCGGACGATCCATCGTCGAAGGCGAGAATTTCCAGCGCCGGATGGCGCGCCTTCAGCCTCGCCAGATTGGCAAGCTTTTCCGGCATCGCCGCCGCCTCATTATAGGCGCAGAAGAGCAGCGAGGCGCCGGGCACCGGGCCAACGACCGGCGTTTCCACCCGGGGTGGCAGCATGCGCAGGATCAGCGGGTAGAAGAGGAAGGGCCAGGCGACGGCAATTAGCGAGGCCAGCAGGACCAGGGCAAGCAGCAGGTTGGTCACGGTCAATAGGCCTTGTGATGGACCAGCACGCCGAGTGTCGCGACAATGATCCGCAGGTCGCGCCAGATCGACCAGTCGCTGACATATTCAAGGTCGGAACCCAGCCGGTCGATCAGATCCTGATGATGATCGGTCGCGCCGCGATGTCCCCGCACCTGGGCCAGGCCGGTCATGCCAGGCTTGATGCAATGGCGTTCCCAATAGCGGGCATCGACCTCCCAATAAAGGCTGTCGCCCGCCTTGGCTGCGGCGGCATGGGGCCGCGGGCCGACGATGCTCATGTCGCCGTTCAACACGTTGAAGAGCTGGGGCAGTTCATCGATACTGGTCTTGCGCAGGAAGGCACCGACGCGGGTGACGCGATCATCGTCGCGCTTCGTCAGCGTCGCGGCCTTGTGGTCGCTTACCTCGGTCCGCATCGAGCGAAACTTGTAGATGGAGAAGGGTCGCGCGTCCTTGCCGATGCGCGGCTGACGGAAGAGGATCGGGCCGGGACTGGTCAGCTTCACCGCCAGCGCAGCGCCGATCAGGATCGGCGAGAGGGCGATGGTCGCGATGGTGGCGACGATGATGTCGAACAGCCGCTTGATCAGGCGATCGCGGAATTGCAGCGGGCCGCCGGCGACGATGATCGTGGGCTGGCCGTCGAATTCGTCGACCCGCGCAGGCGCGAAGCGCAGCAGTTCGGGGACGACGATTTCGCCCCGCGCCGACAGCGACTTGAGCGCGGCCGACCAGTCGTCCATCCGTTCGAGCGGACAGGCGACGATCACCCGTTCCGCCATGCCAACGGCAGCGGCGAGGCGCGCAGCCATGTCGGCATCATGGCGTTCGGGATGGAGATTGGCAGAGTCGGCCTGGATCACATCCATATGGGCGCCGGTCTCGGTTGCGATCTCTACCCCGTCCATGATGACCGCGGTCAGATGCGGCACATCGCCAAGCACCCGGACGGCGAGGCGCGCGACCGCCAGGCGCACCAGCGCCAGCGTGGCCGCGCCGAGCAGCAGGCCGGTCAGGAAGGTCAGACGGGACAGTTGTTCGGCGATCTTGCCCAGATAGACGATCAGCAGCATCAGCAGCGCCGCCTGCGCCAACGCGAGCAGCGCGCGGAAGATGCCGCGTCGCACCCGGTCCAGCGTGTTGATGCCATAGGCCCCGCCCTGCACCGCGAGGATCGCATAGAGCGGCGCGACCATGGCGAACATCACCAGGCCATGGGGCTTGCCCGGCTCGCCCCAGAACGCGCCTACCACCAACCAGTTGGCCGCAAGGAAGGCGATGAACAGCCCTGCCATGTCGCCCGCCAGGCACAGCGCATAGAGGCGCAGCCGCACAATTTCCTTCGAGACGGTCAATGAGGCGCTGTGCATGATCATTATTCTGCCCCGTTGGCACCGGGTTGGGCCGGTTGCAAGGGGATCACGCGCCGAACAGCCGGCCGAGCGCCTTGTCGAGCATCACCATTTGCCATAGCAGGCGCCCATGGTCGGAAACGCCGGCCTTGTGGTCGGCCGCGACCTTGGCCAGCATCTTCGTGTCGAACCAGCCGGTGCGGGCGAGCGCGGAGCCGCCCGCGACCGCCGTCGCCTCGCCCGCCAGCGCGCCGCGGAACCAGGCGCTGATCGGCGTAACGAAGCCCATTTTCTGACGGTAGAGAATATCCTGCGGCAGGAAGGGTTCCATCGCCTTCTTCATGAGATATTTGCCGCTATTGCCGCGAATGCGCTGGGCGACCGGCAGGCGCGCGGCAAATTCGACCAGCCGATGGTCGAGCAGCGGCTCGCGCGCCTCCAGACCGACGGCCATGCTCATCCGGTCGCTCTTGGTCAGGATGTCGCCAGGCAACCAGATGCGGATATCGGCATATTGGGCGCGATCGAGCGGGTCGCGCGCCGGGGCATCGGCCATCGCCTTGATATAGCGATCCTCGGCGCGATAGGCACCCAGCCGGCTCTTCATGTCCTGGCTGAACAATCGCTGGCGCAGCGCATGGGGCGTCACCCCGACCGAGGCGGCATAAGCCTCGCCACCGTCGCCGGCCAGTTCCAGGAAGGTCGACTTGGCGCGCAGCGCGCGCGGCGCCCAGTCGGCCTTGGGATAATAGCGGCCGAGCGTGCCGAACAAAGGTTCACGCACCGAAGCGGGGATCAGGCCGCGCAGCCTTTCCCCCTGCATCTGGAAGCGGTGGCGGCGATAGCCGGCGAACGCCTCGTCCGCGCCGTCGCCGGACAGCGCCACCGTCACCTGTTCGCGCGCCAGTTCGCAGACCCGATAGGTCGGCAGCGCGGAGGCATCGGCAAAAGGTTCGTCGAAATGGAAGGCGAGCGTGTCGGCCAATCCATAATCATCGGGTGATACGATGCGGGTGCGATGGTCGGTGGCGAAGCGCCGGGCGATCCGGTCGGCATAGGCGGTCTCGTCCAGGCTGGCGACATCGAAGCCGATGGTGCAGGTCTTGACCGCCTGGTTCGACGCCTCCGCCATCAGCGCGACGACGCTGCTGCTGTCGACGCCGCCGGACAGGAAGGCGCCGAGCGGCACGTCGGACACCATGCGCGAGCGCACCGCCTGACGCATCAGCGCGACCAGTTCCTCCTCCAGCGCCTCGGGCTTGGCCTTGCTGCGATCGGCAAAGCTGATGTCCCAATAACGCTGCGGATGGGGCAGCGGGCGGCCGCGCACCAGGCGCAGCGTCTCGCCCGCGCCGAGCTTGCGCACGCCCGCGACCATGCAGGCATCGTCGGGGACATAGCCATAGGCGAGATAATCCTCGACCGCGCTCAGGTCCGGCGCGCGGCGAAGCAGCGGATGGGCGAGCAGGCTCTTCAGTTCCGATCCGAAGATCAGGCTGCCATCCGACAGCAGCGCATAATGGAGCGGCTTCACCCCCAGCCGGTCGCGCACCAGCCATAGCGACTGGGCGCGCGCGTCGAACAGGGCGAAGGCGAACATGCCGTTGAAGCGGCTGACGCATTCCTCGCCCCATTGGCGATAGCCGTGCAGGATGACTTCGGTATCGCTGTCGGTGCGGAAGACATGGCCCTTTGCCTCCAGTTCGGCGCGAACCTCGGCGAAATTGTAGATTTCCCCGTTGAAGGTGACGACCAGGCTTTCATCCTCGGTCAGCATCGGCTGGGCGCCGCCGCCAAGGTCGATGATCGACAGGCGCAGATGGCCGAGGCCCACGCCCGGCGCGGTCCAGATGCCGCTGCCGTCCGGGCCGCGATGCGGCATCACGTCCAGCATGGCGCGCACCCGCGCAGGATCGACCGGCTTGGCCGTTTCGAGATGGAAGATGCCCGCAATTCCGCACATTGTTACGGTCCTAGCCTATGCCCGCGCTGCGGTCAGCCAATTCCTTCACATTGCCCAGATCATGCAGAAAGGCGGCGATCGCCGTGTCGGAGGGATAGCCGGGATGCTCTTCGGCGGAAACAAGGATCGCGACCGAGCGCGGATCGCGGCCGAGCAGCCGGGCGAGCATGGTCTGGACCTTCACCTCCGGCTTGCTGCCGGTCGGTGCGCCCTGCCCCACCACATAGAAGCTGACGACATGGCGGACGAGCGGACCGGGACCGGTGATCTGCTCGCCGCGCGCGTCGGCGGGTGCCGGTGCGGGCGAGGACCAGGTCCATTCCCTGTCGGGATCGACCGCGCCCTGGCCGAAACCGACCAGTTCGCGCTTGTCCTCCTGCCGGTCAAAGGCGGCGACGACGAGGTCCACGACCTGTCCGTGCGCGTTGGTGTAGCGGCCAGCGATGAAATGATCGGCACCATCGAAGCGCGGTTTCCAGGGATAGGTCTGGGCGGCACTGGTGCGGGTCCAGCCCGGCACCACTGGCAGATCGATGCGCGATGGCAGCGGACGGGCAGTGGCTGCGGTGGCCGCCAGCCAGAGCGGCGCGGCGACGATGATGCCGAGCGCAATGGCCGCCATCATGCCGGCCGGCGCCTGCCGCCGGACGGTGCGCTGCAGCGGGGCGGGATCGAACCAGGGATCGCCGGGCTTGCGATCGAAGAATGGCCAGGCGGTCGCCATCACGATGATCATGATGATCGCGAAGAAGACCCAGCCATAGACGACGTGGTCGAAACCGACGGCGGCATCGACCGTGGTCAGATGGGCGACCAATATGGTGGCGAATGCGCGCACGCCATTGGCCAGCACCGACAAGGTGAGCGCTCCGGCCATGAACAGGATGCGGCGCGGCCAGCTCCTGAAGCAGACATTGCAAACCAGCGCGCCATAAGCGGTCATGGCGATCAGGAACTTGGCGCCCGAACAGGCCTCCGCCACCTCGAAATAGCCGGTCGGGGTGGTGATGAAGATGCCCTCCATATGGGCGGGCACGCCGGCCAGCGTCAGGAACATCATCGACAGATGCGCCGTCACCAGCTGAAGATGCGGCACGATCTCCTCACCGAAGGGGACCATGAAGAAGGCATAGAAGAGCGGGAAGAGCAGCGCGCGCGCCACCATCGGCCCGAGCAGCGCGATCACCGCACCCTGGAGCATCAGGACCAGGGCGCCATGGCGGACCATCGCGACGCCCGCCGCCGCGCCGAGCAGCCAGGCGAAGGCGCCCAGGCCAAGCCAGATCAGGCCCGGCGGCCAGGCGACCGGCTCCAGCTGGCGCAGGCCGGGCAGACGCTGCTGCACCAGCCAGGCGATGAGGATCGGGATGAAGAGGCAATGGCCGAAGGTGGAGGCGTTCCACCAGATCGAGACCATCGAATAGAGATCGTCGAAGAAGAGCGTGAGGATGGCAGCCGCGACCACGCCCAGCGCGGTCAGATGACCACGCCAGCCGGCAAGGCCCATGCGCGGCATGTCGGCAAGGGGACGGGCGCGATCGGTCATGCCGCCTGCGGATCGGCCTTGCCCGGCGCGCCAAGCAGCAGGTCGGGCAGACCGCCGAGCGTCGCCGACCAGCGATAGCGCGCCTCGACACGGCGACGAGCGGCAAGGCCGAGCTGCGTTCCTCGCGCCGGATCGGCGAGCAGCCACAGGACCGCCTGGGCTTCGGCCGCCGGGTCATCCGCGACCAGGAAATCGCGGCCATCGACCGCATCAATGCCTTCCGCCGCCTGCGACGAGGCGACGACCGGGCGGGCCATCGCCATCGCTTCCAGCACCTTGTTCTGGATACCGCGCGCGATGCGCAGCGGCGCCACGATCAGATCGGCAGCGGCCAACCAGCCGCGCACGTCGGGCACGCCGCCGGTGACGACAACGCCGGGAAGGTCGGCGAGCGCCTGCACCGGCTTCGACGGGTTGCGGCCGACAATGGCGAAGCGCACATCGGGGCGTGCCGACTGGATGGCGGGCAGCGTCTGGCGCGCGAAACTCTCGACCGCCTCGACATTGGGGCGATAGTCCATCTGGCCGGTGAAGACGATCAGCGGCCCTGCCCCCTTCTCGACGGCCGGGAAATCGACCGCCGGATCGAAATAGTCGAGCGCCACGCCATTTTCGAGCGCGACGATCCGGTCGGCGCCAAGGCCGCAGGCGTCACGGAACAACGCCGCTTCGGCTTCGCTGACGAAGCTGCAGATGTCGGCGCGGGCCGCGACCTTGCGCTCGAAATCGAGCAGCACGCGCCCCTCGCGCCGGTTGATCCAGCCCATCGGACCGGAACCCTGCGCCCCATAAGCGGCATATTTGGCCGAATCGAAATCGACGAAATCCATCAGGAAGCGCACCCCCGCCGGCAGCATGGGCACGAAATGGGCCATCTGCGCCGAATAGGCAATGACGGCGCGGATCGGCCGTTCGGCCATGACCTGGGCGACCCAGCGATGCAGGCCCGGATGATCGAACAGCGACACCAGCAGCGACTGGCCGCGCGCCAGGCCGGTGAGGCCGGCGACCATGCGCGAACGGTCGCGCATCAGCACGCACTGGCTGGCCGTCAGTTGCGCCATGTCGGGGGCAAAGCCCATGTCGCGATCATCATCGGCAAAGCAGCCGACATGGACCGGCGCCATCTGCGCCAGCCGCTGGAGCAGATGATAGGACCGGATCTTGTCGCCCCGGTCGGGCGGGAACGGGATACGATGGCAGAGGAAAAGAAGCTCGCCCGTCATCCAAGGCCCCGGGCGATATGCGGACCGATGAGATTGGCGACGGGCAGCGGCAGTTTCTTCCACAATTCCACCTTGCGCCGATATTGGGGCGAGAGCGGATTGACGTCCCGCGTCTCCTTGCCCGGCGCGGTGCGCAGATGATAGCCGAGCGGATCGCCCTCGAACCCCCATGTCTTCTTCCAGGCCGCGGGGCCGGTGCCGACCTTCGACCGGCCGAAGTCGAAATGGGTAAGGCCGCGCTCGCGCGCCTGGCGCATCAGGGTGAAATAGAGGACTTCGTTGGAGCGCATCGCCCGCGCCTCCAGCCCGGCGCCATGCCAATAGGGCATGCAGGCGCCGCCATGATAGAGGCTGATGACCGCCGACAGCGGCTTGCCATCCTTCGATACCATGGCGATGTCCGCATCCGCCCCGAACCGGTCGAGGATGGCATCGAACAGCGCGCGCGGGAAGACCGGCGTGCCCAGATTATGGACGCTGTGGCAATAGAGGCGATAATGGATGTCGCGCAGCCGCTGGTCGCGGCCGGTCTCGAACTGGAGATCATTGCCGAGCCCCTTGCGGATTTCCGCGCGGTGGCGCTTGGGGATCGCCTTCAGTTCCGCTTCGTCATCGGCCGCAAGCGCGCGCGAGAAACCGAGATAGGCGTCGGCCTTGTTCTGCCATGAGGCGCCGCCGGGCGCTTCGCCGCCGCGCAGTTCCAGCGTGTCGCAGCCGAGCTTTTCCGCCTGATACCAGGCCGCGTCGGAAAGTTTGGCAATCGCCTTGCGATGGGACGCGAGGATGCCGCCATCGACCGCGAAACCGCTGCCGACCAACGCCTTGCCGAACAGGGCCGAGCGGATATGGGTGAGCGGCAGCACGCCGTTGATCTCGCCCGAGGGCGTGCGCGCGACCAGCATGATCGCCTTCTGACCCGTGCCGGCCTCCACCCCCATGATCCAGGCCGGTCGATGAAAGGGCGTCGAGCCCGGCTGGGCGCAGACCCAGGCATCGATTTCCGCCACGACAGCCGGATCGGACAGGCGCGCCTCTCCGACGATGACGCTCAGATCGACAATCGCATTCATCTGGTCATTCCCTCAGTACCCCTGGCACCGGCATAGGCCCGAAGGGCTGAATATATGGTAATCAGCCAAGACCCCGACTGATCATCGGCCCCAGAAGATTGGCGACCGGGAGCGGCAATGTCTTCCACAGTTCGATCCGGCGCTGATATTTTGCGCTGGTCGGGCTGACATCGCGCAGGCGACCGGAGGGCGACCAGTCATGATAGACGAGCGGCTGCGGTTCGAAGCCGAAGCTCTTCTTCCAGGCCGCCTGCCCGCTGCCCACCTTGGACCGGCCAAAGTCGAAGCGGCCGGCGCCGCGCGCGCGGCCATGGCCCATCAGCCGATAATACATGAGTTCGTTGGACCGCAGCCGGCGCGCATCGGCGCCGCCGCCGCCCCAGAAGGGCATGACCCGGTCGCCATGATAGAGGGTCAGCACGGCCGAGACCGGACGATCGCCATCGCGCACGATGCTGATGTCGGCATCCGCGCCAAAGGCGGCGATCACCTCGCGGAAGAGGCGTGCGGGGAAGACCGGGGTGCCGAGGTTGCGGACGCATTCGGCATAGATGCGATAATGGTCACGCAGATGCGCCGACGAGCGGCCATGATCGACGGTCAGCGCCGGATTGGCCAGCGCCTTGCGCAGTTCAGCGCGATGCTTGCGCGGGATGGCGAGCAGTTCGGCCTCGTCATCGGCGGCGAGCGGGCGGACGAAGGCGACATGCTCGCCCGCGCAGACGCGCCACCCCTCCCCCGGCGCGACACCACCGCGCAGTTCGACCGGCGCATCGCCGCGCGCCCGCGCCTCGTTCTGGGCGGCAGCGGCCAGGGCGGCGATCACGGCCGGATCATCGGCCAATATGCCACCATCAACGGCGAAGGCGGCGGACACCAGCGCCTGCCCGAACAGGCGGCTGCGCACATGCTGGAGCGGCAGCAGGCCGCAAATCTGGCCCGAGGGCGCGACCGCCGCGAGCATCAGCGCCCGGTTCGCGGTCGCCCGCTCGATCGCGATCAGCCAGGCCGGGCGATGGAACGGCGTGCTGGCGCCATGACCGAGGACATAGGCATCGGCCGCCTGCGCCTGTGCCGGATCGGCAAGGTCCAGCGTGGTGATCGCCAGATCGGCCCGATTACCTGCGATCATGCGACGCGCGCCGCTTCCTGCGCGACCAGCGCGTCGACGCGGGTCCAGGCGAAATCCTGCGTCAGACGGCGCAGCTTGGCGGCCATGACGGAAAGATTGGTATAGTGGCGCACCCGCGAGCGCAGCGGCGCGCCGGCGACGCGCGGCTGATCCGGGTCGATTTCCCAGGGGTGAAAATAGATGATCGCCGGCCGCTGCGCCTGCCCATTCACCTGGCGGATCGCCCAGCGCGAAAAGCCATAGGGCAGCAGCCGGAAAAAGCCCCCGCCCCCCGCCGCCAGCGTGCGCTGGCCAAGCTTCGCCGTCGTTACGGGCAGTTCGAGCAGGTCCGATCCGGCCACCGGTTTCCAGGCGAAGCGGGGCGAATCCGGCCAGCCATAATGATCATGCCGGATCGGCGCGACGCTGCTGGAATAGGCATAGCCCTCCTCCGCCAGGATCGGATGCGCCCAGGGCGTGCGCGGATCGATCGAGAAGCTGGGCGCGCGATAGCCAGTGACCTTCTGGCCGCTGGCATCCTCCAGGATGGCACGGGACTTGCGCAGGTCGGCACGAAACTGTTCGGGCGTAAAGGTGAAGACGCGGGCATGATCATAGCCATGGCTGGCGACTTCATGCCCGGCATCGGCAATGCGGCGCATCAGCGCGGGATAGCGTTCGGCGACCCAGCCCAGCGTAAAGAAGGTCGCGGTGACGCCAGCCTGCGCGAACAGGTCCAGCACCGCATCGGTGTTGCGCTCGACGCGATGCGCCAGCCCCTCCCAGTCGGAACGGTCGATCGTCCGTTCGAAGGCGCCGACCTGGAACCAGTCCTCGACATCGACGGACAGGGCATTGTGCATCATGATCTTGTCCCGGTTGCGCGCGCGGGCGCGATCAGGCGGCGTTGCGCTCCGGGTCGGCGACGCGCTCGTCGCGCTCGACCCAGTCCACGAGCATGGTCAGCACGCGTCGCAGCGCCGCATCCTGTTCCTCGACGCGGAATTCGAGGCCCGACAGGCGCTCCTCGACCAGAGCGAAGCAGCCCTTGAGCGCTTCGGGGTCGACCGTCGGTGCGGCGTAGGAGGCATGGTTCTGCATCGCGCGCAGGGCGGCGATCTCGGCACGCAGCGCCTCGATCTCCTCATGCACGGCGGGCGACACGAGATCGGGCTGCGCCGGCGCCTGCCAGGCGACCGCCTGCGGTGCGGGGGCAGCGGCGACCGGTTCGGCCGGTGCGATCGGTTCCGGGGCGGTTTCGCCGGCACTATCCAGCACGGACGGCGCGATCGGTTCGGCGCTGACATCCTCGTCCACGCCCATATCCTCGATCACTGCCTGGACCGCCTGACCGTCAATCTCGGTCAGTTGCTCCAGCGCGCCCAACAGCAGCACCCGACTGACCAGCGCGTTGATGCGGCGCGGCACGCCGCCGGTGGCGGCATAGATGGCGTCAAGCGCATCGTCGGTGAAATAGGGATTGCCGGTCCAGCCGACCAGCGTCAGACGATGGCTGATATAGGGTTCCACCTCCTGCGGCAGCATCGGGTCGAGATGATGGGTCGCGATCACGCGCTGGCGCAGCTGCTCCAGCTCGGGCGAGCGGACGAGGTCGCGAAATTCGGGCTGGCCGAGCAGGAAGATCTGCAGCAGCGACTGACCGCCCAACTGGAAGTTGGACAGCATACGCAGTTCCTCGATCGCCGAGACCGGCAGGTTCTGCGCCTCGTCCACGATCAGCAGCGAGCGGCGGCCGGCCCGGGCCTGGCCCTGAAGATAGGCCTCGATCTGGCGCAATATCTGCGCCTTGGCGACGCCGTCGGTAGCCAGGCCGAAGCTCTGCGCGGCAAGGCGCAGCATGTCGTCGCCCTCGACCTGGGTCGACACGATCTTGGTCGCGGTCAGGCGCGCCGGATCGATCGTGCTCATCAGATGGCCTACCAGCGTCGTCTTGCCGGCGCCGATGTCACCGGTGATGACGATGAAGCCCTCGCCCTGCGCCAGGCCATAGCCCAGATAGGACAGTGCCTTGCGATGCGTCGTGCTCTCAAAATAGAAATGCGGGTCCGGCGTCAGCTGGAACGGGCGGCCCTGCAATCCATAGAACTGATCGTACATCTGTCGTCTCCATCCGGCTGACCGGCGTAGCATGAACGCCGTTATAGCCCGAATTTCCTTAAAAGCTGTAACGCAGGCCGACCTGGCCCATCGCGTTGATCAGCGTATCAAAATCATCCGCCTTCGCCGCATCGACGCCAAGCGAGGCCGATGCCGTAAGCTTCCTGGTCAAGCCCCTGAAATAGCTTGTGAAGGCACCATAGTTCAAGACGTCGGCGCGCGCGCCGCTGGCATCAAAATAATTGATGTAGACCGCCGTATCCAGGGAATCGCGGTCGTTGAACGCATAGGTGACGGTGCCATTGCCATACCAATTCTGGTCGCGGGTACCGCTGATCAGCACGCTCTGGGTCGTCGGCGTGATGAACTTGCGGTTGGAATAGCCGCCGCCCAGGCCAAAGCCCCAGGGGCCGCGCCGGGTGGAATATTGCCCGGCGACGCCACGATAACGGAAATTGGCGCCGGTGATTCCGGCCAGCGCATCGTTGAAGCATTCGCCCCCGCCGGTCGGCGAGAAGGCGCAGCCGGTGAGATCGCCGGTGAAGGGATTGCGCGGCACGATCAGGTTGGTGCCGGTGAAGGCCGCCGCATCCGCCGTGATCATCCGGCCGAAGCTTTCGATGCCGTCGAACACGGCGATGCCGATGCTGCTGTTGCGGCCCTGCCAGGTGAACTGACCCTGATAGGACATGCCGCCATAGCGTTCGCCCACCGTCGCCTTCAGCGAGGTACGGCGATTGGGCCGCCACAGCACGCCCACATCCCAGATCAGGTCGCCGAAATCATAGTAAAGCGCGCGCGGCGAACTCTTGTCGGTGACATAGCGGCCGTTGCGGATGATCGGCACGCCATCTTCATCCAGCAAGGGCGCGCGCTGGCTGATCTCGATATCCTCATAGCCGATGCCACCGAGCAGCGCGACCGTGGGCGAGACCGGCATGATCGCATCGACCCGGCCCCAGACATCCTCGAACCGCTGATCGAGCTGGCTGGCATCCTCGCGGCTATAGCCGGCGCTGGCGGTCAGGCCGACCGGCAGGATCGTGCCTGGCGCGAAACCGACGGAGCCTTTGAGGTCATGGGACCAGCTTTGTGCGAAGGAACCATTGGCGATCGCGGCGCCGGGGGCATTCACATCGACATCATCATCGACGCGGGCATAGCCCAGCCGATAGGAGGCCTTGATGTCGAGATCGCCGACCTTCGTGGCATAGCTCGGGCCGATATAGCCGCCCCAGATCTGGCTGGTAAAGCGATTGTCGATCGCCGCGGCGCCCGAATAGCCATCGGTCCGCACCCGCGAGGCGATTCCGCCGGCCTGCAGGGTGAGTTCCGGGGTCAGCTTGTAGCCGGCATTGGCGATGCCGCTCAGCACGTCGGAATCGGTCGCGTGCCCCCAGCCGAAACTGTGCATATACTGGACGTCCGCCGCGGCGTTGAGCCGGCGAGTCTGGACTTCCATCGTCACCCCGGCGGTGAGATTGGTATAGGTCACGACGTCGCCGTCGCCCTTGAGCGGCACCATCACCACCTGGTCGATGCCCAGATAAGGCGTGACGTCGACCTTCTTGGTCGACACGGGCGTGCCTTGCGCCAGCGCCGGGGCGCTGACACTGGCAAGCACCAGCAGCGAGGTGCCGGCGATCAGGGCGCGCGCGGTCATCCCGCCTCCCCCTTGCCATAATAGGAACCGAAGCGACGGGCGCCGCCGGTATAGCGGACGGCGTTGAGCAGCAACTGGACCTGCGCCCCGCCCTTGAGCAGTGCGGCCGCCTCCCGCAGCGCGCTTTCCGACGTCTTGTCGGCGCGCACCACCAGCAGCGCGACCGCGACATGGCTGGCCAGCACGGCGGCGGGCGAGGCCGCGAGCAAGGGCGGCGAATCGAACACGATGATGCGGTCGCGCCGCCCCTCGGTCAGCCGTTGCAGCAGCATTTCGGTGCGCGCGGAGGCGAGATATTCGGTATCGGCATGGCTGCGCTGTCCCGCCGGCAGGACCGACAGCGAGGGGATGTCGGTGCGAAGCACGCAATCCTCGATCGCGACCAGCGGATCGGCGAGCGCGTCCATCAACCCCGGCCCGGCCTGCAGGCCCAGCGTTTCGGGGATGCCCGGATTGCCGAAATCGGCATCGACCAGCAAAATTTCGCGATCCTGTTCAGCCGCCAGGCTGAGCGCCAGGTTGATCGCGCAGAAGGTCTTCCCCTCGCCACTATGGGGCGAACAGAGGAGGATGCGGTTGCCGCGCGGATTGTCCTGAAGATGGGTCAGCAGCCCGCGCTTGAGCAGGCGGAACTCCTCGCTCATCGCGGTGACCGGCGCGCCGGGCACCAGGAAGCCGGCTTCGGTCAGCCGGGCGCGATCGACCGGCTGGGCCGGGCTGGTCCAGGCCTGGGCGCGGAAGATCGGCGCCTCGCCGGACGCGACCGTGGCCGGTGCCTGCGGCGCGGGATCGAACATCGGCGGCGGTGGCGGTGCATCGGCCGGCACATCGACCGCCGGTGCAGCGCGTCCACGCAGGGCGGCCTGGAAATCGAAAATCTCGGTGGCGCGTTCGATCAGCGAGCCGCGACCCTTGATAGGGCTATGCTGGTTCATGGGATCAGGCTCCTTCACGCCGTACCGCGCTGGATGAATTCGACGACGATCAGCAACAGACACAGGGCCGCCAGGCCGCCGCTGGCGCCCGCAAACCATTTCATGCGCTGCTTGTCGAGGGCGCCCTGGGCCGTGCTGGCGACCTGAGTGATCGACCCGGCAACCGGGATGCCAACGGCCCGCTCCAGACGAGCGGCCGTCGGGAAGGTGCCCTTGAGCTGACCGATCGCAAAGGCCACGCCGACACCGGCACCAATGCCGACGATCAGCACGCCCAGCAACAGCAGCGGCCGGTTGGGCGCTGCGGGCGCGTTCGGCAAGCTCGGCGGCAGGATGACGCGGAACTGGACAGCCCCGGTTTCCGTCTTCACGTCACCGCGCAGGCGGATCTCCTCGCGGTCGGCGAGCAGCTTGTCATATTGGGTCTGCAGCGCGGCATAGTCGCGATCCAGCTTTTCCTGTTCGGATGCCACGCCCGGCTCATCGATCTGATGCGCCGTCATGGTGTTGAGATCGGCCTGAAGCTGCGCCTTGCGGGTCGATAGCGCCTGTACCGTCGCTGCGCGTTCGGCCTGCATGGATTTCAGCGAGAGATAAGCCGGGTTGGGGGTCCCCCCCACGGCCGCCGCGCTGCCGCCGCCCTGACGACGCAGATTGTCGACCTGGCGCTGGGCCGCGATCACGTCGGGATGGTTGCTGGTCCAGCCGCGTGCGCGCATCGCCGCAAGGTCCGACTGGGCCTGTGCCAACGGCGACACACCGCCGCCGACCGTCATGCCCGGCAGGGTTGCCGGGGTGCCGGCCAGTTGGCCGTTCATTGCGCTGAGCGCGCTCTGCGCCTGCACCAGTTGGGCGTCGATGTTGTTGATTTCCAGCCGCGCGGCATCCATCCGCTGGCTGATCGTTCCGGCCCCCGGCAACACGCTGGCATAGCGCTGGGCGAATTCGACGCGCCGCTTGTCAGCGACTTCCAATTGCTTGCCGCGGCCGGCGATCTGCTGGTCGAGGAACGCCAGGCTCTGACGGGTTTCGGTGCGACCGCCGGTCAGATTTTCCTCCTGGAAGATGTCGATCAGCTTCTGCACCACCTGCTGGGCGATGCGGGCATTCGCGCCGTCCGACAGGCCGCTGTCGGCCGAAGTCGCGCTGATGTCGATCATGCTGGGATCAGCCTGGGCCAGCACGGTGATATGTTCGCGCAGGGTAGTGATCTTGCCCGCCACGTCGCGCGGCCCAGAAATGGTCTGGGCCAGGTCGGTGCCGCGCACGACCTTTTCCAGATTTTCCGCGCTCAGCAACGTCTGGCGCACCCGGTCGAGATCCTGCTGGGACTGGACCTGGGTGATGCCGATCTTGTCCTCCAGCAGCGACTGGGTGTTCACATAGACCCGCGCCTTGGATTCATAACCATTGGGGATGAGCGACACGCCCAGCCAGCCCAGCATGCATACGCCCCAGGCCACGGCCAGCGCGATCCAGCGCCGGCTCCATATGCCGTGGAGGAGGACCAGCAGCTCGTCGTACAGACCCGCCATGATCAGAACATGCTTTCGGGAATGATGATGACGTCGCCGGGCGCCAGCATGACGTTTGCCTTGGTATCGCCCTTCTTGAGCAGGTCGCCGAGACGAACCTGATATTCCTTCTGCTTGCCGCTGGCCTTGTCGAAGCGGACCAGCCGCGCGCGATTGCCCGACGCATATTCGCTGAGGCCACCGACCGAGATCATGGCATCAAGCAGTGTCATGTTCGCGCGATAGGGAATGGAAGCGGGCTTTTCGGTCGCGCCGACGATGCGCACCTGCTGGCTGTAGGTGCCCGAAAAATTGTCGACGATGACCGACACCAGCGGATTTTCGATATATTGCGACAGTGCCAGCTTGATGTCGTCAGACAGCATCTTGGGCGTCTTGCCGACGGCCGGCATGTCGGTGATCAGCGGCGTGGTGATACGGCCGTCGGGACGCACCTGGACCTTCGCGCCCAGTTCGGGATTGCGCCAGACGAAGATGGTCAGATTGTCGAGCGGGCCGATGATATATTCCTCGCCCGGCCCTTCCTGGGTCGCGACGAAGGATGCGGGGGGAAGCTGCGGCGCGGAACCGGTCGATGCGCAGCCCGACAGGGCCACCGCAGGCAGCGATGCACCGATCAGGAGCCTGGAAATCCGCTGGAAACGCATAAAATTCACCCCTTCATACCATCATAGCCGACAGGCGACCGACAGGATATGGTCGCACGCAGGCCCATGGCTTCATCCTCGTCTTGCCGGAAAAGGGTAAAGATAGGGTTAGGCCTGCTGTCGCGCATGAATCAGCCAAGTAATAGTTCGCGAGGACTTGGATGACCAAGAAAGGCGGCCGGACTGGCCGACGCGCCATATGCCCCTGCCAGGAAAATCGCGATGAAATCACCCGGCGCGACCGGCGGCAACGCCAGCTTCTCCCCCAGCCGGTCGATCGGCGTGCAGAGACAACCGACCACATTTACCGGCTGGGTCGATGGCTCACGCCCGAAGCGATTGGCCACCGCGATCGGGTAATTGCGCCGCACGACCGTGCCGAAATTGCCGCTGGCGGCAAGCTGGTGGTGCAGGCCACCATCGACCACGACGAAGGTTTCCCCCTGGCTGGTCTTCACATCGACGACCTGGGTCAGATAGACCCCCGCCTCCCCGACCAGCCAGCGGCCCAGTTCGATCGCGAATGCGCTGTCCTTCAGGATATCCGGCAGCGCCTTGACCGCGGTGTCGAGCGCGACACCGATCGGCCGGATGTCCAGCCGCTCGTCACCGGGGAAATAGGGGATGCCGAAACCGCCACCCAGATTGACCAGTGGCGGCGCCGCGCCGACCGCATCGGACAGGCGCGCCGCCAGATCGATGGTCGCCGCCTGGGTCTCGATGATCGCCATCGGGTCGAGCGCCTGGCTGCCGGCGAAGATATGCCAGCCACGCCAGTCCGCGCCGCCATCGATCATCGTGCGGGCCAGCGCGGCCGCGCGATCGGCATCGACGCCGAAGGGCTTGGCGCCGCCGCCCATGCGCATGCCCGAGCCTTTCAGATCGAAATCCGGGTTCACCCGAACGGCCAGACGCGGCACCTTGCCCAGTCGCTCTGCCACGGTGAGCGCGCGGGCGCCCTCCCCTTCGGACTCCAGGTTGATGGTGATGCCGGCATGGATGGCGGCTTCCAACTCGTCATTACGCTTGCCCGGCCCGGCAAAGCTGATGCGCGCCGGGTCCATGCCCGCGTCCAGCGCCATTGCCAGTTCACCGCCCGACGCAATGTCGAAACCGTCTACCAGACCCGTCATGCGCGCCAGCAGCGGCGCATAAGGATTGGCCTTGATCGCATAATGAAGGTCGATCTTCTTGGGGATCGCCTCGCGGAAGCGGCGGACCTGCGCTTCGATGATCCCCATGTCATAGACGAACAGCGGCGTGTCGCCCGCTTCGTCGACCAGGCTTGCCGCGCCGCAGCCGCCGATCAGCAGCATGCCTTCTTCCTCGGCGAACCAGGCGGGGATGGGGCCTGTGGGTTTCACGACGCATACTCCTTGGCCAGTGCGACTCGATCGATCTTGCCATTGGGGTTACGCGGAAACTGTGCAAGCACTAGCGTCTCGCGCGGCTGCATGAAATTGGGCAGTTCGGCCTTCAGGTGGGCGGCGACGGCGGCGGATATATCGGGATCGGCGGCGCGCAGCAGCAGCAGCACCGCCTGCCCCAGCCGCTCATCCCTGACACCAAGTGCGACAGCCTCCGCCACGCCGGCGACCGCAACCGCCGCCTCCTCGATCTCGGTCGGGCTGATGCGATTGCCGGCCGACTTGATCATCGCGTCGTCGCGGCCGACGAAATAGAGCAGTCCTTCCGGGTCGCGGCGCACCGTATCGCCGGACCATACGGCAATGCCGCCATGGCGCGAGGCTGACGGCGCCGGCTTGAACCGTTCGGCGGTGCGCGCCGCATCCTGCCAATAGCCCTGCGCCACCAGCGGCCCGGCATGGACCAGTTCGCCCGGCTCGTCATCGCCGGCAAGGCTGCCGTCGGGGCGAACCACCAATATCTCGGCAAAGGGGATGGCAGACCCCATCGAATCCGGGTGACTGTCAACCAGAGTAGGCGACAGATAGGTGGAGCGGAAGGCTTCGGTCAGGCCATACATGGGATAGAGATCGGCCTGCGGGAACAGCGCGCGCAGCCGCGCCACCAGCGGCCGGGTCAACGCCCCGCCACTATTGGTCAGGCGACGGAGCTTGGCCGCGATCTCCACGGGCCAGTCCAGTTCGGTGAGTTGCACCCAGAGCGGCGGCACCCCGGCCAGGGTGGTGATGTCCCAGCGATCGACCGCCTTCACCACATCGCGCGGCGTCAGATAGTCGAGCGGATAGGCGCAGCCGCCCGCATACCAGGTCGAAAGCAGCTGGTTCTGGCCATAGTCGAAGCTGAAGGGCAGCACGCACAGCGTCCGGTCCTCCGGCGCCAGCCCCAGATAATGGGCCACCGACACCGCGCCGAGCCAAAGATTGGCGTGACTGAGCATCACCCCCTTGGGCCGGCCGGTCGATCCACTGGTGTAGAGGATCGCGGCCAGAGCCTCCGGCGCGGCATCGGACGGCGGCAGCGCCGCGCCACCGCTCATCCCCGCCGCCGCATCATCTTCCCGATGGAGATGGCAGTCGGCCGGGACATCGGCGGGCGCCAGCGTCGATAGGCGGCTGGCCGTGCCGATCAGCAGCGCGGCGCCGCTGTCGGCCAGGATATGGGCGACCTGCGCATGTTTGAGCAGCGGATTGATCGGCACATGGACAAGGCCTGCACGCGGCGCGGCGAGCGGCATCAGCGCGGCAACCGGCCCCTTGGCCACCCAACTGGCTACCCGCGCGCCGGATGCAAGGCCAAAACCGGCGAGCCATCCAGCCAGACGGCCAAGTGCCTGTTCCAACTCGGCATAATCCAGCGCGCCCGATCGGCCCGCCAGCGCCGGCCGTGCCGGATCGCCATGCCGCAGCAGATGGTCTATCGGCTGCACATCGGCATGGTCGATCGGCGCCTTGGAAGCCAACAGGGGGTCGCTTAACATCATGTCCAGAATTTGGTCCTAAGGGCGTCTAAGAACCGGGAGATAATAGGTTGCTCGTCCCAAGGGAATATCGGACCCTGTCGGAAGTGCGTTCGGTGCTGGGTAGCCGGATGGACCGCGCCCATGTCCGCAGCCTGTTCGATCGCCTGCACTGGTTCGAGACATTGCACCCCCACTGCCTTGCCGACACACCGTTGCGGGTGCTGCACCAGACAGAGGACGCCTGCGAGGCATGGTTGTTCCTTCTCGCCCCCGTTCCCCACCGCCTGACTGCGCTCGCCAACTGGTATAGCTTCGCCTGGAGCCCTGTCTTCCTGGGCACCCCGGACGCGCAGCAGCAGGCGCGCCTGCTGGAAAATATCGCCCGCCACCTGCTGCGTGAGCAGGCACAGATCGATCTATACCCCCTTGCCCAACCCGAACCGCTGGTCAGCGCCTTTCGTCGCGCCGGCTGGTTCGCGGTGCAGCGGCGCATGGGCGGGCGCTATCTGCTCCATGTCGATGGTCGGGATTTCGCCAGCTATTGGGCGCAGCGCCCAGGCCGGCTGCGCAACCAGGTGCGCCGCAAGGCACGGCAGAGCCGCTATGACCTCAGCATCAGCGACCGACTGACCGATGCGCTGTGGCAGGATTATGTTGATGTGCAGGCGCATAGCTGGAAAGCGCCCGAGCCCGGCCTGCCCTTCCTGCGCGCCATGGCACAGCGGGAAAGCGATGCCGGCACTTTGCGGCTGGGCTTTGCCCGGCTGGATGGCCGCGCCGTGGCGACACAGTTATGGACGGTGGAACATGGCATGGCGTTGATCCACAAGCTGGCCCATGACAGCGCCCATGACGAAGGATCGCCCGGCACCCTGCTGAGCCATGCGATGTTCGCCCATGCCATCGACCAGGACCGGGTCGAGACGATCGATTATGGCACCGGTGACAATGACTATAAGCGCGAATGGATGGACGAGCGCATTCCGCTCCATCAGATCGACCTGTTCAATCCGCGCCGGGCATCGAGCTGGTTTCCCGCCGCACGCACCTGTATTTCCGCGCTTGTCGGATAGGCGGCGAGCCATTAGATAGCCGCCCATCATGCGGGCGCACAATTCTCAGCCGGTCGACCGGACAGACGATATCGAAACCCTGGTACGGGCGCTGCTGCGCGACGTGCTGAGCCTGTCGCAGGACCGGGTCGATGCCTTCGATCGCGACACGCCGCTGTTCGGCGCATTGCCCGAGCTGGACTCGATGGCCGTTGCCGGCCTGCTCACCGAGATGGAAGATCGCTTCGACATCCTGATCGAGGATGAGGATATCGACGGCGACACGTTCGAGACCTTCGGCACGCTGGTCACCTTCCTGCGCGCGAAGATCGGCTAAACGCCACTTTCCCCCAAGAAATTCGGGCTGAGCCGTTTCTGGCCCAGCCCTTTTTTCTTAGAGTCCGTTTGAGAAAGCCGGTTCCAGCCCGCTCCCCCGCCCAACCGCCCGATCCAGTGTCATCCTGTCGGGTGGTTGGGCTGGAACCGTACTGAAAAATCGCCCTTTCGCGATTTTTCAAACAGGCTTTTACGCTTCGACCAGTTGCTCGAAATCGGCTTCGGCGAGGAAGCGTTCGACGTCGAGGGCGGCCATGCAGCCCATGCCGGCCGCGGTCACCGCCTGGCGGTAGATCTTGTCGGTCACGTCGCCGGCCGCGAACACGCCCGGAATGGCGGTGTGGGTCGTGCCCTTCTCCACCACGATATAGCCTTCGTCGAGCGGCAGCTTGCCATCGAACAATTCGGTCGCGGGGTGATGGCCGATCGCGACGAAGCCGCCATCGGTTGGCACATGCGACTTCTCGCCGGTGACGGTGTCGATCAGGTCGACGCCGACCAGGCCTTCGGGCGTGCCACCGCCGACGAACTTGTCGACCGCCTTGTTCCACAGCACCTTGATGTTGGGATGGGCATGCAGGCGCTGCTGCAGGATCTTTTCCGCGCGCAGCGAGTCGCGGCGGTGGATCAGGGTCACGTCATGGCTGTGGTTGGTGAGGTAGAGCGCTTCCTCGACCGCCGTGTTGCCGCCGCCGATGACCACGACCTTCTTGCCGCGATAGAAGAAGCCGTCGCAGGTCGCACAGGCGCTGACGCCCTTGCCCTGCAGATGCTCCTCGCCCTCGACGCCCAGCCACTTGGCCTGCGCTCCGGTGCAGATCACCAGCGTGTCAGCGACATAGAGGGTGCCGCTGTCGCCCCTCAGCTTGAAGGGACGTTTGCTGAGGTCGACGTCGACGATCTGGTCGTACATCATCTGCGCGCCGACATGTTCGGCCTGGGCCTGCATCTGCTCCATCAGCCAAGGCCCCTGGATCACGTCCTTGAAGCCGGGATAATTTTCGACGTCGGTGGTGATGGTAAGCTGGCCGCCCGGCTGCATCCCCTGCACCACGATCGGCGCGAGGCCCGCGCGCGCGCCATAAATGGCGGCGGACAGGCCGGCCGGGCCGGAGCCGAGAATGAGCATGCGGGTGGAGTGGGTGGCGGTCATCGATAATTCCAGCTGCGATTCGTGTGGCCGCCAGAGATAGGCCCTGACAGCCCCCGCGCAAGCAGGAGTTGGGCAGGAGATTTGCTTGGGGCGGCCCAAGACAGAGGCCCATGCGGGCCTTTCCACATGACAAGATCATCATTGCACTATGATCCACAATATATCACAAACTGTCCCAACGATAACGCGCAGGAGAGATCAGGCATGACAACATTCGTGCTGGTGCATGGCGGGGGACATGGTGGCTGGTGCTATCAAAAGGTCGCGCGGCGGCTGCGCGCGGCGGGGCATGAGGTCCATTGCCCGACGCTGACGGGCCTGGGCGAACGCGCCCATCTGCTGAACGCCGACATCGACCTCGACACCCATATTCAGGACGTGGTGGCGCTGATGACGTTCGAGGGGCTGAGCGACATCATCCTGGTCGGCCACAGCTATGGCGGCATGGTCATTACCGGCGTTGCCGACCGCGTGCCGGATCGTATCCGCGAGTTGGTCTATCTTGACGCGGCCCATCCGCGGGAAGGAGAATCGCTGGAAATAGTGGCGCCGGCGCAGATGGAACCGACCCGTGCCATGGGCCGCTCTGTCGACGGGATCGAACTGGTGATGTGGCCCTTCCCCGGCATGGCCAGCTTTTTCGGCATCACCGATCCGGCCGATGTTACCTGGACCGAGGAAAGACTGACGCCGCATCCGTGGAAATGCTTTGGCCAGCCGCTGCGGCTGGAAAATGGCGCCGCCGCCTTCCGCCTGCCCCGCACCAACATCAATTGCACCCATGCGCTGCAGAACAGCCCGGACGAAGCGCGGGCGCGCCAATTGGACGGCCATCGCAATTTCGAGATCGACACCGGCCATGACCTGATGATCACCGAGCCGGACGCGGTCGCGACCATGCTGCTGGAGGTGGCGGGTTAGGCCCCCTCCCCTTAGTCGAGGACGTTGGGCAGATCCTCGAACCCCTTGCGCAGGGCGGCGGACCAGCCCTGCGATATCATCGCGAACTCCTCGTTATCCGCCTCGATCCGGGTGCGGACACGGAAGTCGAAACTGTCGGTCTCGATCACCGTCAGGTCGAGCGGCATGCCCACCGACAGGTTGGAGCGCAGGGTCGAATCCATCGATACCAGCACCGCCTTGGTCGCATCCTCCAGACTCGTCTCGCGCTGGATGATGCGATCGAGGATCGGCTTGCCATATTTATGCTCGCCAATCTGGAAGAAGGGCGTGTCCTCGGTCGCCTCGATGAAATTACCAGCCGAATAGATGAGATAGAGGCGCGGCTTGCCACCGCGGCGCTGGCCCGCGATCATGATCGACGCGCTGGCGGCTGCCCCGTCCATCGCGATACTCTCGCGATAGCGCCCCTGCATCGTGCGCATCGCGTCGCCCACCAGTTGCGCCGCGCGGTGCATCGTGTCGCAATTGAGGATGGTCTCGACCTCGGGGTCGCTTTCCGCCTCGCGGATCGCCCGCGACAACATCGTCTTCACCCCCTGGGTGATCGACAGATTGCCCGAACAGAGCAAGGTGATCGCCCGCTCGCCCGGCACATGATAGGTGAAGCTTTTCCGAAAGCGCGCGATGTTGTCCATGCCCGCATTGGTGCGGGTGTCCGACAGCATGACCAGCCCCTGGTCCACGCGCACCGCCACACAATAGGTCATCGCCCCGAAGTCCTGCTTATCTCTACCCTAGGAGCGGGGCGTGGGCGTGCTCTGCTGTTGTTGGCGTTGCAATTGCCGTTCCTCGACTCCGTCCTCCGCCTGCGCGATCCTGACATCGGCGTCAATGCTGATATCGCCCGCAACCGTAACGGAGCCCCGTATCGGGGCAGCTTCATCGGCATCCAGGCCACTGGCCAGGCGCAGATAGCGTTCGGTGATGCAAACCCGATTGGACGGATCAAAACCGACCCAGCCGAGCCCCGGCACCAGCGCCTCTGCCCAGCCATGGGTTTCGTGCAGATCCCCTTCGCCCGCCAGCAGATAGCCAGAGACATAGCGCGCCGGAACGCCGAGCAGGCGCGCGCCGGCGAGGAATATCTGGGCATGATCCTGACACACGCCGGCGCCCAGCGCGAAGGCTTCGGCCGCCGTGGTGTCGGCGCCGGTCACGCCTGGACGATAATCAACCATATCGCTGATCGCTGCCGACAGCGCGTGAAGCTGGGCCAGCGGTCCATCGCCTTCCGGCAGGACGGCAACCATCGCGCGGATCGCGTCCGACGCCTTGGTCAGCGCCGTGTCGCGCAGGAAATAGCGGGCATCGACCCGACAGTGCGGCAGCCCGCCGATACCATGGGTCTCACGCGTCTCGACCAGCCCCTCGGCAATGATCACCGCCTCGCTGAGGCTGTCATGGCGAACCCACACCGCCTCCATCTCGCCATAGCTGTTGGGACGAAAATTGGTCAGCGCCTCGCCATTGATGCTGACCTGCCAATCATGCACCTTCTGCCCCGGCGTATCGATCGGCATGAGCTTCAGCCGCATCGCGACACGACCGACCGAAGCGGGATAGCCGTAGACGGTCTGGTGACGGACGAGCAATTTCATGACGGTCTCCCCTCCCTCTCAGCCGAAATGATAGGTTTCGGCGATTTCGACGCCGAGCCGGTTGCTCATCATGAGGCTATACTGCACGGTTTCGTGCAGGCCGCGGCGGAAGATCTCGCCGCTGTCCAGTTCCTCCAATTCGCTCACCAACTGCTTCACCGTGTCATGGCAGGGGCCGCGCGCATTGTGCCAGCCGGCCAGCCGGTTGAGCCGATAGGCCAGTTGATCGCAGCAATAGGCGACGCTGCGCGGGAACAGCCGGTTGAGCATCAGGAAATCGGTGATCTGCCAGGGCGTGTAGGTGCCGCCATAGACATGATGATAGGCGCGCGCGCCCGACAGCGCGTAAAGCACCGAGGTCCATTGATAATGGTCGCGATTGCCGCCGATAACCTCCGTCTCGGGCAACAGCACATAATATTTCACGTCGAGCAGCCGCAGCGTCATCTGCGCCCGTTCCAGCGCCGACCCGCAGCGCAGGAAATCATGGCCTTCGTTGCGCAACTGGCCCGAATGGGCAGCGCCGCGGAAAGTCATGACACGCGTCTTCACCCAGTCGATCAGCGCGGGCAGGTGCGCCCTCGCCTCGGCCACATCATAGCTGTCAAGCTTGCGCCAGCCATCATTGAGCGCCTCCCACATGTCCTGCGTGAGCATGGTGCGGGCCGACTTGGCGTTGGCGCGCGCCTTCAGCAGGCAGGATCGGATCGAGCTGGGATTGTCAGGATCCAGCATCAGATAGGCGACGATGTCGCTTTCCGTCACCGGCACACCATCCGGGAAACGATGCCCCGCCCCGGTCGCACGCACCACCGATCGCCATTCGTCGCGATGATTGGCGCCCGGCAGGATCGCCATCCGCTGCCCCATCGACAGCAGCCGCGCGGTGGCCTCGGCGCGTTCCATATAGCGCGCCATCCAGAAGAGATTTTCGGCGGTCCGGCTCAGCATGTCTTGGCTCTTTTCACCGTGGGGGCCGGCGTCGTTGCGCCCGCCCCTGCATCATCAAGGGATATCGGAAGGAAGGAAGCGGCCGCGCCCATCAGTCCTGCAACACCCAGGTATCCTTGACCCCGCCGCCCTGGCTGGAATTGACCACCAGCGATCCTTCGGTCAGCGCCACGCGGGTGAGGCCACCGGGCACCAGCCGCAATTGCTTGCCGACCAGGCAATAGGGACGGAAATCGGCATGGCGACCGACCACGCTGGCCGGGCCGAGCGTCGGCACGGTCGACAGGTCGAGCGTCGGCTGGGCGATGAACTCGCCGGGATTGGCCTTGATCCGCTCGGCATAGGCCTCGACCTCGGCCTTGCTCGCCTTGGGACCGATCAGCATGCCATAGCCGCCCGAGCCATGGACTTCCTTGGCCACCAGTTCGTGCAGATGCTCCAGCACATAGGCCATTTCGTCGGGCTTCGAACATTGCCAGGTCTGGATATTGTCGAGGATCGGCTCCTCGCCCAGATAGAAACGGATCATCTCGGGCACATAGATATAGACCGCCTTGTCGTCGGCGATGCCCGATCCGGGCGCCGACGCCAGCGTCACGCCGCCATTGCGATAGACGCTGAAGATGCCCGGCACGCCGAGCAGGCTGTCGGGGCGGAAGACCAGGGGGTCGATATATTCGTCGTCGATCCGGCGATAGATGACATCGACCGCCTTGGGGCCGAGCGTCGTCTTCATCCAGACGCGGTCATTGTCGACGAACAGGTCGGCCGGCTCGACCAGTTCGACGCCCATCAGGTCGGCGAGGAAACTATGCTCATAATAAGCGCTGTTGAGCGAGCCGGGCGTCAGCACCACCACCACCGGATCGCCCTTGCAGGCGGGCGGCGCGACTTCCTTCAGGCTCTTGAGCAGTTCGGCGGGATAGTCATCGACCGGCGCGACCACGCCCTGCGCAAACAGTTCGGGGAACATGCGGGTCATGATCTCGCGATTTTCGAGCATGTAGGACACGCCCGAAGGGGTGCGGCAATTATCCTCCAGCACCTCGAAACTGCCCGGCCCGGTGCGCACGATGTCGATGCCGACGATGTGGCTGTAGACCTTGCCTGGCGGGGTGAAGTCGGCCATTTCTGCCAGATAGGCGCTGTTGCGATAGATGATGTCGGCCGGCATGATGCCCGCCTTCACGATCTCACCGCGATGATAGACATCGTGCAGGAAGGCATTGAGCGCGCGGGCGCGCTGGCGAATGCCCTTGTCGAGGATGCGCCATTCGTTCGCGGTGAAAATGCGGGGCAGCAGGTCGAAGGGGATCAGCCGTTCCGGATCGCCCCCCTCGCCATAGACAGCGAAGGTGATGCCGATGCGCCGGAAGATCGCTTCCGCCTCATCCATGCGACGATTGAGCCCGGCTATGCCTGTCCGCTCCACCCATTTCTGCACTTCGTCGTAACAGGGGCGCAGCGAACCATCAGGCTCAAACATTTCATGGAAGGGCAAGTTGTCGTTCCTCCCTCGGCCCTCGGCCGGTTGTGCATTGCAACAATAGTGCGCCGCATCGTTGCGATTGCAAGACAAAAATGGCGGAGCCGAAAAAGCGTTCCTTCGGCCATGTCAGGATTGCGGAAATAGGTCGCGCCGATCGTTTCTACGCGCGTAGAAGAGCGCGCGACGGGGCCGCTGGTCGAGCGTTCAAAAAAGAATGTAGATTTTTGCAATCGACCCGTTGACCACTGTCCATCCCCTGCGTATAGCGCCGCCTCACCGCAGGGAAACACCCCCTGCGAGGCCCATGGGGCGGAGTAGCTCAGCTGGTTAGAGCAGCGGAATCATAATCCGCGTGTCGGGGGTTCAAGTCCCTCCTCCGCTACCAACGGTAAGATACCTATCCTGATCTTTGCGTTTCGAAGGGGCATAGTGTGCTCACCGGAAACGCTATTTCAAGCGAAATTCTGCATTCATCCGCTGGAGCCTGCGCATGACCGCGCGCGCATTCGGCGAGATCGCGTTCGGTTTCCTCGATCGCAAAGAGTCGACTAGCCAAGACAAGCCTCCCCGGCGCTGGAGCTATGATGCCAATGATCGGCGCGCGCAGGTGTTTCGCCGCGTAGGCGATGGCAGCAAGGAACAGGGCTGGTCGTTGATCGGCGCTATGATGCAAGCGTTTGACGAGACGCTACAGCAGCAGCGGATCAACGGCTATAAGGGCAAGGACCGTCTGCAGGACGGTGACCGGCGCATCCTACTGGCGCTGCTCAAGCGCCTGGACTTTAAGACCGGCCGCCTCGACCCGTCCTACGCTGAACTCGCGGCCAAAGCTGGCTGCCATCGCAACACCGTGATCAAGGCATGCTACCGCTTCGTGAAATGGCTAGGCCTGCGCTGGGTGCGGCGCACGACCGAAGCCGAGACGGCAGGTCAGAAAGGCCCTCAGCGAGAACAAATCTCCAACGCCTTTTTCTTTGACATCCGATCACTGCCGAACCGGGTCAAGCAGCGCTGGCGCGAAGCCGTGAAACGCCATTTTGCCCACAAAGGGCAACAGCCTCCGAAGGCAGTGACAAACTACGTCGAAGGCATCTCACCGCCCGACAGCCCCATCTGGCATCCCGAGTTTCGATCGAACATCGAAGCGGAAGAGCGGAAGGGCAAGGCCGGATCACGCGCTCTCAATGAACGATTGGAAGCCCTCGGCCGCGCGCTCGATAGAGCCGCTAACGCGGGCACTCAGAAAGTGCACTATCCTAGGGAAAGCTATTAAAGATTAGAAAGGACTGGCTTCGCCAGGCGTAGATTTGCGGGAACCACCACCACCGTCGCCTTCAAAGGTCAGCAAGCCGCTCCGATCGAACGTCGGGGACCGGTGTCGCTTGCGCGCCACCGGGGGCTTCCCAGGGGGAGCCCAGGTCGAAATGAGCGTTTCAATCGAACGGTGGGTCGATACCCACCCGAGTGCATCAGATTGCATCTGCGCGCAGCGCTACGGGACATGTCTTTAGGCTAGGACCTAGGCCGCTTTATGCCGAATGCCGGCAGTGCATCAAAACCGACATAAAAAGCGCGCGGGCGAGGCGGGGGGAAAAGCGCGCTCTCAGGGGTAGCGGCCGCCGGGCCAACCCTGCCCCCGCCGCCGGGCGGCTTGGCCTCGCCGGGCCGTCGCTCGGCCTGCCGTTGCACCCAATTGAGATGACCGAGCGCGCAATAATCTTACGCCGTTTCCGATTGCCCGACTCGCTATACGTTCTTCATATGTTCCCATCAAGGAGACATGACATGAATCGGATCAACGATATCCGCAACGCGGTTGCGAGAGCGCTGGAGGCGCGCGGCCTGGACAGCAGGAAATTTCTCGGCGAACTGCGCGCGGGCCAGCGCGACGATGGCCCATATATGATCGGCGCCCTCGCATGCGCCGCGCTCGCCAAGATCGATATCATAGCGGAATGACCTGGCGCGCCATCTGGATGGCGTGAAAGCCCGACGTCATTGTTTGAGGCTGCTGCTTGGCACTATGCGGTCAAGATCGCCGGCGGCTGCGGGCATTTCGCGGTGCTCGATCCCTATGGTCTATTCTGGCACTTCCATCGTCAAGGCTGGCCTGACAGCCTAGTCGACGCGAAACGAAAGCTATGGTGCAATTCGTGCCAGCGCGTCACTCGCCCAGAAGGTGCGCCCCAGGCGCCAGCCCATGTGCATCGTCCAAGTGTCGCTTCGTGCACGCTAAACAGGCCGCCCTTATTCCGCCAAAGCGAACCGTCAGGCTAACGAACAAAACTTAATTTTTCGCGCCCGATGGAACTGAGAAAGTAAAATCCTCACCAATGATCAGCATCTGGAAGCTCTCATCAGCTTTCACCAAGGCATTTCTCGCAAATGCCTTCTGCGCTGCATCCGCTATCCAACCGATTAGTCCGCCGAAGGCGACCAAGACACCATCATCGGCCTCATTAGATGCAGCGAGCATCTCATCTGGCGGCAAAACAACCCAGCCTGCGGCGCCTTCAAACATGGCCGGAAACCTAAGCTCGCCATGCACCACTTTACCGGCTGCCCAATCGACCTCAAGTGAATCGATATCCATGAGTCAAGGATGGCTCATGACGGATGTGTCATCAAGTAGCTACGAACATGCACCTTTGCTTTACCGTGACATAACAACCCTCGGTCGCCATTTTCGACACTGATTGGCGCGAGGCCGCTCCGATAGCGGCCGTTCCGCTTCTGGCGGCCGGAAGCGAGCGCTCTTGGCCCACTATGCAACTAGTCCCGAATATGTAGGGGAGAATGCAAATTCGCTTGCAACATCTGATCACAAATCGCCTATTAACGAATAATCTAATTCGCCTGAGGCTGTAGGCATGAACGATCGCGCGAAGATATTGGTGATCGATAATCACCCAGAAATGCGGAGTGTACTGTGCCAGGTCCTCCGGAAAGATCCTCGATGCGAGGTCATTGGAGAAGGAGCCGACTGCGCCACCGGGGCCATGATGGCGCGCGAACATACTCCCGACATCGCCATAATAGACTGCAATCCCCCTTTAAAAGATGAGCAGCACTACGCACTTCAGATCAGGAGCTTGGTGCCCTCAATCTACATTGCCATGTTCACGCTCCAGCAAAATAAGCGGGCTATAGCCAGCGCTCTAAAGGCAGGATGCAAGGCCTATTTTTCAAAGAGCGAGGGACCGGATATCTGGACTGAAGCTCTTAACCACGCGCTCCGAAACGAACCTTTCTTTTCGGGCGATGCGAATGAATTCCTCGTTGGGTGCATACTCGATGAAAGCGTTATTCCGTTACGACGGCTTTCCCCCCGGCAGCATCAAGTTGTTCAGCAAATCGCTGAAGGCAGAAAGAATAGCGAGGTTGCTGACGCTCTAGGCATGAGCGTAAAAACGGTTGAAGCCCATAGACTAAAAGCAATGCAACGTCTAGAATTAAAAAATACAGCAGAACTCGTTCGATACGCAATCCGAACGCTAATCATAGACCCATGATTAATTTATTATTAAAATAAATTCCTCAATTACATCAATTTAAACCAAGAAAATATTTCAATTTTCAGCAATTAGACGCCTCCTTCTAAGTTCTACTACGGCACCTTTCTGGGATGGAGTGAGATGTTCCCAATCGGTAATGCCGGCCAATTCTGCAAACAATCTGTCCGAGCTAGCCATAATTGCTTCCGCTTCAGCATTGACATAATCTTGAAGATAATATCGCCTTTCTGGCCCATTCGTCAATTTTCCCTCCATCATATTATATGATGCGAGGATAGTGAGTTTGCCGCACAGCGGGATCGGGGATTTTACTGAGTTCAGATCATTTTTCAGCTTGGGACGGAGGTTGCTTCTTTCCGTCCGGGCGGGGGGCCGATCGGCAGTGGCGAGCCTGATCCTCGTCGGTGGCCACGTTGCAGCGCGGTCATCCCCGTTCGGGAATATATCAGACCTGAGGTGCGCGCTCCCGCTGACGAAAGCGCACGACCTCAATACCCAGAACCTCGTTCAATTCCAGAAACACCGCCTGCAGCGGTTCGATCTCCAGTTCGAAGAATGCGTCGGTCGCCTTGGTGACATCGCCAAAGCCGCCGGCGTTTGCGGGCACGATGCCCAGCAGCTGGGGCGGCACACGATGCGCGGCCAGGACGTCGTCGCGCGTCGTGTTCTTGATCCCCAGGAAATCGTCCTTGGCCCCCACCTCCGCGATCGGCAGCAGGCGGATGCCGTTTTCCTTTCCGCTGGGCGAATGCACGAACAGATTGCGGAAATTGCCCGGCCCCTTCGATCGCTTGAGCGCCTCGCGCATGGAATCGACATCGCCATCGGCAAACTCGCCCGTTGCATAGAGAATGTAACCGGCATGGCTGCCATTCTCGAAATAGCGCCGGCGGAATAGGGTCGCGTTTTCATTGAGCAGCGCGGACTGCAGGGCCGACAGATATTCGGGCAGGCCATAGATTTCCTGGTTGATGTCGGGCGACATCAGCTGATGCACGGTGCCCGGCTCGAAAGCGGCTTCCTGCCCATGGCCTGGCACCCACCAGAACTGACCAGGCGCCACCCCGCGCCGCGTGAATTTGGCCAGGCACGGATCGAGCCGCATGAGGCCGCCCAGGCGGTTGCGGATTTCCTGCACATAGGCATTGCCCAGAACCAGATAGTCCTGGGCCAGGACGGCGAACTCTCGCCGCGTCAGATAGGGCGTTGGATCGAGGCTGGCCGCCAGCATGTTGCGCTTGAGGATGATCGCGCTCGAATGATGGGGCGACGCGCGATAGGCGCGCGCCAGGCCGTGCAGCGACACCGGCGGCTCGTACCAGCGCTGATTATGATAGCATTCCAGCATGTCGAGCATCGTTGCCCGGCTCAGCACCGGTTCGGGATCGCCGAAGGTGAAGGCCTGGATAGACTGTCCCTTCTTGTTGTCGTTGGCGGCAACGATCGCGCCATCGGCGGCGGCACGGGCTTCCATGCGGTTCAGTCCCAAGCTCTTCTGACGTCGTGCGCGCTTGCTCATATGATCTCCATCGTGCCCTTGGGCTTTTCCTTGCCGTCCAGCGGCTCATTCATGAGGATGTGCATGGTCGCCCAGGCCAGATCGGCATGGCCGTCTTCGCCGCCGCGCCCTGCCTTGAAGGTGACGTTGCGGCCGCTGGTGGTCAGCGTCTTCTTGATCGATACGAAGGCCGAAACGATATCGAGCATGGCGGTATCGATTTTCAGACGGCCACGGCGCACGACATTCTGCGCCTTCATGATCATCTGGGCCTTGAGCTCCAGCGAATATTCGATCTTGGCGACGGTGCAGCCGGGCATGGCGCCGTGCTTGGCCAGCAGCTGATAGACGCCGGCGCCCACGCCCTTGGCGTCGATGCCCAGATAGGTGCAGTGATAGCGGCTCAGCACCGCCTTGATGAATTCGGCCTGCTGCTCGAAATCCAGTCCGCGCAGCTGGTGGCGCTCCAGGATGCGGAAATCGCCGCCAATTTCCAGCGGCGGCGCCGCGATCACCAGCGCGGCATTGTCGCCCGTCTCGCTTTCCTGCGGATCATAGCCGGCCCAGACCGACCGCATGCCATAGGGGCGCTCGGCCTCCGGATCGAAATCCTTCCACTCGACCAGGCTGTCGATCCCGCATGCAATCATGTCGTTGAACTTGAAGGCCGACATGCTGTCGTCGACGAAGTCGCACATGAACAGGTTGGCGAATTCGTCGGGGGCATATTCGTCGTGCAGTTCCTCGATATCGAACAGGTCGCAGCCGCCGGCCTCCGCGTCCTCGATATTGACGATGTTGCGCCAGATGCGATCCGGCCCGACGCTGCCGATCGCCAGCGCGGCATGGCTGACGTCGATCTTGATCTGCTCGGACTTCTTGCGCCGGCGGTTGCGCCGATCACCGGTCCAGTAGGGATAGGCCGGATGCGCGACGGTGGATGGCGTCGAGAAGTAGGTTTTGCGCCACTTCTTGTGCGTCGCCATGCCCGACGCGACCTTGTTCAATTCCTCGAACGAATGGACCCAGAAGAATTCGTCGAAATAGAAATTGCCGTGCCGGCCCTGAGCGGTGCGGAAATTGGTGCCCAGGAAATGCAGTTCGGCCGCCGCTTCCTCGGGCGGGCGCAAGTCCGACGTGATCAGCATCGGATCGCCGGTCAGCGCCACGCCGACCAGCTTGGCAAAGCTGATGATGTAGGATCGGAACTGGTGGGCCTGCGCCTTGGAGGCCGACAGGAAAATCTGATTACGGCCCGTCTCGATCGCGTCGATCAGCGCTTCGAACGCAAAATAATAGGTCGCGCCGATTTGGCGGGACTTGAGGATCATGCGCGTGCGCTGATCCTTGGCCTGCCACCAGCGATGCTGATAATCATAAAGGCCGTCGAGGAAGAGGCGCTTTAGCTCTTCCGCCTGCTCGGCCGTGAAATGGTTCTTCTTCGCCTTCTTGCGCGGCCCGGCGTTGCGATTGGCGACCTTGTCATTCAGGTCGCCGGCATGGCCGCCCGGCGCGTCATAGCGGCGGACTTTGGCCAGGCTCTCGATCGACCGATTGAGCGCGTCCATCTCGACATAATCGGCGGGCGTCTTCTTTTCCTTGGCGATCAGGGTCAGCAGCCGGATTTCGAGGCCATCCTCGATCTTGCGGATCGATGGCGCGTCGTCCCACCGGTCGCGCTGCTTCCAGGCCTCGATCGTCGCGCGCGGGATCGGCCCGCCCTTGTCGTTGACGACGCCATGCAGCGCGAATTCCTCCGCGATCTGCGTCACGCCCCATCCGCGCCAGTACAGGCTGCGCGCATGCCGACGCGGATCAAACTGCCACAGGACAGACGGCGCACCGGGCTTGGGGGATTGGCTGGTCATCGGAGCGGACCATGCCGCGCCGATCATCGCCGCCGCACTGCCCTCCATATGGAGAGGCGGCCTCTCCATATGGTCCGCCTTGAGATGCAGCCGCCTTCGGTTCCTTTCTGGCTCCCGATGATCAGGGGCGCCGCGCCCCGCAACCACGGGAACCGGAACCGACCATGGCCAAGAGCAAATTTTTCCGCGTCGCAGTCGAGGGCGCTACCGTCGATGGCCGCGTGATCCAGCGTGAATGGCTGGAACAATGCGCCGCCGGCTATAATCCGGCCACCTATGCCGCGCGCATCAATTGCGAGCATATTGCCGGCTACAGCCCCGACAAGCCGTTCAACGCCTATGGCACCGTCGCCTCGCTCAAGACCGAAGAAGTGACGCTCAGCATCAATGGCGAGAATAAGGTGCTGCTCGGCCTCTATGCCGAAATCGATGCCAATGATCAGCTGATCGCGATCAACAAGGCCGGGCAGAAGCTGTTCACCAGCTGCGAAATTCATCCCGACTTCGCCGGCGAGGGCAAGGCCTATCTGGTCGGCCTGGCCGTCACCGATCAGCCCGCGTCGCTCGGCACCGAACCCCTGAAGTTCGCCGCCCAGTCGCGCCCCAACCTCTTCACCACCGCGCACGAAACCCAGATCGACATCCTGTCGGCACCGATCGACAGCGACGCGATCGGCAAGAGCATCGGCGAATCCATCATGGCCTTCTTCAAGAAGAAGGAAGAGCCGGCTGCGCCGCCTCCCCCGGCCAACGACAACAGCTTCGATGCCCAGGCCTTCGCCACCGCCTTTGGCGACAGCGTCGCCAAACAGATCGCCGAGGCATCGAAACGCGCCGACGATGCTGTTGCTGCAGTCCAGTCGGACATGACCGCGCTCCGCGCACAGCTGGCTGGATCGCCCCAGCCCCAGCCCTTCCATCGGCCGCCCGCTTCCGGCGGCGCCGGCGCGATCGTCACCGACTGCTGATCAACGGCGCGCCGCGCCGCCTCAACCTGCCCCGAATTCGCCCCCAGGAGCCTTTCATCCATGCGCAACGAAACCCGCAAGCTCTTCAAAGCCTATGTCAGCCAGATCGCGCTGGTGAACGGTGTCGAGGACGCCACCGTCAAATTCAGCGTCGCCCCGGTGGTCGAACAGAAGTTGGAAGAGAAAATTCAGGAGTCGAGCGACTTCCTGCAGCAGATCAACATCGTCGGCGTCCCAGCCCAGCAGGGCGACAAGGTCGGCGTGACCGTCACCCGCCCGCTGGCAAGCCGCACCAACACCGCCGGCGGCAATCGCCGCACGCCCGGTGATCCGACCGACACCACGGATGACGGCGGCTACCACTGCCGCCAGACCAACTTCGATCACGCGATCCGCTATTCCAAGCTCGACGCCTGGCGCCATCGCCCCGAATTCCAGACGCTGCTGCGCGATGTGATCCTGAAACAGCAGGGCCGCGACCGGATCATGATCGGCTTCAACGGCACGTCCGTCGCCCCGCAGACGGATATCTCGGCCAATCCGCTGCTGCAGGACGTCAATGAGGGCTGGCTGCACAAGATCCGCACCCACGCCGCCGAACGCGTGCTGGACGATGGCGCACTGACCGATGGCGCCACCAAAGCCATCTATGTGGCCGCCGGCGGCGAAGTGGTCGACCAGGACGCCACCAATATCGCCACGGCCGATGCGGACTTCGCCAACCTCGACGCGCTTGCCTTCGACATGCTCGACCTGCTCGATCCCTGGCACCGCAGCGACACCGACCTGGTCGTCATCGTCGGCTGGAAGCTGGTGAAGGACAAATATCAGAACCTGCTGCAGGCGGCCGGCGACACCGCCACCGAACGGGAAGCGGCGCACCGCATCCTGACCCTGCCCAAGCAGATGGCTGGCAAGCGCGCGGTGATCGTGCCCTTCTTCCCGGAAGACGCGATCCTGATCACCAGCCTCGATAACCTGTCCATCTATTGGCAGGAGGAAACCCGTCGCCGCCAGATCAAGGATGAGCCGGCGCTCGACCAGATCGAGAATTATGAGAGCGTCAACGAAGACTATGTGGTCGAGGATTATGGCCGCACCGCCTTCGCCGAAAATATCGTGATGGGCAAGAAGCCGGCCTGATCCGGCTTTCCCATCCCCCTATCCTCCCCACCTGACAGGACACGCACATGAGCCTTGCTCGCCGTCACAAGGAACGCATCCTTGCTGCTCAAAGCGCTGCGTCTGCTCCCCATGGTGGGGCGGCCGCTGCCCCCGCCGCCACTCTCCCGGCGGGGGCAGCCAAGCCCTCACAGGCCGACGTCGCCGCGCGCCAGATCGGCCTGCGCCTCAGCCATGATCTGCGCCGGCTCAAGGAAATCCGCTCGATCGACATGAAGATCGCGGCCAAGCGGGACATGATCCCGGAATATCGCGACTGGGTAAGGGGCCTGCTGGAGGCTGACGCCGGCGTCGGCACGGGCCTCGCTGCCGAAGTCCTGCCGACCATGATGGTCTGGTGCATCGATATCGGCGAATATCATGACGGGCTGGACCTGGCCGAATTTGCCCTGCGCCATCATGTAGCGATGCCGGCGCGCTATCAGCGTGACGCTGCCACCATCATCGTCGAGGAAATCGCCGACGCGGCTCTGAAGGTGCAGGGCCTGGGCGAGCCATTCCCGCTCTGTGTCCTTGATCGCGTCGATGGCCTGACTGCGCACATCGACCTGCATGATCAGGTCCGCGCCAAGCTGATGAAGGCGCACGGCATCGAACATCTGCGCGACGCTGAAGAGACGGAGACATCGGCCGCCGTGCCCAGACTGAAGGCGGCCCTGGCCGCCCTCAACGAAGCCCAGCGTTTGAATGCCCGCGTCGGCGTCAAGGACAAGATCAAGCGGGCGGCCAAGCTGCAGGCGGCCACTCTCGCCGCGCTGGCCCCGGCCAACGAACCCGGCACCGCGCCCGACCAGGGCGCCGGCGCCTGACAAGCTCGCCCCCGGCGCTCAGGGGCGGATCGCGCGATGCGGGAAGGCCTTCGGGCCACAGGGCCGCACCGGACCCGATCCCCACCCCTGTAAGCCGGGGCGCATGGAAAGGACATGATGATGCCCAACATTGCCCTGATCGCGACCGCGCTGGTCCTGGCGATCGCCCTGGTCATCATGGCCATTGATATCCGCCTGATCTTCGACCGGCTCACGCGGTATCGCCGCATCATCGGCCAATATCCGCCAGCACTGCGCCGCCTGTTCTGGCGCCAGTTCGTCTGGATCGGCTTTCCCTATGGCCAGCTGGTCAGCCTGATCTTCTGGCTGCTGATCGCCTTCCCCACCGCTTGCCAGCTGGCGCGCTTGGCGATGTCGCCGGCATGAGTTTCGTTGCCCTTCCCCCCGAAGCCGATCTGGAACCGACACCGGAGAATGAACCGACCATCACCAATGACGGCTTCTTCCCCGATATCGATCCGCTTGCCGTCCGCGCGGCTCAGCGCGTTCCCTCCAGCATCACAGCCGCGCGCCTGCGCGCTGCGATCCTGGGCGCGATGATGACCGCGCGCATCGACCTGGTCGCCTTCGCCCCTTCGGCCCAGGCCGCCGGCCATGCCCGGTTGCAGGATATGCCAGGCCCGCAGCTGGACGGCATCAGCATCCGCGTGCTCGCCTACATCCGCGCCATCGGCCTCTATGCCAAGGCCGAACTGATCGAGCGGCATCGCGATTTCGACACCACCAATGCCGGAGCCAACCAGGCGAGCGAACTGGAAGGCTCGATCGGCGAACTGCGCCGCGACGCCCAGCACGCCCTGCGCGACCTCAAGGGGATCGGCCGTACCATCGTGGACCTGATCTGATGGCCAGCGCGCAGCAGCTGACCGCACGGCAGGGCGATACGCTCGACCAGCTGCTGTGGCGCGATGCCGGGCTTGGCCCCGATCATCTGACCCGCATTCTCGATGCCAATCCCGGCCTTGCCGATCTTGGCACCATCCTGCCGCTCGGCACGCCTGTGACCGTTCCGGCAACCTCCGCCAGCACCGCCACCGGCGTGCGCACCATCACGCAACTTTGGGACTGATCCATGGACCTGCGCACCTTATTTGAAACCGGCGCCGACCTTGTCGGGTCGCTCACCCCCTCGCTGATCGGCTCGGCCGTCGCCCAGGCATGGAAACCGGCTCTGCCGCTGCATCAGCGCTTCGTGCAATGGGTGGTCGGCTCGACCGTCAGCTATTACGCGACCATCGGCATCATCGCCGTGACGGGCTGGAATGGCTTCGTCGCCCAGTCGATCGCCTTCGCCATCGCCCTGGTCGCCTTCGACGCGACCCCGCGCGTCCTGCGCGCCGTCTCCGACATCCTGGCCGGCCTGCCCGCGCGCCTGGCTGATCGCTACCTGCCCAAGGGGGATTGATCCATGAGCATCGAAACGCTGATCGACAATGTCATCGGCCGCGAAGGCGGATACTCGAACCACCCTTCCGACAAGGGCGGCGCCACCATGTGGGGCATCACCGAACGGGTCGCGCGCAAACATGGCTATAAGGGCGACATGCGCGCCCTTCCGCGCGCAACTGCGGTTGCCATCTATCGCCAGGAATTTGCGATCGACACCGGCTTTGCCGCCGTTGCTGAGATCAACGAGGCGGTGGGCGAAGAATTGTTCGACACCGGCGTCAACATGGGGCCGGCTGTCCCCGCGCTCTGGTTTCAGGAATCGCTCAACGCCTTCAATCAGCAGGGCAAGCTATATCCCGACATCAAGGAAGATGGCGACATCGGCCCCAAGACGCTGGCGACCTTCCGCACCTATCTCAAGGTACGTGGATCCGATGCCGAACGGGTCATGCTTCACGCCCTCAATTGCTCCCAGGGCGAGCGCTACAAGATGCTTGCCCGATCGCGCGCCGCCAATGAGGATTTCGTGTTCGGATGGTTCCGTAACCGGGTCGCATGACGGTCCGCCTCGCCCTGGGCGCCGCGCTCGCCGCCTGCCTGATCGGCGTCGGCGGCTTTGCCTATGGCGTCCATGTGGGCGCCGCCCAGGAACAGGCAGCGCAGAAGCGTGCGGACGATGCGCGCAAAGCCGAACGGGCCAAGCTGCAGGCGCAGATCGACGCCTCCGCGCAGCAGCACCAGGCCGCCGAATATGCCCGGCAGGGCGCAGTCAGGGAAATCTACCATGAAAGCCAGAAGGTCATCGAGCGGCCGGTCTATCGCAATGTCTGCCTTGATGCTGATGGCGTCGGCCTGCTCGACCGCGCCGCCGCCACGGCCAACGGCGAACCTGTCGCCAACACTGCTGGCGCCGCTACCGCGCCTGCCGATGGTCCAGCGCAGCCCCAGCGGTGAAATGACCGGCGGCCAGTGCCATGCCAGCCTGGCCGCGCTCTATGATGTCGCCGGCCAGATTCGCGCGACGCTTGTCGAACTGCAGGACCAGGTGCGCGCCGGCGCCTGCGCGGGGCGCTGATCGATGCGCAAGGCCGACAGTCTGCGGCAATGGCTGACCGCCTATCTGCCCGATTACAAGACGCATCCTGATCGGCTGCATGTCTGGATCGAGGGCGGCCAGGTGGAGGCGCGCCGATCACGCACCCTGTCCTTCACCTATCGCTACACGTTGAAGGTGGGCCTCTGGGAATTTGCCGGCGACGCCGATCATATCATCGTGCCGCTGCTTGCCTGGATCGAAAAGGAACAGCCCCAGCTGCTGCGCCGTGACGATAGCCAGCCCTTCGGCTTCGAATGCGAATTGCTCGACGGCGACCTGTCCGACGTGCTGATCTCGATCGACCTGACAGAAGCGGTGGTGGTGACGCCCAACCAGGCCGGCACCGGCTATGACATCGCCCATCCGCCCGAAGTCGGCCTGGTCGACAGCTTCCCCGGCGTGACCGCATCTTTCGCCGCGATCGTCGCCAATGGCGAGGACATTGCGTCGTGACCGATGATCTGGAGGAACTGGAGCGACTTGCCGGCTCTCTGCTGCGCAGCCTGGGGGCGTCGCAGCGCCGCACGCTCCTGCGTCGCATGGGACGCGACCTTGCCCAGGCCAACCGCGCGCGCGTCGCTGCCCAGCGCGATCCTGCCGGCGCTGCATTCGAACCGCGCAAGACAAAGCCGCAGCCGGTCACCGGGCGCGGCGCGACCTGCTTCCTCTATCCCTCGGGCGGTGGCGGTTCGCCGCGCCGCGTGATCATGAAAAGCTTCACCTGGGGCAGCAACCGGATGATGACCGGCTTCGATATCGAGGCAGGCGCGATCCGATCCTTTGAATTTTCCAAGGTGATCAAATGGCTGCCGGTGCCAGAAGAGCATCGCAATCGCAGCGGCGGCACGCTGCGCCGACGCGGCGGCCTGCGCCGCAAGGCCATGTTCCGTCGCCTCGCGTCGGGAAAATATCTGCGCAGCCAAGCCGATGATCGCGGCTTCTGGGTCGGCTTCTCTGGCAAGGCCTCGGCGATCGCCTCGATCCACCACTATGGTCTGCGCGACAAGCCGTCCCCACGCGCCCAGGCAATGGGCTATCCTCGGCGCGAACTGATCGGTGCCGGTGCCGCCGATCGCGAACATATGCTGGACCTGCTCTACAGTCATTTGATCGACGCCTGACCGCTTCATATGGAGAGGCGGCCTCTCCATATGCGCCCCATGGCCACGCGCCCGATGTCTCAACGACATGGGCGCCATGGCCGATGCAACCTTCACCGCTGTCGATCTGTCGCGCCTTCCCTCGCCCGACGTGGTCGAACTGCTCGATTTCGAAACCATTATGGCTGCCGCCGTCGTGCGCATGCAGACCCTGATGCCCGATTTCGTCAGCCGTGAAAGCGATCCGGCAACCAAGCAGTTGCTGGTGCTGTCCTATTTCGTGCAGCTGCTGCGCCAGCGTATCAACGATGCCGCCCGCGCCGTGATGCCCGCCCATGCGGTCGGCGCCGACCTCGACAATCTGGCGGCCGTCTTCGGCATCCCCCGTCTCACCATCACTCCTGCGAACGATGCCACCGGCGCGGCGGCCGTGATGGAAAGCGACACTGATTTCCGCCGGCGCATGGTCATGGCGCCCGAAGGCTACACCGTGGCGGGACCAGTCGGCGCCTATATCTTCCATGCGCTCACGGCCGATGCCGACGTGCTGGACGCCAGCGCCATGTCGCCCAAGCCCGACAGCATCCGCCAGCTGGTGCAGTCGGTGCTGGCCGATCATGACGCCTCGGCCGACCTGCGCGCCGCCATGGCGGCGGCGCTCAATGCGGCGATCTGGCCCGGCACCGTCATCGTCTCCATCCTGTCGCGCTCGGGTAATGGCGAAGCCACTGCCGACCTCTCCGCCCGCGTAGAAGCCCATCTGGACGATGACAGCGTTCGGCCGCTGACCGACTATGTCACGGTGCGATCGGCCGAAATCGTTACCTTCGACATCGCCGCCGCCGTGACGACCTTTCGTGGCCCCGATGCCAGCGTCGTGCTGGCGGCCGCGCGCGCGAAGCTGGACGCTTATATTGCCGACAGCCATCGCCTGGGCCGCGACATCACGCGATCCGGCATCATCGCGGCGCTGCATGTCGAAGGCGTGCAGAATGTGGCGCTGGCGTCGCCGGCGGCGGACATCGTCCTGGATCAGTCGCAAGCGCCCTACTGCACCGGCATCGCGATCAACCACGCGGGCACGGGGGAATGAGCGCCGTTTCCATCCTGCCGCCGCGCTCGACGCCGCTGCAGAAGGCTCTGGAGCGCGTCACGGCTGACATGCTCGACCTGCCGGTCGAACTGCGCAAGCTCTGGTCGCCGGCCCAGTGCCCGGCCTCGCACCTTCCCTGGCTCGCCTGGGGCCTCTCCGTCGATATCTGGGATGCCAGCTGGTCCGAAGCGATGAAACGCGCGGCCGTCGCCGACGCCATTGCCTTCCAGCGGCGCAAGGGCACGCGCGGCACGCTGCGCACCGCGCTCGATCGATTCGATGCCCTGATCAAGATTGTCGAATGGCATGAGGATCGCGAGACGCTTGATCCCCACCATTTCCGCCTCGAACTACCGCTGCTCGCGATCAGCGACGTCGTCTATGACGAAGAACTGATCAGCCAGATTTTGCGGGACATCGCCCAGGTGAAGCCTGCGCGGTCGCAAATGCAGGTGGCCTATCGCCTTCGTGCAGAAGCCCGCACCTGGCTTTTGTCCGCTGCCAAGGCCGGCGGCCTGACGCGCCTCGACGCTCAAGCCGATCAGACCAGCGCCCTCAATCCGGCCTGGTCGACCTTTCTGCAGACGAAGGATGGCGAGCCGATCCTCGCCCTCGACGGCAGCTTCCTGATCATCGCTTCCCTGCTGGGCCTCGAAACGGGCGGCTCCCGCCTGCTGGAGAGCGGCGGCAGGCTCATGCTGGAGAATTGACTATGGCCGACGGCATCACATCGGGCCTGCTCGACCGCAAAGCATCCGACCTGGTCGAAGCGTCCGAACTGGATGGCGAGGAATTTTGGGCCGGCGTCCAGGGCGGCGCTGACATCCGGATCAAGACGTCGCAGCTGACCAGCCATATCGCTGAGGTGGTCAAGAGCGACCCAGATATTGGCGCGGAAGGCGCACGACCCTATGCGCAAGCGGCAGCGGCGTCAGCCGGCGCGGCCGATGCGGCGCGCATCGCCTCGCAACAGAATGTCGGCCAGGCCACGGTGGAACGGCAGAGCGCCGAACTGGCGCGAACGCAGCCGCAGGCGGCGGCGGCCGCCGCCGTGGCTGCTGGTCCAATCTATGCCAGTGTCGAGGCCGGGCGGGCGGCCGTCGCCGTCGATGCCCAGTTCCGCTACCTCTCGGCCGATGGCCTGTCGGTCTATGTGGCGACCAAGAACGGCGCCGATGCCTCGACCATCGTCACCGACATACCTTCTGCGGCCTTTGTGCGCGGGGTGCAGGCTGACCGCGCGAAAGGAGACAATCTGCTCTCCGTTGCGCTGGCGCCAGTCACGGAACGAACCTTCGAGGCGGCGGACCTGCCAGCAGTGCGGATCGGTGCGCGAACCATGCAGCCGGATCGGGCCTATTTCGATCTGCGCTATCGCACCGGAATCTGGGAGGATACCAACCTGCCCTGGCACGCCGATGGCCGATACGACAATATCTGGCTTCAGACCGAAACCGCCGATCTCGATGTCGAAAGCTGGTATTTCGACCTTCGCCCGCGCTTCGCGACCTACAAGGCAACCGGCGCGATCTATCTGCCTATCGCGGCCGCCACGCCGATGCCGCAGATGGAGGCGGAGATTGTCAGCCCGACGCTGATCTATCTCTATGTCCGCCAGTTCGATGCCACCTATGTCCGCTGGGCATTGGACCATGCGGTCAACACGGCGATGCGGTGCGACGTCTGGCGCATCGGCGCCTGCCATCATGTGGTGCGAAGCGCCTCGGGCTATAGCGTGGTGCAGGAAATCTGCTTCGACGGCGAGAATGACGTCGCGATCCTCTTTCGGCGGACGGACGACACCAAGAAAAACAAGCCAGACCATATCGGCGGCAAGGCCCATGGCAATGAGGTTCAGACTTTCAGCCGGCTCCTGATCAACACGGAAGTGCTGGACCCGACCACTGCGACCGGTCGCTTCGAGGTCAACTATATCGAACTGATCCAGACCAGCGACATGTTCGACCCCGGCAATGATCCCGATATTCCGGTCTATAACGGCGCGCACATCATGTCGCACACCAAGCGGATCAGGCTCACGTCAGACGGTTGGTGGGAACAATGGAGCCATATCGATCATGTGGTCGAGGGCTTCAAAGTCGCGAACGCCTATTTCGGCATGATCTGCCTGGGCTGGGGCACGCGCGGCTATGACGCGGTCCACACGGCGGCGCGGTCTCCGCTCTATGCGCTCGAAGACGTCTCGGCCAGCTTTGTCGATATCTACACCGCGTCCGATCGCTTCAAGGCCTGGGGCGATGCCTATTCGGCCGAATGGGAGGCGCTCGACGGTTGGACCTTCGATTCTCCGGGCGAGACGGATCGCGGCCGCAACATCTCCATCAACAGCCGCACCGATCGCCGCAAAATCTACCCGGATTGGTTCGAGGGCCAGGTCACCAGCACCGCCGTGCCCTGGGGGCCGCATTGCCGCTACCGCGTCACCATCAAGAAGGACTCCTGATCATGGGATTTGCCCAAGTCTCCGGCGCCGTATCGGACGGCACCGGGCCGCAGCTCGATTATCATGCCCTGCGCCTCGCCAATAGGAAGCCACCTGAGTTCCTCGAAAAGGGGATGGTGTGCGACTTCAGCTTTGCGTCATGGGATCTTCCAGCAGATCAAAGCCTGGTATCGCAGAACGTCCCCGTGCAGCTGGACACCGCCGGCAAGACAATGTCGCTGCAGGACAACAGCGCCGGCAAATATCTCCATCTCGCTGCCGGCGCGCGAAACGGACTGCTCACGCCGTTCGCCGATGCGCGGGAGTGGACCTATGGCGGGCTGTTCATGCTGGAGCCGCCGCAGCCCACGACCGCCTATCATATCTTCGCCGGAACAGCGACCAGCCTGAGCGCTGAAGGCGGCGAGTTCCTCTTCGCCTCCCCTTCGCGCGGCATCGGTGTGGGGGTGCGCGGCTATAGCGCCAATATCAACGCGGCCTCGCTTGCCCAGCTGGTCGCCCAGGGCTTTTCTGATACGTCCACCTCAACCATGGTGTTCGCGGCCGTTACGTCCAAGCTGACCGGCAATGTGTCTGCGCCGACAGAGACGACGCACATCTTGTTCGTCGGTGCGCCGGCGCCGCTCATCATGAGCGGCACGGGGATCAAGACCCTGTCCACCGCTCAGAAGCGCTTGTCGATCGGCAACGCCCATTCGGCTGCCGCCAATTTCGATGACATCCCGATCCGCTGTGGCCGGTTCTTCGCCGGCGCCGGCTCCAGGACGGTCGAGGAACTGACCGCCATGTATAAGCGGGCAAAGGTCATCGGCGCTCGGCGCGGTCTCAACGTCTTCTGATAGCGCGAGAGATTTCTGATGGACCCGATCCTTTTCATGATCACCAGCGCAGGCCTCGACGCGCTGGTCAACGCCCAGGCCGGCGGCACGGACCCGATCCGCGTCGTGTCGCTGGGCATCACCGCCAACGCCTTCACCATGGCGCCGACCATCACCAACCTGCCCGGCGAACTGAAACGGATCGACGCGGTCGCGGGCCAGGTGGTGAGTGAGACGGTCATCCACATGACCGCGCAGGACAACAGCACCGACGCATATGAACTGCGCGGGCTGGGCCTTTATCTGTCGGACGGCACCCTGTTCGCCGTCTACAGCCAGCCCACGCCCCTGTTCCGCAAGGTGTCGATCTCCTTCTTCCTGCTCGCCCTGGACCTGGGTTTCACCAATGGCATCGCCGGCGACATCGTCTTTGGCGACACCAGCTTCCTGATGCCGCCGGCATCAGAAACGGTGAAGGGCGTCGCGGAATTAGCCACCGATGCGGAGGCCGACGCGGGCACCGACGATAGCCGCATCATCTCGCCCAAGAAGGCCAAGCGCCTGCTGGACGCGCTGCGCGCCGCGCTGACGATCGAGTTCGACGCGGACCTGGCCGCGATGGCCGATGGCTTCGACGCGCTGCTGGCGGCGCTCACCGCCCGAACCATCACCGGCGCCGGCCTGGTCGGCGGTGGCGGCGATCTATCGGCCAATCGCGTGCTGGGCGTCGATGCCGCCAGCGCGGCGGAAACCGCTGCCGGGCTGATCGCCAGCAAGGCGGTGACGCCTCAGGGCCTGATCGGCGCGCTCACCCAATTGGGCGGATGGGACGCCGGCAATGCCCTGTTTCGTATCCCCGGCACCCCCATTATCGTCATGACCGGCGCCATGCGCGCCCTGGTCACGACCGAACTGGCCGCGCCGATCGTCTTCCCGGTCGCCTTCCCCAACGCCTGCCTCTGGGTCGGGCCGATCTCCTACATCGCGGCCGACAGCAATGTGCGCGATCTGTTCGTGCAGATGCGCGAGCGCACACAGACCGGCTTCAACGTCTTCTTCCAGGCCAGCGACGACAACGACAATCGGGCCGATGGCTTCGACTGGATCGCATTGGGATATTGATATGGATATCTTCTTCTCCCCCAGCGTCCGCGCCTTCTTCACCCCCGCCCTGCACGGCGAGGCCATGCCGGCGGATGCGCTCGCCATCACTGCCGAAGAGCATCGCGCCCTGATTGAGGGCCAAAGCCAGGGCCGTGCGATCGCCTGCGGCGATGATGGGCGCCCCTGCCTGGCGCCCGTTCCCCGCGTGACGCTGGCCCAGCTGCGCGCCCGCGCCGTCGCCCGCACCAAGCGCGAGGCGGCCCGCCGGATCGAGGCCATCGCGCCGCTCTGGCAGCAGCTGAACGACAGCCGTGGCCATCCGCAGCTGCCGGAAGTCGAAGCGCGCTTCGCCGCGATCGACGCGGTGCGCACGGCATCGAACGCGATCGAGACGAAGATTGCCGGTCTGTCGGCCGCCAGCCTCGCCGCGCTCGACATCGCCACTCATCCCCTCTGGCCCTCGGAGTAAACATGCCGCTCATCCAGCTATTGCCGCCGTTCGAGGGCGAACTCACCGGCGACGAAACCATCATCGTCGAGGATGGCCATCAATGATGAGCCGGTTACCGGCACCGCCACGACGCTCGACGACATGAAGGCCCATTATCGCGCGCTCACCAGCGCCTGCAGGGGCGGCTTCACCGTCTGGGGCGTCCTCGATCGCGGCACCGGCGAACCGGCGGGCAACATGAGCTTCATCCTCGCGCTGGAAGCGATGCTGCGTCAGGAATATGGCCGCGCCTATTGTCCCGTCCGCGCATATCTCGCCAGTCCGCGCGCGCTGGCCGACGCTGCCCTGATCCAGCCCGGCTTCGTGCCCACCAGCGACGACATCGACACCGTCGCCGCCGGGCGCACCCCGCTCTCCTTCCGCTTCGGCGGCGTCCATCTCAATGAACTGGGCCACAAGCTGCAGGCCCGGTTCATGGCCCGCTATCTGCGCGCCCGCTTCACCATCTGATCAGAGGTAAATGCCATGACCGTCGTCACCCGCCGTCCCGTCATCAACCCCGAGAGCGCTGGCCTGCCCGTGCTTGAACTGCCGACGGCATTGGAGGTCGCTTTGCTGGAAAGCGGCAGCGTCAAGCACTGGTGGCGCGCAAGCCAGGGGCTTAGCGCCGATGGCTGGGCCTGCTGGAAGACCGGCGCCCAGCTGCTGATCGAGCGTGACGCGATGCCCGCGCGCCAGACGCTCGACGCCTATAATGGCAAGGAAGCGCTGATTTTCTCGGCCGCGACCCAGCTTTATGGGCCGGGGCTTTTCCCGGTCGACAGTTCCTATTCGATGGTCATCGTCGGCCGCGCTGGCCCGAACGACAACGCGTTCCTCGCCGGCGCCACAAAGGCCGGCACCACAAACAAGACGATGCTCTGGCACACCGGAGGGGCGGGCGACGGCCGCGTCGGCCTGACCCATGAATATGCCGATAATAGTGGGCCGCAGTCGCTGATCGCTACCAACGCGGGCCGCTTCTATGCAGCTGGCCCCATGTGCATCATCGGGTCGCATGATCCCGCCAACGTCAATCGTCTGGGCCTTCGCATCGATGGCGGCACCGTGTTCAACGGGATCAGCAGCCCAGCCGGCACCGACGTCTTTAACAGCTCGCCCGATCTGCATATCGGCGGCGTCAACGCGATCGGCAGTGCCATCAGCGGCGCCATGGACGGCGGCGACATCGCTGAAATCTTCCTGCTCAACACCGCGCTGCACATCAACACCAGCCTGCGCGACACGATCGAGGCGATGATCAATGATCGTTATGACCTGTGGGACGGCTAGGACGAATATTCTCAACGCACGGTCGAACGCCACTGCCCGCCACCAAATTGCTGCGACAAGCAATGTTTACAGAAGATTAAGTTTTCGTTAGGCAAGGCTCATCTGCTTTGGACGGCTTAGCCGCCCCAGGCGCAGAGACCCCGTCCCTATCTTACAAGTGTGCGACCTGTCGGGATTTGGACGGGGTCAATTTTTGATCCCATCCTTCTCGCCTGGAGTCGCAAAGCCACCAGCGGTCGGCGTCGGACCACGAGCGAACCGGCACTGCGCAGTTTAGGTGAACGAACGTCGAGCCGGCACCGGTTCCTTATACACTTGATACCATGTGACCCATCGGTCATGTTTCGCCGATGGATGGCGATACTTTCCAGGTCGATTGGGCATTGGGCGCGGTTGTGCGCGGCGATCTGAGATTCCCCGCCACAGTCAAAGGGTGTTCGGGATTGGTGATCGTCCCCGAGGGGGAGATGTTGGCCGCGACCGAAAAGGCAGAGGACAACGTCCTGATTGCTTTTGGCGGATTGATCGGCTGGATCGCTGATGCCGCACAAAATGCATTTGCCCGTAATGCCTCTGGGAAATGGGATGAAGGCTTTCATATGCTGATTGCTTGCGAAGATTTCAGCTTCGCGCGCCCATCCCGATCCGCCAATTAGATCTTGTCCGCACCGTTGGCAGCGTACCAACTCACGATCTTGATGGCGGGCTTAGTCACGTGCGCGCCCCAACCGCTAACGATGGCCGAAAAGGGTGGATAGCGGAACGACAGGTTACGGTTGATCGAACGTATCAACACGACGTGCCATTGGACATGCGTGAGAGGCCAGTTCGAGCTTAACAATCTCGCGTCGGCCATATGCAGGGCTCACAACAAAATAGACACGCACGCGCGAGTCCCCTCGCACCGGACCTTCACCTGTTGAAACTGAATGAAAAGCCGGACGCACCTCTCCTGCCCCATAGCTAAACACTAGACCGTTGAGGCTCCACTCTTCATTCCCCGCCTTGGTTTTAGTTCCGGTCGGATAGCCGGGACGAAAATAGGTCAAGCAGCCTTCCGTCTTTTCGACGTGTCCTAATTTAACGGCTGCGCGAATATGGGCTGTATCGCGAACGTCTGTCACAATCACATATCCGCAGATACCAATCCATGCAGCCGCAAAAATCGGAAGTGAGCGACGCCAGCGCCAGCGTTTTCTAAATGCCAGCCACGCAAGGCCAGCAAGACCAATGCCCGCTGTTACAAAAATGGCGATGAACCAATATGCCGGGCGGATAATATCGGGTTGGCCGGTGAGATCGAAAACGGTCTGAAAAGCAGGGGCCATGCGTTGACGCTAATGCCTCACCCGAATGTCCGCAATTGGTGACCATCATTTAGCGGTGGAATGTCAAAAAATGGTCGCAAGCGGTCGTCAGAGCCCCACTTGCATTCCTGCACGATAAGCGTGCCTGAGCCTGTTTCCAGAGTTGATCATGGCCACGCCGAGCATGGCGAAACTGCAGGTCCACACCAACATCACGACCGCATCGATACTATCGCGCGCCGCGAACCACGCGAGAACTGGCCTCGCAACGCCGATCAGGAAAACGCCGTAGCCAATCACGGCCATGACATAGCTAGCGATCAACAGGCGCTGATCCAATTGATTGCCTTCTCGCTCGCTCATCCATTCCTCCTTGGTCCGGCGAAGGCATGATAACAGAAACGCAAGCAACCGTCATCGTGGCGGCGCATAGGCAGTTTGGCTTTGGAAGATGCCATACCCGATTGCCGCGATATAGGACTCTCTCCCAAAGCCCGGATTGTCTGCTTCCAACTTCGCTCGCAACCACTCGAAGCTATCATTTTTCAAGAGCAATGCTTCGCCGGCGTTGAAAGCCTCATTCCTGAGTTTGCTGGCCCGCAACAACCATTCATCCATCACGTGAGCTGCGGTGGAGGTAGAGAATTCCGAAATAAGGATCGGCTGACAATAGGGGGCAGGCCCCATGACCCGATAATGAGCATTGTAGTGGACCATTAGGAATATCGCATCCGCCAATGGCAATCCCTTCGCTCTATCAAGAACCATTCTTCGCTCTACCTCCCTGTGGCACTCGATATGGTCTACCAACCTTATTCCCCTGTTCCGGTGGCTGCTTTTGGGATGCTTGGCTTCTAAACACGGTTTCAGAAATATCGTTCAATGAGCTTCGAAGATGCATGGAAAAACCTGACCAGCCGCGCCATCGTCAGTTTTGATCGTTTCGAGTCGAACGGCTTGTTCTCAAGCGCGGACCGGCTGCCATGTCGCGATCCATCCTGACCGCCCTTCACCGGGCGACCGACATAAGGCTGGTTGGAAAGCGATCGTTCTGCTTATGCGCGGGAAGGATGCTTAATTCGAAGCCGTATAAGGGAGGCATTTACCACCTAAGGTGAGTCCAATGACATTGGCAAATCGCTAGAAAGACTTCCGCCGATAATTCTCAACAAGGCAGCTGCCCGTGGCCGTGCCCCGTGAATATGGCGCCCATCCTCGTCCATTGCGGACTGCACCTCTACTGCATCGTCGACAATATCAATGGCTTCGAGGGTGCTTAAGCTGCCCTTGGCTATCAAGGCGTGGATCAGGGTTTCGACCAGCACGAGCGCCGCTTCTCCGTGCGGATCAGGGCTGCCTAGGGGCGCAGCAAATCCCGTACTGAGGTTGTCACCATCTTGTGTCATCAGCTGCCTCCATCAGGCGAGAGCGCGCGTCTCTCAGCCGCCGGAGCCTGAAGTGTGGGCCGACGATATTTTCATTCTAATAGCAGCATGCGTCGATAGCCATCACCGATGTTAACTTTCGACAATAATCTACAACAATATTAATTTTGATGATCCTGTGGGACTTTGACTGATGAACCGGTTCGTCGACAAATTGAGCAGATTCGCGGCACTGTCTGAAAATGATATGGCAGCTCTGGCCGCAGCGACCGCACATCCGAGAAAGATTGCTGCTCGACACGACCTCATCCGAGAAGGTGATCGCCCCGGGCCGGTATTTGTTGTTCTGGATGGTTGGGCATGCCGCTACAAGATTTTGCCCAGCGGGACGCGACAAATCCTGGCCTTTTTAATGCCGGGCGACTCCTGTGACCTGCATGTCGGTCTGCTCGAGCAAATGGATCACAGCATTCAGTCCATAGGGCCGGCGGTCATCGCTACGATTGATCGCCCAGAGATTGACAGGATCATGGATCGTCATCCCAACGTGGCAAAAGCCATGTATCTTGCCCAGTTGATCGATGAAGGGACGTTGCGTGCCTGGATCACGAGTATGGGGCGGCGGACGAGCATCGAGCGCGTCGCGCATCTTATATGCGAACTGTATTTGCGGGCTCGTAATATCGGCCTCATAAACGGCCGGCACCTCACCTTGCCGCTCTCTCAGATATTGCTGGCCGATGCGTTGGGCATGACGCCCGTCCATCTCAACCGCATTTTGAAAGAATTGAAGGCAAGCGGCGCCATGTCGCTCAGCCGGGGGAGCCTGATTATATCCTGTCCAGAAAAGCTTGTTAAAATTGCAGGTTTTGATGAAAATTACCTTCATCGACACCTGAGAAGCTAGCGATTTCAGTGGGATGCAAAAAATTATTCGTTGCTGAAGGTCCGTTCTTATGATCAATTTTAAAATGAACGGTCTATACATATGTTAATACTACATCTTTTTCTCATGCTATTTATTGATCGCGACCCGAGCCTCGGAAACGAGTCTCGACTGGCCCGGCAATTTATTTTGTCGGGCCATTTTTTATCTCGACAATCACGTTGTGAATAGCGGGCATGCGACAGGTGGCGGGAATTGATCTCAACTCGCCAGTGCGGATCGTCCAGTTTTGCTGTCAAAATGATTGCTGAGATAAGCCGTTTCCTAACGCGCAGCTATCCGCCCTTAGCCAACGGTAACCCGACATTCTAAAATCGGCCAGTATTGCGCGTAGAAAACGGGTAAGCGGACGGGCCGCTCCTAGGAACGAAAATTCGAAGGCTGAAGGGCAAGGATTGGTCGCAAGCCGCCCACCCACATCCGTCATGCCGGGCTTGACCCGGCATCCCGCTTTTCTATGCAACAGATAAAGAAGCGGGACCCCGGCTCAAGCCCGGGGTGACGATGGCCGCATCTGGTCGCTAACCGCCATCAGGCACGCGCCTTGGAGGCGAAGGGAGGCGCCGCCATTCCCACGTTGCCCATTGAGACTCTTGGCTTCATAAGGGACTATGACAATTCCTTCACAGAATTCAGCCGCCCTTTCCCGTATCCAAGAAAACTGGCTTGCCGCGAAAGAGCGGAAATTTCTGAACTGGCTGTGCGCTCAAATGCCGCAGTACGTCACCCCCGATCGGCTGACGGCCTTGGGCATGGTCGGTGCATGTTTGATTTTCATAGGCTACGTGGGAAGCAATCTACACACATCGTGGCTGTCGCTCGCCATTGTTGGTTATGTCGTCCAATGGTTTGGGGATTCAATGGACGGGAGCATCGCTCGCTTTCGCCGCATTGAGCGTCCTTCCTATGGCTATTTCATCGATCATAGTTGCGATGGGCTTGCGACATTGCTCATCCTTGCCGGCATCGGCCTTAGTCCGTTCGTCACCATGGATATCGCGATGGTGGCGCTCGCTGGATATCTGCTGCTTTCGATCCACGCCTACCTTGCTGCGCGCGTACTGGGAGAGTTCAAGCTGTCATATCTCGCAGCGGGTCCGACCGAATTAAGATTGATGCTTATCGCGCTCACGCTGATGATGATGGCTTTGGGTTCTGGTCCAGGATATTTTGGGCGCTTGTCAGGCTTCGACCTGTTTGTCGGGACAGCAGGATTTATCCTTATTCTCCTTTTCGTTGTTCAGACTTTGACCACAGGCCGGCGACTGGCGCGCTCCGAGCGCGGTGAAGAGTGAAAAGCAGCGCCTTGGGGGCGATGGCGGATATGCAGGTTAGATACCTTAGCCTGAACGACGCAAAATGGTCGCTTCGTGCCGGGCGGCTTTTGAAATAGCAGGGCCGGCATATGGAGAGGCAGCCTCTCCATATGCCGGCCGGCGCGCGCCTTTCCACTCCGCGTCATGGTCGCCGCCATGGCGCGTTTTTCTGATCCCGAAGCTGCAGCTGGCGAAGTGCTTCGCCTGTCCAATGTCGCGGTCGATGGCGTGGCCCGCCCGATCAGGTCCGCATCCGCGCGCGCGCCGCCGACTTCACCAGCGACATCCGCAACCGTCGGGAACAGGCCTGGCAGAACACCACTCTGGGCGCGGTGTTGACGGAGGTTGCGGGGCGCAATGGCCTCATACCGCGCGTAGCGGCCGATCTGGCGTCGATCGCGCTGCCGACCGTCAGTCAGAGTCGGCAAAGCGATATCGCGTTCCTGCGCCGCCTGGGGCGCGAAAACGACGCCGTCGCCACCATCAAGGACGGCAAGCTGATCTTCGCGCGCAAGGGCGCCGGCACCACCGCCGGCGGCACGACATTGCCCACCCTGACCATCCGACGCAGCGCGGGCGACGGCCATAGCTGGCAACGCCAAAAACGCGATGGACAGGCGGGCGTGACGGCCAGCTGGCACGATCGCAAGGCAGCGAAGCGCCAGACGGTCACGGTGGGCGAGAAGGACGGCGCGAAACGCCTGCGCAAGACCTTTGCAGATGAAACGTCCGCCCGGCGCGCGGCGACTGCAGAACAGGCGCGGCTGAAGCGCGCGCCGGCTACGCTCGACATGCGCCTGGCGCTCGGCCGTGCCGATATCTACGTCGATCTCCACGCTGCCGTAACCGGCATCAAGATCGGCATCGATGGCCTTTGGCTTATCAAAGAGGTGACGCACGATCTGGACAACGGCGGTGGATTCGCGACATCGCTCAAGATGGAAACGGCATCTCCATAACATATTGCCCTCCAATCAAATTACGTGCCAGAAGGCCTGAGGTCGGCCACTGATCGACCCATAACAATCTTGACTTCGACTGTTGGACATCACAGAGGCGCGCCCCAAGGAACGCTATGAACGAAGCCGCAGCCAAAGCCCTTTTGCTATCCCATGTCCGTCACCACGGCGGACGAAAGTCCGCCGTGGTGACGGCGGAATTAAGCCTTGGCGGCAGTTCGGTTCGCGCTGACCTCGCGCTACTTGCTGATAAGCAGTTAATCGGCTTCGAAATCAAAACGGAGCGGGATACGCTACGACGCTTGCCAGCGCAGGCCGCCGCCTATGCTGACTATTTCGACCATGTGGTGATTGCTGTTGCACCTCGCCATGTTCAGGCAGTGCGGGATTTGGATCTCCATGGCGCGGCAATCTGGCAACTAAGCAATTCTGGCATAGAGATTGTGCAAGATGGAAAGAAAAACGTCGTTCGGCCAACCGCGCACCTCGATTTGATGACTCGCGAAGAACGCCAAGGCGTGCTCATGGGATCAAGGACCATACGCGAACACTACTGCGAAGTTTTTCAAAAGCGTTATAGACGAACCAGTAACGCTTTCTGGGAAATGGTCTCAGGACGCAAAATAAGATCGCAAGACATCAAACATTTAAGCAGATACACCGAACAACGTGATGCAATGCATCAGATCGCACGTGAGCGAGAAGAACGCTGGGATCGGTGGCGTGAGGCGTACTCGTCTTTCGCGACTGCTTTCATCAATCAGCCATCCCAATCTTCTTCTGTGTCCTGAGCATCGTCCATATCGCCATAGAATGCTTGCATCTGTAGATGTAAATTGATGCGTGCTGCCGTGGCCTTGAGGGGCGTATCGATTGCTGAATGATCGCCACGAGCCGTGCGCTCGATCATTTGCGTTCCCCAGACGCGCAGATCGGCATTCCAAAATTCGCTGGTCTGCAAAACCTGCGCTTGCTCGACATATCCGTCGAAACCAGCTTCATCTGATCGGAAGAACAACCAATCATCAAAAAGAGGGTAATCGATCCGCGCTGGGATTACGCCACTTCCACCAGAAAGTTGTTCCGCCCTGGCGCTTCCTCTATCGCTGTATATCAACCGGCCAAGTGCTACTTGCATAGCAACTTCGTTGAAGAGGCGCCGTTCGTATATCGGTTGACCTGTAATATTGGAGAAACTCGACGGGAAAGACGAAGCCGAAATGCTTACATGAGCATTCGGCGAGTGGTTTAAAAGAGCCTCAATGTAGCCCACCGTGAGCGCAGCAACATGTAGATGATCAGCAGAGGCAGTCCCAAAATCCAATATGAAACAGACCCCGAGACCTCCATTGGTCATTCCACCAATCATTCCTGAGATAATGTGGAGATTAGGGAACGTAGGCCTTTCCAAATGGACCACCAACCCGCGTCCGAGGGCGTGAAGTTGGGCAAACTGAATCAGTTCCTCATTTGGATTGACACCGATTTGCGCGGTAGGAATGTAACTGCCGTTATCTTCAATGAAGTCACACCAATTTCGGAAGCCGCGAGATGGATCGCGTAACGCTTCCAACTCCGCAAAAACGGGCCGCTTCTTGGGAACCTCCCTTTCGCCGACAGAAACAACAATCGGCCGTTCGCCATATGATTGGACGATGCGTTCCTGAGCACTCTCCAAATAGTGTGCGCCCACCCACGGTCGAAGAGGAACCATGGGAAGCAGTGCGTCCTTCGTTTGCCCTGGCAGTTCCTCCAGCGCTCGCATTTCAGCTGGCCGCATCCCCAAAATCGCAAGATAAGGCACCTCCCCCCACGGCCTAAGCGTCATATGCAACTCCAAGCTGGTCTAACTTAATTCTCATAGCGGCTTCGGAAACAGCGAACTCGTCAGCTAAAAATAGGACAAGGTCCCCAACCCCTTTTTCATTCGCGGCCTCGATATTTTCACGCACTAAATGATCAGGCATCAAAATGTCGGCTGCCAGCCGATTGGCTTGAGCCTCTCTCCTGTCAGAAAGAGACGATCGATAAAGGACATCATCCGATATGCCGGAGCCGATCTCATCGGCGTGCAACAAAAAATGCGCAAGTTCATGGGCGACCGTGAAACGTTGACGTTTCGATGGGTCATGACGATTGATCCTGATGACGAAGCCGCCTTCATCATCAGGCCGAATCTCGCCAGAAATGCCTGGCGCAAGCGTAGCGGCCTTAACTGGAACGCCTAGCACCCTCGCCAAGTCTGGTAGCCTGACTGGCGCGGTGTCTTGGTGATCTTCGATCGCTACACGGATCGCATTTTCCAAAGTTTGCCATTCGGGGCTCATGGGTTGCCTTCCTCACTGTCATCTTCGAGCAACCGATCTTCCGGCCCACCGAGAACAATCTTATCCACACGGGATTGGATGCGCCCATCCATGCGCTTGGATTTGAACTCGGTGTCGATCAGACGCTCTATTTCATCCAGTATATAGGTCCGCAGCGCCCCGTTCTCAATCTGTTCCCTCAATTCTTGCAATGCCGCAGTTGAAGCAGCTGACACCGCTTCGGCCTTCATCTGAGCAAAGCCCCAAAAAGCGGCAATTGCGAGCACACCACCAAAAATGGCGACGATGACACCGACAGCGCCCAACAACACGGCTGCCAAATCGGCATAAGACATGCCGACCGGCATTATGTGCAAATAGCCTGTTTGAGCATAACTCCCGATGAGCGCGCCACCCAGCGCGCTGACACCAGTCCAAGCGATAAGCTGCCACCTCTTCATCACCGCCCCCCCCCGATCAGCGATCCATCGGCACCCGAATTTCCGCGAGCTTCCATCCTAAGCCATCACGCTTGAAAATCAGCGAAGCGCCGCTCTCATCTTCCCGGTTGACCAAGCGAAACTCGGACAGCCCCTCCCGCTCAAATTCGAGATTTTTGACACGAACGCCGATCTTGCGCTCTTCCGGTGCCGGCGCCGGCGCATTAGCAAATACCTCGCGCATCGCGGAGGGCGTCACCATGCCGTCGACCATGCCATCCACCATGTTGACTGCCAGCGCTGCGCCCAAAGCCGCAAACGGATTATCATCCTTGGCCTTCACCAATTCGACCGCCATCTTCGCTTTCATCTGCTCCTTCAGCGACGCGCGCAAAGCTGGGAAGTCGATATAGCCCGAAAGCCTGTCAGCATCCTTTGCCTCGGCAGCAGACTGCATTTGGTAGAGCGTCCATCGCGGTGAACCAAAATACCAACCCGCCACGGCGACAAACAGCAGCCCGATCGCCGCAGCTGAATAATATTTCGTCCTGGACACGAAATCCCCGCTGAGAAAATGGCGGCCACAGTGCGTCGAAATTTTCGTTACGCGCGTGATCTATTTCACACCATGTTCAATTTTTTCGGACGCCGCCAGAGCGCTCACGAGGTTCGGCAGGAAATTTCCTGCCACCAAATTTCCCTCTTTCCTACAGCTCCTTATCTAGCCCATTACGAGAACACAAAGCGAACAAATGGGCACTTGTGAATTGAGCGGAAAAGCGATCAGATTGACGCCAGGATGTGAATTCCGTTGTCCGTCCTGCAAGGTCAGCTGCGCGACGATGGCCCTGGTGCGCGATGATCTCTGGCGTGAGATTGAGCAGTTGCTGAGGCTGCAGGCATTGGCGCCGTCAGTTGATCGAGCGAGAGAGGTCCGCAAGCTGCAAAGCCAGATGGCAGCCGCCGAGCGAGGATTTGAGCGGCTTCGGCCCGCGTCGCATCGGGCGGGATCAACGATAGAAGGCTTTCGAACATGTCGGTCAAGGCCGCTTCACTAGGGAGCGCGACCGTCATCACAGCGAACTGCGCGATGGGGCGCTGCGCCTCAATTTCCCGCGCTTCGGGTTCGACCTCGCTGTCGGTTAGTCCGGCCAATGCCATCACCTCAGCAGGTTCAATCCCGTAATCCGCGAAGGCGGAAGCAATCTGCCTAGCCAAATCTAGTGGCAGGTAGGGCTTTTTGTAGGTGTTGGGGTTCTCGTAAAATGCATAGCGAGAATGCCCAATGCCTAACAGGTCAGCGGCGCGCCGTGACGACACACGCGGCTTGGTCCGTCCGCGCAATTCCTTAAGTTTTGGCCCAACAGCTACCATCAGCGGCACCATGCAGATTTTTTGCACACCGTCTGCGTAGATAGACTATTGACTAGCGTGTATATTTTAAGCACACACGCTGCATGGAACAGCTACGCACAATTTTCGAGATGTTCGGCGGCATCAGGCCGATGGCGCGCGCGCTTGGTGAATCACCCTCGAACATTTCCGCCTGGAAGCGCGTCGGCCGCATCCCGGCTGAAAAACAGCCCCATGTGCTGGCGGTCGGTTTGAAACTGAGCCTGCCAATCACCGCCGAACATGTCGTCTTCCCCCTGGGCCGCCCGCACGCCGCCTATGCCGATCTACCCCCGATGCCCGCCCCCGTCCTTTGCGATCGGCTGGCCATCTCGCAACAAGGTGACATCACATGAACCACCTGACCGACGATCAGTATTTCCGGCTGGAAGCGCTTCGCCTCGCCGTTCAGGCAGGCTACCCGGATCACCGGGAAGCCTTCTACAAATTTCTCAAAGGAAACGACGGAACAGCACTCTATTCCGTCGCCGACGTCGAAAAATCTGTCGTTTCTGCGATTAGGAATATTGGCGAAACGCGGAACGGCCGCAGCTTCGGCGATGGTGAGCCATGAACGCCTTAATGTGCGAAGCGCTAGGCATTTTTTCGATGATCCAGCATGGCGGCAAAGGCAGACCGACTTTGGGAATCGACCCGGCGGCCAACGCTTTTGGCATAGGCAAGAAGTTCTTCCGGGTCGAACGCGACGCGCTCCACATGGATGCCGCTTGCGGCCTTGTGATCCAGATTGGGGCCGACTGCCGCATAATATTCCTCGACAGTGGCCGCCTTGATGTCGCCCTCGCTGATCTCACGAAACCGATCATAATTGGCTGCATCCGGCCAGAGGACGGCAATACGACTTACAGACAAGGGATTCTCCTTTCGTTGCACTCTCGAAACGCAACGATAGCCGAAGCCGGAGGGGCGGCAAGTCCCTCCGGTGGAAGCATTTTCCACCGAACCACTATCCACTGATTTTCGGAACGAATGATCGGGCGGGCTACGCCTCCCGCCCGATCGGACCGCCCTTGTATGGAGCAAGAACGGAATGAAGACGATCATCAAACTCCCGCCCCGCCGCAATCGGGCACCTGTGGAGCGCCCCAAAACCGCGATGGAGCGACTGCGCGACGCCTATAGCTGGAGCCAATATATCTTTTTCGTCGTCGGCGCTTACGGCGTCCTGCTCGCGATGACTGCCACGGGCAGGGCCGGCGCATGAGCAGAGGAAATCGGTCAAAGCCTGAGCCGGCGTTCCTGGTGCATAAGGGTTTGTCCAATGGCTACCTGTACTTGCGCGGCGAACATTTCGCCTCATTCCATTGCTACGGCGCTGCGCAGGCCATGGCTGACATTCTCAACGCGATTGAGCGCATCGCCCCCCACGCGGGCATCGGTGGCGATAGCCTGGAGAGCAATCGCTTTCGCATTGGCGTTTTGGTCGCAAAGCACTGCGGCGTGCCTGTCGATTTCTCCGGGGGCTGGCCCGCATGACAAAGGTTAGGGCGCCCCTCTCCTTCTCCCTGGCCATCACCACGGCTATCGGCCTCATCGGCTGGGACGCCGCTGGTAGCATCACGCGGCGCGCCAACCGTACCCTGCGTCATTGGAGCGAAAGCGACCGAAAGGGCACGCCGACGCTCGATCAGGCGATCGCCCTCGACCGCGCTTTCATTAAGGCTGGCGGCGGCTTCGCCCCGATCCTCGAAAGCTACGCACGTCAACTCAACGTCGCGCTCGCGCCCTCCATGGCCTGCCATGCTGCGCTTGGCGAAGACATCGTCGCCGTGTCCCGCGAAACCGCCGATGCCATCGGCGCCAGCATTCAGATCATTCAGCCTGGCGCGTCCCCGACCGCCGTGCACCGCGCCATCGCCGAAACAGAGGAAGCCGGCGTCCGCCTGACCCGCCTTCTGGGCCGGCTCAGATCATTCCTGCCCGGCAATGGGGCTGGCGGGAACAATGCGGGGGTACGCACATGAGCAAGGGCCAGCGGCCACAAACAAACGTCAGCGGGGAACGTCCGCGCATGGCATCGGTCGATTGTCCGTGCTGCGGACAGCGCGCCTTCGCCCGGCAGATCGGCAAGCGGACCCTGCTCTATCGCGAGGTCTACTATCATTGCCGCGATGTCCGCGACTGCGGTCATGAATTTGTGGTCGGCATTTCGGCGCTGCGCACCGTCCGCGCCTCCCGCTGGCCAAAGCCGCTTGAAACGCTGCCGATGACGACCTGGCGCGCCGCCGCGAATGATCGCGCCGCCAATGACGATGACCCGCCCAGCGAGCCGAACGCCGACATGCTGACCAGCTAGGCCGCCCGGCCGCCCGGCCAGCTTTCTCCACCAAATCTGATCCAACCGGCACCACCCCCGCTGCCGGCGACGCCCTTTCTTTGCCCAACGACAGGAGTTTCGATCATGCATCATGCCGATCTGCGGCACGCCATCGCAGCAACGCCGGTCATCCAGCCCTGGGATTATGTTGCCATGCGGCGCAACGCGGCTGGCCTGTCCATCGATCAGCTGGCCGCAGCACTGGGCGGTAAGCTGTTCGCGCGCCACCTGCGCGCGATCGAGACGCCCGGCCTGCGCTTCCAGCAGATCGCTGCCTTGGACCAGGCCATGCCGTTCAGCACCGACGTCTATCGCCAACTGGCCGATCTTCCGCCGCATCAGCATCCGCGCCTGTGTCACCGCTGCGGCTGGGATGCTCACACCGTTCAGCCTGACGGCTGCGATGGCCTGATCACCTGGTCGCGCATCGACGATGCCCTCTGCACCCGCTGCGAGCATGGCGCCGGCCAATGATGCGCCTGGTCAAACTGCTCCTCATCATCGCCACCATCCTCGTCATGCCTTTCATCATCGCCTGGGCACTGACCAACCAGAAGGGAAATTGAACATGAGCACCGGCAACGTCGCCGCAGATCAGCTGCGCCTCCTCATCGAGCGTATCGAGCGCCTGGAGGAAGAGAAAAAGGGCGTCGGCGACGACATCAAGGACGTCTATCTGGAGGGCAAGGCCACCGGATATGATCCCAAGATCATGCGCCAGATCGTCCGTCTGCGGAAGATGCAGCCCCACGACCGGCAGGAAATGGAGGCCATCCTCCAG
>PJTS01000083.1_pt1 | contig 96643 bp, 86 predicted proteins | sample 1512251 | NCBI WGS metagenome assembly PJTS01 (sample SAMN08177686, study PRJNA422409) | Soil metagenome, whole genome shotgun sequencing project. | isolation source: Soil (2) enriched on wood chips: alkali lignin treatment | place: USA: Madison | collected 2015-01-15 | reverse complement strand
CTCCTCATGTTGAAGGAGCCGATAGGGTCCGCCCGTTACGGGCACTGCTCAATCCAGGCGGGACGTTCTCGTTGTCACGGATAGCTCACCACGGGCACCACTCCCGCGCAGCGGGTTCGTGCAACCACCCAACTCCGTCACCCCAGCGAAGGCTGGGGTCTCAGGCGATGACAGAGGGAGGTTAGCCGTCTTGCGCTGTTCGTTTACCTCGCGTGTGCCTGCTTGAGATGCCAGCCTTCGCTGGCATGACGGGATAGGAGGCCGTCTGAAAACCACCTAAAAAACGGCGTTGCGCCATTCCGCATGCTGAACCTGCGTCAGCATGCGTCCATCCCAAACCAAAAGGGCGCCCTGGTCTCCCACGGCGCCCTTTCAGCATCAGAACTTATAATTCGCGCTGATCGTGAAATTGCGCGGGGCGCCGTAGCGATACTGGCTGAAGAAGCCCATCTGGCTATAATATTTCTTGTCGAGCAGATTGTCGACATTGGCCTGGAGCTGCAACTGCTCGGTCACCGCATAGCGCGCCATCAGGCTGACCAAAGTATAGCCATCCTGCTGGAAGCGGAAGGGCGCGGCGGTGACCGGGTTCAACCCTTCCGAGTAGGCCTTGGAGCGATAGTTGATGCCGCCGCCCACGGTCAGGCCGGTCAGAACGCCCGGCATGTCATAGGTGGTGAAGATCTTCAGCAGCTTGCGCGGCTGGTTGGTGTTGGCGGCCACGCCATCGCCATCCTCCGCCTTGAACTGGCTGTAGCTGGCGTTGATGTTCCAGCCCGGCAGCGGCTGGCCGGTCGCTTCCAGTTCGAAGCCCTTGCTGGTCACGCCCTCGGCCGCGACATAGGTCTGCTGCGGGCCGTTGGGGCCGATGATGACATCGCCGATCTGGCCGACATTGTCCTGCTCGATGCGGAACAGCGCGATCGAGGTCTGCAGCGCGTCGCCGAAGAAGTTGCTCTTGAGGCCGATTTCATAGGCATTGCCATCGAGCGGATCGAGCAACTGCAGATTGCGGTCGAACAGATTCTGCGGCTGGAAGATCTTGGTATAGCTTGCATAGACGCGGTGGTTGGACGTCACGTCATAGAGCGCGCCAACATAGGGGATGAACACATTGTCGTCGCCATAGTCGCTCGGCCCGCTCCAGGCGAAGCCCTTCTGCTTCCAGCTCGACAGGCGGCCGCCCAGGATGATCTTGAACGGGTCGGCGACGTTCAGGCGGAAGGCGCCATAATAGCCGGTCTGCTCGATCCGCTCCTGCTCGTTGCGCACCGCGTCGGTGCCCCAGACCGGCTCGGGGAAGTCGGCGCCGCCCGCGCCGATCACCGGCACATTGGTCGCCCAGCTGTTGAGGCCGGTGCCCCAGGCCGGAACATTCTCCGTGTAGGGCGCGACATAATTGTCGGTGTGGCGCTTCAACACGCTGTGCAGCGCGCCGACGACGATCTCATGGTCGCGGCCGAACAGGCTGACCGATCCCTTGAGCTGCGCGTCGATGCTGTTCTGCACGCTGTCGCTCTTCGACTTGTAGGGATTGCTCGACTCGATCGTGCCGGTCGCCTTGTCGACATTGCCGTAGAGATAGAGGAGCTGGGTATCGCCGGTGTTGCGCAGGCGGTTGTAATTGACCGTCAGGTTCCATTTCTCGCCAAATTCCTGGCGTATGGTGGCGAAGATATTCTGGTTGGTGCTGTTCCAATAGGTCCAGTCGGCCGCCGTGCTCTGTGATCGGGCCAGGTCGGTGGTGGTGCCGTCGGTGTAGAAGGTGGGCAGCGCGCCCCAGGTCGCGCCCTTGGGCTTGGTGTCCTGGTGGCTCATGCCGACACGAACCAGCGTGCTGTCGGTCAGGTCTGCATCGACCACGCCGTAAAGCACCCACTTCTTCTTGTTCTGCAGGTCGATATAGCTGTCGCCTTCCTCATAGCGACCGACCAGCCGGGCACGGATGCGGCCGTCGCTGGTCAGCGCGCCGCCGACATCGGCCGACAGGCGCCAGCTGTTCCAGCTGCCGATGCTGGCATTGGCATAGCCGGTCCATTCGGTGGCGTCGGCATGCTTGCGCACCAGGTTGACCGACGCGGACGGGTCGCCCGCGCCCGACAGCAGGCCGGTCGCGCCGCGCACGATCTCGACCCGTTCATAGATGGACACGTCGATGCTGGTCTCGCCATTGCCACCGGCCAGCGTCCAGGCGGCAGGCACGCCGTCGACCTGGGTATTGCGGATCTCGAAGCCGCGGGCGTAGAAATTGTTGCGGACATCGTCGACCTCATTGGCGGACACGCCGACGCTGTTGACGATGACGTCCTTCACGCTGATCAGATTCTGGTCGAGGATGCGCTGCGCCGTCATCACGCTCACAGACTGCGGCGTTTCCTGGATGGTGAGGCCCAGGCCCGTCGCGGTGTCGATCTTGTCGGGCAGGGTATAGGTGCCGGTGACGACGATCTGGTCGTCGCGATTCTCATCGGCCGGTGCGGCGCTGGTCTGGGCGGCGGCGGGAAGGGCGACGGCGCAGAGCGCGGCGCCGGCAAGCCAGTGATATTTCGACAGCATGATGGACCCCTATTCTTGGACGCAGGACATTGGGCGCCGTCCTAGGGGATGTTGCGAGGCAATCGCAACAAGAATGAGAATGCCTCGCAGTGTCAATTTTACGCAAATTATGCGAATATTTCCTGCTGTGGCCATATCGCCACAGCCAATATCGGCGATCCTCGACGGTGATCGCCTTGCGCCGCAGCCAGCCGGTCTGCCGCGCGGACTGGCTCACCGCCCCGCGCGCGCCAGTGGGTTCAAGATGGTTTCAAGTCAATGTTTGTAAAGAGCAAAAATAGAAATTGCGAATTTGTTCCACGGAGTCTGTGTTTTTTTCTTCACAACAAGAGATTGGGTGATGGTGAAGTGTGGGGAAAATCTATAGCTGCCATCTTCCGAATGTGTTGCGTTAACATTTTCGACATTCCTCTTCGCTTTGCCGCATCATCCGCTCATCTCGGCTGCGCAACACGGGCTCCACACACGCTGTTCATGTAGCAGAAAGCTGGACACGAACAGGCAATGTGTCTGGCGCATCCCACGGCGCCAAGACGTCAAAATTTATGAAGGTCACAAGAGGGGGTTCTGACGGCAGGAAACGCCATTGGGCGACCGCCGTCGGACGACAAGCTGCAATGCTGCAGGCCCGACCGAACAAGAAGTGAAGGAGCAGCGTGATGCCTATCATGTCCAAAAACCAAAAATATTGTGTGATGCTTGCCCTGCTGGCCGGGGCCGCCCCGGCAGCCGTCGTGGCGCAGGACCAGGCCCAGGACGCGCCGCCGGCCGATGTGTCGGCCAGCGTTGCCATGCCGGCGGCCGAACTGACGGAGGGGCCGGAAGTCAAGGGCATCATCTCCGCGCGCAGCGGCGACCGGATGCAGGTGACCGCCGCCGACGGAAGCAAGAGCGTCATCACTATCAACGACCAGACCAAGATCAGCGCCAGCAAGGGGCTGTTCGGCCTGGGCCGCGACCATCTGGCCGCGACCTCGCTGCTCAACGGCCTGCCGGTGACGGTCAAGACTTTGCAGGCCGGCGAAGGGCTGGTCGCCAGCAAGATCGCCTTGCAGGGCAAGGATATGAAAACCGCGTCGATGATCAGCAACGGCACCGCCCAGCGCTTCGACGAACAGACCGCCGCGACCGAGGCGTTGCGTGGCCGCATGGGCGAGATCGACCAGTATAATGTGAAGGGCACGACCAACGTCAATTTCGACACCGGCAAGGCGGTGCTGTCGGCTCAGGCGAAGAATGATCTGTGTGCGGCCGCGACCTCGGCCGACGGCATGAGCAACGCGCTGCTGCTGGTCGTCGGTTATACCGACTCCACCGGTGGCGAGGAGCTGAACCAGGAACTGAGCGAAAAGCGCGCCGCTCGCGTGGTCAATTATCTGCAGCAGGCATGCGGCTGGAAGCCCTATCGCATGCTGACGCCCACCGGCATGGCCGAGGCCGATCCGCTGGCCAGCAACGACACGATCGAAGGCAAGGCGCAGAATCGCCGCGTCGCGGTCAATATCCTGGTCAGCAAGGCGGTCGACGGCATCTGATCTTAGCGGGGTGGGCCTTGGCTCACCCCCATTTCTCACGCCTCGGGCACGTCATTTCGCAAAAATCTCCTATTGCGAAGTCGTGGCTGCGGACCGGCAGCGGCACAAATGCGACCTCTGCGACACTATATACTTTGCAGTTTTCGCCGAACTGCCAAGCCGCTTCACCCTCCGCCGCAGCTCTGCTACAGGCGCGGCCATGCTTAACTTGAACGGTATCACCGTGCGCCTGGGCGGCCGCACCATCCTCGACCGCGCCAGTGCCGCGCTGCCGCCGCGCAGCCGCGTCGGCCTCATCGGCCGCAACGGCGCCGGCAAGTCGACCCTGATGAAGGTGATGATCGGCCAGCTCGACCCGGACGAGGGCAGCTGCGACATGCCGCGCGACACGCGGCTGGGCTATATCGCCCAGGAAGCCCCCTCGGGCACCGCCACTCCGTTCGATACCGTGCTCGCCGCCGACAAGGAACGCGCCGAACTGATGGCGGAGGCGGAGCATACCGAAGATCCCGATCGCCTCGGCCATATCTATGAACGGCTGACCACGATCGACGCCTATACCGCGCCCGCGCGCGCTGCTCGCATCCTCGTTGGCCTGGGCTTTGACGAGGAAATGCAGGGCCGCCCGCTCGACAGCTATTCGGGCGGCTGGAAGATGCGCGTGGCGCTGGCTGCGCTGCTCTTCTCCAACCCGGACCTGCTGCTGCTCGACGAACCGTCGAACCATCTCGATCTCGAAGCGACCTTGTGGCTGGAGAATTTCCTCAAGGCCTATCGCGGCACCGTGGTCGTCATCAGCCATGAGCGCGACCTGCTCAACAATGTGGTCGACTTCATTCTGCATCTGGAGGGCGGCAAGGTCACCCTCTATCCCGGCGGCTATGACGCGTTCGAGCGCCAGCGCGCCGAGCGCCTGGCCCAGCAGGAGGCCGCGCGCAGCAAGCAGCAGGCCGAGCGCGAGAAGCTGCAGGATTATGTCGCCCGCAATAGCGCGCGCGCCTCGACCGCGAAACAGGCCCAGTCGCGCGCCAAGGCACTGGCCCGGATGCAGCCGATCGCGGCCGCGATCGAGGATCCGAGCCTGCATTTCGGCTTTCCCAGCCCCGCCGAACTGCGCCCGCCGCTCATCACCATGGACATGGCCTCGGTCGGCTATGACGACACGCCGATCCTGCGCCGGGTCAATCTGCGCATCGATCCCGACGATCGCCTCGCGCTGCTCGGCCGCAACGGCAACGGCAAGACCACGCTCGCCCGCCTGATCGCGGCGCAGTTGGCGCCGATGGAAGGTTCGATGACCACATCGGCCAAGATGAATGTCGGCTATTTCACCCAATATCAGGTGGAGGAACTGGACGTCACCGACACGCCGCTGGAACATATGACCCGCGTCATGAAGGGGGCGACGCCCGGTGCGGTGCGCGCCCAGCTCGGCCGTTTCGGCTTTTCGGGCGAGCGCGCGACGCAGAAGGTCGGCTCCATGTCGGGTGGCGAGCGCGCGCGTCTGGCACTGGCGCTCATCACCCGCGATGCGCCGCACCTGCTGATCCTCGACGAACCGACCAACCACTTGGACGTCGACAGCCGCGAGGCGCTGGTGCAGGCGCTCAACGAATATTCGGGCGCCGTCGTGATCGTCTCGCACGATCGCCACATGATCGAACTGGTCGCCGACCGGCTGGTGCTGGTCGACAATGGCACGGCCCAGCCGTTCGACGGTTCGCTGGATGACTATACCGATATCATCCTGCGCAAGGCGGACGGCAATCCCTCTGGCGGCGATGCGCCCAAGGTCGACCGCAAGGCGGACAAGAAAGCCGCCGCCGAATGGCGCGAGAAGCAGAAGACGCTCAAGAATGCCGTCAACAAGGCCGAGCGCGAGATGTCCACGCTGATCGCCGAGCGCAAGCGCATCGACGCGGTGCTGTTCGATCCCAAGAGCGCGACCGGTGCCGAGGCGAAGATGACCACCAGCGAACTGATGGTGAAGCGCGCCGCGATCGAGAAGAAGCTGGAAGCCGCCGAGGAGGTCTGGATGGAGGCCGGCGCGGCGCTGGAAGCCGGCTGATTCTCCGGCTTTAGACCCTGATTCACGTCATCGGTGAAAGCGCGGAGCGCTGCCACCTCAGACGATCAGGGTCTAGAATGTCAGTGGTGGCGCGCCCGCTTCGTGGGAGCGGGTGCGGATCACGATCTGCCAGGTGGCGATGAACAGGGCGGCGATCACCGGTCCGATGACGATGCCGTTGAAGCCGAACAATTGCAGTCCGCCGAGCGTGGTGATCAGCACGACATAGTCGGGGATGCGGGTGTCGCGGCCGACCAGTATCGGGCGCAGCAGATTGTCGACCATGCCGATCACGAACATCCCGCAGAAGATCAGGATCAGCCCCTTCCAGATCGCGCCGGTCGCCAGCAGATAGATCGCCACCGGCGCCCAGATGAGGCCGGTGCCGACGGCCGGCAGCAGCGAGAAGAAGCCCATCATCACGCCCCACAACAGCGCGCCGGAAATACCCAATGCGCCGAACACCAGCCCGCCGATCAGCCCCTGCAATATGGCAACGACGATGCTACCCTTGATCGTGGCGCGGATGACGATGACGAATTGCCGCATCAGCGCGCGGCGATGTAGCACCCGCAGCGGCGCTGCGCGGTCCAGCTTGCGGGCCAGGTCCAGGCCGTCGCGCAACAGGAAGAAGGTGAGATAGAGCATCACCGTCAGTGCGATGATGAAGCTGAAGGCGCCCTGGCCGATCAGGAAAGCTTGCGCCGCGACGGTGCGGAAACTGGCGGTCAGGCCGTCGGTCAGCAGCCGCTGGACCGCGGCGAAATTGGATATGCCCAGCCGCCGCAGGCCGATCGACGCCCAGTCCGGCAATGCCGACTGGAACTGCGCGAACATGTGGGGAATGTTGATCTTCCCCACATTGATCTGGCCGTAGAGCGCGGTCGCTTCCTGCACCAGGGCGATCGACAGGATGATGGCCGGCACGATCACGATCGCGATGATCAGCAGCAGCGTCAGCAGGGCCGCACTGTTGCGATGGCCGGGGATCAGCTTGAGCAGTCCCTGATTCACCGGAATGAACAGGATGGCGACGATCACGCCCCACAATATCGCCCCGAAAAAGGGCTCGACCACCAGCGCGAAGGCGATGGAAACCAGCACCACCAGGGCGACGAACACCCCATCCTCAATCTGCGTTCGGCGATGCCGGCTCTGTCGTTCCATGTCCGCTTCTTGGCAGAAACCGTTACGTTAATCCATGCATCGCATGGTCTTATTGCGTCTTGGCGTCAAAGTTGAAGGTCACCGTTACTTTGGGATCGAGGCCAGTGCTGCTGTCGCCATTGCCCACGCCAAAGGGCAGGCGGGCGACGCTGGCCGATCCGCTGACCTTGCGGGTCTTGCCGCTCTCCGACAGGGTGAAGCGGATCGCCTGCGGCTTGGCCACGCCCTTCAGCGTCAACGTGCCATGGGCGCGATAGGCGTTGGTGCCGCTCTTCTCCGCACCCTTGGCGACGAAGGTCGCGGTCGGGTGGGCGGCGCTGCCGAAGAATTCGTCGCCCGGCAACATGCCGTCCTTGTAGGCGTCACCGACGCTGGCCGATGCCATGTCGATCGTCACCTTGATGTCGGCGCTGTCGGGATGGTCGGGGTCCATCACGATCTTCGCGGTCCATTTCGAGAAACTGCCGCTGATCGTCTCGCCGCTGTTGCCGACCGAAAAACCGATCTTGCCGCCGGGTTGCACCATCCAGGCAGGCGGCGGGCCGGCGGGTTCCTCGGCGACGGCCGCAGTCTCGTTCGCAGCCGGGGCGGCGGCATTGTCACTCGCATTGCTGGCGGCTTCGACGGCATTGTCTTCGGCGGGCACGTCTTCCGCCTCGACGGCATTGGCGGCGGGGGCTTGCGGTGCGACCGGCGCGGCGCCCGGCAGGATCGCCCGGCCGAGCAGAAAGCCGACGAGGATCAGCGCGGGCAGGCCGATCAGCAAGGCGGTTGAACGGCCCGGCACCATCCGCCAGATCAGCCCGTCGCGCATCATCACATGATGGCGCAGCGCACCCGCGACATGCAGCGCGACCAGCGCAATGCCGATCCAGGCGAGCAGGCTGTGGCCGCCTTCGGCCAGGCCATGGCTCGCCATCGGCAGCGGCAGATGGGGCAGGGGAATGACGCCGAAGAACAGGGTCGGCACCTTGACCTTGGCGGTCGAGACCAGCGCCCAGCCGGTCAGCGGCGCCCCCAGCATGAAGGCATAGAGGCCGACATGGACGCCGGACGCCAGCGCCCCCTGCCAGCCGCCCTCCAGCTTGGCCGGGCGCGGCTTCCACCAGCGCACGGCGATGCGCAGCAGCGTCAGCAGCAGCACGGTGATGCCGATCGACTTGTGCAACTGGAACAGCGCAAAGCCGCGCGCGCCCAGGCTTTCCAGCGCCCAGCCGACGGCGATCTGGAAGGCGAGCAGGGCGGCGATCGCCCAGTGCAAGATGATGGCGGCCAGGCTGTAACGCTGCGGCATGTCGACTACCCCGAAAATGACCCTGTTGGATTGGGCGCGAAATTATGTCGCGGGGGTAATGAAGTCCATCGTCGCAGCCGGAAACGATCCGTTGCCGGGTGGATCAGCGCAGGTCGATCGCCGCCGCCTCCGCGTCCGGCAGGCTGGCGCCCATCGCCCTGGCCAATGTGGGCGCGATCGCGCGCATGTCGATCAGGCCCAGATCCTTGCCCGGCTTCACCCCCGGTCCCATCGCCATGAAGGTGGCGCGCAGATTGGCCGGGCCGGGGAAATAGCCGTGCATGCCCTTGACCGGTGTCGGCGCGACCAGCGGCGCATTGGCGCCGCGGAAGATGTCGGTGACGAAGCCGGGCTTGAGGTTGATCGTGAAGCTGGCCTGCGGATTGCCGCCGAGCTTCGCCATCTCCGCCCGGCCGACGATGCGGTCGATGCCGTTGGCGGGGTTGGCGGCCAGTCTGTCGAGCAAGGCCTTCACCTTGTCGGCCAGCATCTTGTCGTCGGGCCGGGCGAGCATGATCGCGGCCGATCCCCCGCCAATCCAGGGCATGGCCTGCCACGACGCGACCTTGCCGTCTGCGCCAAGGGTGATGAGGCCGGCGTCGATGAAGGGGCGGAACAGGTTGAGGCCGCTATGCGTCGCCTCGAACCCATGGTCGCTGACCAGCGCGATCAGCGCGTCGGGATGGGCCTTGCGCTCGGCCGCGATCAGGTCGCCAACGATCGCGTCGATCTTTTCCAGCACGGCCTTGGCGGCCGGCGTGTCGGGACCGCTGCCATGCTGTTCATGGTCCAGTGCGGTCAGGTAGACGGTCAGGAAGTCAGGCTGGTGCGCGGTGATCAGGGCGGTGGCGAACCGGCCCCTGTTCTGGTCGCCGGACAGGCTCTCGTCGATACCCATGGCATAGGGCTGGCCGACCGCCCGTTCCAGCTCCGCCTTCAGCCCAGGCGTCGCCAGCGCGTCGAGCAGCTGCGCATCGTCGGCATGGCCGGAGCGCCAGATTTGCGGCAGGTTCCAGCTGATGCCCTTGGCGGCGACACTGACCGGCCAGTGGATATTGCCGGTGGAAAGCCCGGCCTTGGCCGCCGCATCCCACAGCATCGGCACCTTCACATCCTGCGCATACCAATACCAGCCGCCCTGGTTGATCTGCATCGGGTCGAAGCTGTTGTTGCTGACGATGCCATGCTTGCCCGGCGACACGCCGGTCATTAGCGTCGTGTGGCTGGGATAGGTTAGCGTCGGCAGCACCCCGGTGACGCCCGATGCATGGGCGCCATCGGTCAGGAAACGGCGCAGATTGGGCAAGGTAAGGCCGCGCTTGTCCGCCTCCAGCACGTCGCCGGGGCGCAGCCCGTCGATCGAGATCAGCAGCACCGGCTCGGCCAGCGCCGGGAGCGGCGTGACGGCGAGCAGGGCGGAGGCAAGCAGCGCGGCCTTGTTCATCTTAGAAACCCGCCTTGACGGTGACGAAGAATTGCTGCGGCGCGCCGACCAGCAGCGTCTGCGCGTCGCCGCTATTGCCAAAGCCGCCCGATCCGATCGTGCTGATATATTTCTTGTCGAACAGGTTGCTGGCGTTGAGCTGCACTTCGATCTGGTCGGTGAAGCGATAGCCGATCGAGGCGTCCACGATCACCCGGCCATCGACCGACGCATCGTTGGTGTAGCTGTAATAGCGCTTCGACATATAGTTGGCGCCGATCCGGCCGAAGAGCGGCCCCTGATCATAATTGAGTTCGCCGCGCAGCATATGCTTGGGGCTGTCGACCACGGTCTTGCCCTTGATTGCCGCGACCAGCGTGCCGTCCGAGCTGTTGAGCACATCGTCGCGATAGGTGGCGTCGGTGTAGCTGTAGCTGGCATAGAGGCCAAAGCCTTGGCCCAGCTTCAGGTCGCCCGCCGCCTCGATGCCGACGGCGCGGACATTGCCGACATTCTGCAGCGCGGAGGCCAGGCCCAGGATCGGGCTGCCGACCTGCACCGCCAGCAGGCGGTTGCGGAAATTGACCAGATAGGCGCCCAGCGTGCCGTTGAAGCGCGAACTATTATAGCGCAGGCCCAGTTCGTACGTGTCCGAGCTTTCCGGCTTCAGGTCGTCGCGGATCTGGTCGAAGCCGGCCTGGTTGGTGGAGAAGGGGCCGGTGGTGGTGGCGCTGGCGAAGGCCTTGGTCACCTGGGTGAAGCCACCGAAGATTTCCGCCTCGGGGCTCAGCTCGACGGCGAAGCCGGCATGGGGCTGGAACCAGTCCTCGGCCTTGATCTTGCCCTCGGGGAAGCTGCTCGACACGATCGCCTCGGCCTCGTTGGTGACCTTGAAGCCCTTCCAGCCCAGGTTGATCGTCAGCATGCCGAGATCGATCTTGTCGCGGACATAATATTGGATCGTGTCGGTGGTGAAATCGAATTCCCACTGGGTCGCGAACGGGTTCTTGGGATAGTCGCGGAAGGACAAGCCGGCTTCGGTGCGGCTCTTGAACGCATAGAAGCGGCGGGCCTGGTTGAACTTGTTATTCTCGTACCAGGCGCCGGCTTCCAGCGTCTGGATGCCGATCGTCGCATCGACGCTGCCGAACGCGCCGATCCGGTCCATGTCATATTCGGTGGTGCGGATCGACAGCGGCGAACCGCCAGTGGGGCTGGGGACCGAGGGCGTCGCCCACAGGCCCATGCCGCTGTTGTTGTGGTAATAGCCCTTGATCTTGAAATTGGCATGATCGCCCAGCGGCGTGTCGTAGCCGATCGCGCCCAGCCAGTCCTCGCGCAGGCCGGCGGCGTCATAATAGGCGTCCCACACCGACGTCACATTGTCGGGATAGACGGTGCCGGCGGCGGCGTTGCTGACCGGCGCGCCGGTTTCGCCGCGATTATTGCCGATGTCGGCATAGAGAACCGCCTTGGCATAGTCGGGCGAGGTATTGTCCCATTTCCAGCCCAGGCGGTTGATCATGTCCATCGACATGTCCTGATAATCCTGCTCGCGGCGGTCGGAATAGCTGAGCCAGCCATCCAGCTTGCCGTCGCCGACCGGGATCACGACCTTGGCATTGACCATATGCTGGTCCTGCGTGCCCTGGCCCTTCCACTTGTCGGTCGAGCCATAGGCGTAGGACACATAGCCGCGAATGCCGTCGGCGCTGCCCATGTTCAGCCGGGCGAAGGCGCGCCAGGTCTCGTCGCTGCCATAGGTGAGGTTGCCCTGCGCGCCCAGCGCATCGGCGGGGTCCATCGAGAAGGTCTCGACCGTGCCGCCCAGATTGCCGGTCGACTGGGTGCCGAGCGAGCCCGAGCCCTGCGACACGCGGACGGTGCCGATATTCTCGCTGCTGATGGCACGGGTGATGTGCAGGCCATTATGATTGCCATAGCTCATGTCACCCAGCGGAATGCCGTCGAAGGTGAAGCCGAGCTGGTTCTGGTTGAAGCTGCGGATCGAGACGCGCTGCGACCATTCATAGCTGCCGAACGGATCGGACGACTGGAAATTGACGCTGGGCAGCTTCTCGATCGCTTTGAGCGCATTGGTGCCGGGCGTCAGGGTGGTAAGGTCGCGGGTGGTGATTTCCTGGACCTGGCGGGTCTCGCCCCGGCCGAAGACGATGATGCCGGCGCTGTCTGCGTCGGCAGCCGCATCGGCGGCGGGCGCCATGTCCTGGGCAAAGGCGGGTGCGGCGATACAGGCGGTCGAAGCGAGCAGCAGGCTGAGTGCGTGACGCATGGTGAATTCCCCCAATCGGATGTGATTGGCGGGCGCTCTAAGCTTGGCATGTTGCACTGCAATGTGACTATCGCGACGCTCCGGCGTCACTTTCGTGACAATATCGTTATGATTTCGTCTGTGTCATAAAGGTCGCAGTCGCGGCATTTTCGCCGCGAACATTGCATCGCATGATCGCTGGGCTAAGAGCAAAAAAACAATTAAAAGGAAAGCAGGACATGGCCAAACCCGAATCCTGGCGGTTAAGTCCCGACGCATATCGCTTCATCACGAGCATCGATACGCGCTTCCAGGATCTTGATACCATGGGGCACATCAACAATGTGGCCATTTCCGGTATCTTCGAAACGGCCCGCATCCGCTTTCATCACCATATGGGGCGCCACCCGCAGGAACAGGGCGTGCGCTGGCTGGTGGCCAATGTGAACCTCAACTTCATCGAGGAATCGCACTTTCCTTATCCATTCGAGGTCCATTGCGCGATCGGCCATATCGGTCGGACCAGCTGGACCATCAGTTCGGCCGGGTTCCAGAAGGGCGTATGTGTCGCCACCTGCGACACCACCGTTGTCACCCATGGGGCGGAGGGCCGTCGCTCGATCGACGACACGCTGCGCGAGGCGATGGAACTCAACTTCATCCGCAAGCCGGCGGAATAGTCCGGCGTGCAGGCGCGCCGTCAGGCGAAGCCATGCATCCGGCGCGACCATTGAAAGGCGAGCACCGCCCCCTTGGCCGGCTGGATCATCGCCAGCCCCAATATTGCCGCCAGCGCAGGCCATAATATGGCCTGCCAGCCGAGCGGAATGGCCAGCGCGGCATTGACCTCGATCATCAGCGGCACGAGCAGATGGCCGAGCAGCAGGATGACGATATAGGCCGGAAAATCATCGGCCTGATGCCCGTCCCAGCGCTGACCGCAATGGCTGCAGGCGGCGACTGGTTTCAGGAAGCGCGCGAACAGCTTGCCCTCGCCACAAGCCGGGCAGCGACCACGTAGGCCCAGCAGCAAAGCCGGTTTGAACGGACGTGGTTCGCTGTTAGGGGGAGGAGGCTGGTCGGACATGGCCCCTGTCTAAGGCAGCTTTGGTCTTCCGGGCAATCATTGCCCACCATGCATCGCTCTTTCGTGTGCGCCAAAGCCTGTTAAGAGGACGCCATGCGCCTGCCTGGTCCTACCGAAGCCTTTGCCCTGTTCGACGATGCGCGCGTCCAGGGGGCAGCGCCTGCGCGGCTGTATCGCGACCCGGTGTCGGTGATCGCCGCCTGGCGGATGGAGGAGGTGCAGCCCGCGCTCGACCGCCTTGCCGAAGCGCGCGAGGCCGGCCTGCATGCCGCCGGCTATATCAGCTATGAAGCCGGGCTGGCGCTGGAGGATCGGCTGGCGCCGATCGCGCACCGCCCGCCCAAAGGTGGACCGCAGTCCATGCCGTTGCTCTGGTTCGGCCTGTTCGAGGGTTGTCGCTTCATTCCGGCCGATGGCGTCGCGGACCTGCTGCCCGATCCCGCCGCCATCAGTGTCGATGCGCCCTGGCCCTTGGTCAGCGAGGCCGACTATCGCGCGCAATTCGACCAGGTGCAGGAACTGATCCGCGCCGGTGACATTTATCAGGTCAACCTGACCTTCCCGTGCGAATTGCGCTTCGCTGGCGATCCGATGGAGCTCTATGCGGCGCTGCGTCCGCGCGCGCAGGCCGGCTATGGCGGTGTCATCAATATTGGCGGGCATCAGATATTGTCCTTCTCGCCCGAATTGTTCTTCACCCAGGTGCGCGGGCAGTTGACCGCGCGGCCGATGAAGGGCACCGCTGTGCGTGACCATGATCCCGACCGGGATATCGCTCTGGCGGCCGAACTGGCCCAGGATGCCAAGCAGCGCGCGGAAAATCTGATGATCGTCGACCTGTTGCGCAATGATCTGTCGCGCGTGGCGCGGGCCGGGTCCGTCACTGTGCCGGACCTGTTCAAGGTCGAAACTTATCCGACGGTCCACCAGATGGTCTCCACCATTCGCGGCCGGGTGCTGCCGGGGCTGGCGCCGATCGATGTGCTGCGGGTGCTCTTCCCCTGCGGATCGATCACCGGCGCGCCCAAGGTGCGGGCGATGGAAATCATCGACATGGTCGAGCCGTTCGCGCGCGGGGTCTATACTGGGGCCATGGGCTGGATGGATCCGACGGGGGACGCGGCTTTCAATGTTGCCATTCGCACCATTTGCGTTGAAGAAGGAAGCGGTATCGGTCGCCTGGGCCTGGGCTCCGGCATCGTTGCGGATTCGGATGCGTCGGCCGAATGGGCGGAGTGTCTGGCCAAGGGACGCTTCCTGTCGCTGGGATGAAATATGATTGCAATGGGGCGTGAATAGGTTCGATGTCGGTGGCTGACGGACGATATGATCTGCTCGAAACCATGGCCTTCGATCCGCATGAGGGCGTGCGTCTGCTGGAACTGCATCTGGGCCGGCTGAAGAACAGCGCGCAGGCGTTGGGCTTTGCCTTCGATCGTCACAGTGTGCGCAACGAGCTTCAGGCCGCCACTTTTCGCCTGCGCGAACTCAGTCGGGTTCGCCTGCTGGTGTCGCGCCAGGGATCGGTGGCGATCGAGGTGCGTGAACATCGCACCTGGCCCCAGGCGATCATGCAGGTGAAGGTCGTGCCCCGGCTCGCGCCCGCCGATGATCTGCGGCTGGAGCACAAGACGACGGACCGTTCGCTCTATCGCGACGCGCTGCGGCGCGGCGGCACCTATGAGGTGCTGATGACCGACGAGCAGGGCTATCTGACGGAAGGCTGCTTCTCTTCCATCTTCGTGGAGCGCGGCGACAAGCTGGTGACGCCGCCTGCATCGCGTGGGTTGTTGCGCGGCATCCTGCGCCAGAGCCTGCTCGACATGGGCGAGGCGGTGGAGGGCGACCTGCGCATCCATGATCTGGAGCGGGGCTTCTTCATCGGCAATGCTGCGCGCGGGATGGTTGCGGCCTCGCTGGCCCGATAGTTTTGCTAGGATGCGGACAAGCCAATAACCGGCAACTGGCGGTTGCTCCGGCGTCCTTTGCACACTAAGGACCGCCGCGTCTGCCTGTGCGGCGGACAAGGAGATCATATTATTTTTTGTCGCGATGCTGTTCAGTGCGGATGCTTTTGTCCGTTTTGGCGTCGCTCTGGAGAAAGATCATTGCCATGAGCCAGACTTCCGCAGCCCTCGGTCGCATCCAGCCCTCCGCCACCCTGGCGATGAGCGCGCGCGTGAATGCCCTTAAAGCCGAAGGCGTGGACGTTATTGGTCTTTCGGCCGGCGAACCCGATTTCGACACGCCCGACTTCGTCAAAGAGGCGGGGATCGAAGCCATTCGCAAGAATCTGACCCGCTATACCGACGTTGACGGCACCGCCGACGTCAAGGAGGCTGTCGCCTTCAAGTTCAAGCGCGACAATGGCCTGATCTACAAGCGCAGCCAGATCACCGTGAACTCGGGTGGCAAGCATACGCTGTTCAACGCGCTGGTCGCCACGGTCGATGTGGGCGATGAAGTCATCATCCCGGCACCCTATTGGGTCAGCTATCCCGACATCGTGAACTTTGCCGGCGGCACGCCCGTGTTCATCGAAGGTCCGGCCAGCCAGGGGTACAAGATCACCCCGGCCCAGCTTGAGGCCGCGATCACCCCGCGGACCAAGTGGGTGATGCTCAATTCGCCGTCCAACCCGTCGGGCGCCGCCTATTCGGCGACCGAACTCAAGGCACTGGGCGAGGTGCTGCTGCGTCACCCGCATGTGCTGGTGATGACCGACGACATGTATGAGCATGTCTGGTACGCGCCGACCCCATTCGCCACCATCGCCCAGGTCTGCCCGGACCTCTATGACCGCACCCTGACGGTCAATGGCTGTTCCAAGGCCTTCTCGATGACCGGCTGGCGCATCGGTTTCGCCGGCGGCCCCGAATGGATCATCAAGGCGATGGGCAAGTTGCAGTCGCAGTCGACCAGCAATCCCTGCTCGATCAGCCAGGCGGCGGCCGTGGCCGCACTGACCGGCCCGCAGGATTTCCTGGAAGAGCGCAATGCCGCCTTCAAGAAGCGTCGCGACATGGTCGTTGCCATGCTGAACGACGCGCCGGGCCTCGACTGCCCGACGCCCGAAGGTGCCTTCTATGTCTATCCCGACGCCAGCGGCGTGATCGGCAAGGTGACGCCCAAGGGCCAGGTCATCGACAGCGACGAGACCCTGATCGGCTATTTCCTCGACGAAGCGAAGGTCGCGGCCGTCCATGGCGCCGCTTTCGGCCTCTCGCCGGCCTTCCGCATCAGCTATGCGACCTCGGAAGAGGTGCTCAAGACCGCCTGCGTGCGCATCCAGGAAGCCTGCGCAGCGCTGAAATGATCCCCGGCCGATGATCGTCGGCCTGTAATAAGTTCTTGAAAATTTGGGCGCGATACTGTCTATCGCGCCCGGATTTTCCCATTGTCTCAGAAATTGAAACGGTCTTTTCGCACTGCAGCGTCTTGTGATTGACGCTGCAGGCGCTATATACCCGTTGCGTAAAGAAACTTAAGTGCGGTGGCATTTCGTCGCTCCGCTCCTGTCCTTGGTCGAAAGTCGGTATCCGGCGCGATCATGTTCAGACAGGGGCAAGGCGCAATGTCCTACCGGACGGCGATCGCGACCCTATCGCGACAGAAAGGCTTGGCCATGTTGGCGTTTTTGAAATCCGAACTGTTCTTCCGCTTCCTGGGTGGCTTTGCCATCGGGGCGGTCGCGATGTTCGCGCTTCAGCCCAATAATGAGCCGCCGGCGCTGACTTCGACCGCGATCGCGTCGACCGCGACCCCTGCCGGCAGTGCGGCGCTCTAAGGGCCTCTTTCTCCTTCCCCTTGCGGCGCTTGTCGCCGCTTCTTCTCCATTGCATGCCGAACCCGTCGTTCCTGCGCCGATCCCGGCGCTGGATGCGCAGTCGAGCCGATCGCTGGAAACCGCGATCTTCGCGGGCGGCTGCTACTGGGGTGTCGAGGGCGTCTTTTCCCATGTGAAGGGCGTGAAGCTCGCCGTGGCGGGGTTCGCCGGTGGCCCGCGCGACCGCAAGGTCGATTATGACATGGTCAGCGGCGGCGATACCGGTTTCGCCGAGTCGGTCCGGGTCACCTATGATCCGAAGCTGGTCAGCTATGGCACGCTGCTGCGCATCTTCTTCTCGGTCATCACCGATCCCACCACGCTCAATTATCAGCGGCCCGACACCGGCACCCAATATCGCAGCGCGCTCTTCCCGCTCAATGCCGAGCAGGACAAAGCGGCGCGCGCCTATCTGGCGCAGTTGCAGAAGGCCGGGCTGTGGCGTGATCCGATCGTGACGACAGTGGAACCCTTCACCGGCTTCCAGGATGCCGAGGCCGATCATCAGGACTTCATGGCCCGCTATCCCTATCATCCCTATATCCAGCGCTGGGACATGCCCAAGCTCAAGGCATTCCGCGCCATGTATCCCACGCTCTACCGCGCGGTCCCCGCCGCCTGATCGCGCCGATGCTGGTCGATGGCGACGTGGCAGGCTAAGCCCCTTTCATCGCTGCCAATGTCATCGCCGCCAAGGGAGCCTCCTCATGTCCGACATCACCGGCCTGCAACTTCTCTCGACCCTTTCGCCCGATGGCCGCCTGACCGTATCGCTGGCAGAGCAGTCCCTGCCGGCGCCGACCGGATATCAGGTCGTGCTGCGGGTGGAAGCCGCACCGATCAACCCTTCCGACCTCGGGTTGTTGCTCGGGGCGGCCGACGTCGAACATGCCGAATATGGCGATGGCTATCTGGTGGCGCAGATGCCCGAGGCATCGATGCGCGCCATGGCCTCGCGCCTAGGTGAAGCGATGCCGGTCGGCAATGAAGGGGCGGGCACAGTGATCGCAGCCGGCGAAGCGCCCGAGGCGCAGGCGCTGCTCGGCAAGTTGGTGACCTGCGTGCCGGGCGGCATGTATGCCCAATATCGGCTGGTCGATGCGCGTGCCTGCATGGTCCTGCCCGATGGTGCCACGGCTGAGCACGGGGCGTCGGCCTTCGTCAATCCGATGACCGCGCTTGGCTTTGTCGAAACGATGAGGGCGGAGGGGCACAAGGCGCTGGTCCACACCGCCGCCGCCTCCAACCTTGGCCAGATGCTCGTCAAACTCTGTCAGGCGGACGACATCCCGCTGGTCAATATCGTGCGGAGCCCGGCACAGGTCGCCTTGCTGCGGGATCTGGGCGCGCACCATGTCCTCGACAGTTCTGCCGACGGCTTTACCGAGGAACTGGTCGCCGCGCTCGCCGAAACGGGTGCGACCATCGTCTTCGATGCGATCGGCGGCGGCGCGCTGGTCAGCCGTATATTGGGCGCGATGGAGCAGGTGGCGAGCGCGGGTGCCGCCTATAGCCGCTATGGCTCCACCACGCTCAAACAGGCCTATATCTATGGCGCGCTCGATCTGTCGCCGACGCTGCTCACGCGCAGTTTCGGCTTCAGCTGGCGAGTGGGCGGCTGGCTGCTCACGCCCTTCCTCGCCCAGGCGGGGGCGGATGTGGTGGAACGGATGCGCGCCCGCATTCGTGACAATCTCACCACCCTGTTCGCCAGTAACTACAAGACGCGGATATCGCTGAAGGACGCGCTGACGCGGGATGCGCTACTGGCCTATAATGCCCGCCGTACCGGCGAGAAATATCTGATCGTGCCGCACTGAAGACGGAGAGCCACGAAAAAGGGGAGCGACAAAAGTCGCTCCCCTTTTTAAGTCTGCGATTGGCGTTCGCCGCTTATTTCGGCGACAACACCATCAGCATCTGGCGGCCTTCCATGCGCGGATAGGCTTCGACCTTGGCGATCTCGGCGACATTTTCCGCCACGCGCTGGAGCAGGTTCATGCCCAGCTGCTGGTGGCTGAGTTCGCGGCCGCGGAAGCGCAGGGTGATCTTCACCTTGTCGCCGTCGCCGATGAAATCATGGACCTTCTTCATCTTCGTATCATAATCATGATCGTCGATGTTCGGACGCATCTTGATCTCTTTGAGTTCCTGCGTCTTCTGGGTCTTGCGGGCGATATTCGCCTTCTTCTGGGCTTCGTACTTGAACTTGCCGATGTCCAGGAACTTGCAGACTGGCGGATCTGCGTTCGGCGACACCTCGACCAGATCCAGGCCGACCTCGGCTGCCTGCTCGATAGCCTCCTGCGTAAACATCACGCCCAGATTCTCGCCTTCGTCGTCGATCACCCGCACCTTGGGTACGGTGATGAACTCGTTATACCGGGGACCGGACTTCGGCGGCGGCGCCAGCGGGCGGCGCATCATTGGGGGACGTATAGCGGCTTCTCCTGTGACTGTGACAACAAACGGCTCTTCGCGGCCCTTTAGCGCAAAGCCGAAAAGGGCGGCAAGTCCGGAGTCACGGAATCGCCAGCCCATGTGGCATTACTGCCGCACCCGCTATATCGGGTGAATGCGGGCTTTTTGCAAGGGGCTGAGCGCAGTCACAGTGCGCGAAGCATGCTCTTGGCTGGCGCGAAGAAATATTCGCCGCCCTTGTGGACGACAAATTCCGCCAGTCCGGTCGCTGTCGTGCCGGCTGCCGCATCGTTCCAGGCATTGGGCACGGCCAGCGCAACCTCTGGCTCATCGCCACGCTGGCCGATGATCGGGTCGCGGCCGACCCCATCGCCGGGCGATCCATCGATGCGGGCAACGAAGGGCGGCGAATTGGCCCAGCTTTGCTGGGTGAATTCGAACTGATCCTCGATGCTGCTCTGGAACGCCATGAACATCAGGCCGACGGCGCCTTCCGGCTGGTCGCTGGGGTCGGTAACCTGGTTGCGCGTGCCATAGGGCATGCCGCGCCGCGCCATGATGACGCGGCGTTCGCCGTCATCAAACTCGCGGACGCGATCGAAATCGGCTGCGCTCTGCGGGTTCGGCACCAATGTCCGGCCGACATCGCCGCGCGGATTGGTCTTGCGGATATGGGCGAAGAAGGGGCAGCGGGCGCCGGCGCTGTCGGCGGCATAGCTGAAATTGTTCGGCACCGGATGGTCGAGGCCTTCCGTCCCCTGAAGGGTAACGGGTGTGCCATCCTCGAACCGGCCGACCAGAAAGGCACCGGCCAGTTCGCCGATTCCCAGTTGCGCGCCCAGTTCCTCTTCCCGCGCCTTGAAGGCCTTCACCTGCTGTTCCAGCTTGCGGAAGACGAAATAGCTGCCGAAGGCGGTGCCGGCATCGGGTGATCCCGGATCGGGCACCAGCACCTGCGACAGCGGGAAGGCGGCATTCCACTGGTCGATGCCGCCACCGGCTGCCTCGCGATCGATCAGTTCCTGCAGCAGCAGCGGCTGGCTGCGCCCGTCGACATAGCCGAAATGCTCGATCCCTTCGGCCGCACCCACGCTGTTGCTGCGGAAGATTGCCCGGCCGGTCTCGGCGGTGACCAGGCTGGCAGCGCTACCCAATCCGCTCATGATCATATCGGCCAGATCCTGCGCCGCCTGCGATGTCCACTGGTCCGGCCCGTCGGGATCGGCGCCGATCAGGATCATCGCGTCGATGCGGTCCTGATAGGGGGGCTCCAGCGCTGGAGCCGGCGGATCGTTGAGAATGGTGCGGCGGGCCAGCATGCCGCTGGCAAAGGCGCCGTCGGCCGGTCCCTCGGGCATGCGCTCGGTGATGCCTAGCCGCGCATAGCCGGAAGAGGAGAGGAGCAGGCCGACAAAGGGGCCGCCCGACTGGCCAGTGTTGCGATAGGCACGGGCCGCTTCCAGCTGGGCGAGGGCGGATGTCACCCGGGGCTCCAGCTGGCGGAGCGCCGCGCGGCCGGCGGCCGCATCCGGGCCGAAGCGCAGCATCAGGTGTACGGTGGCCTTGCGGCCATGGCCGTCGAGGATATTGCCCTGCAGATCTTCCAGCAGGGCGGTTTCGGCGGCATCGGCGCTGGTCCAGCGCAGCGGTTGGGACAGGTTGATCGGCATTGCGGCTCTCCCCCGGTCAGGTGATGCTGCCATGCTATCAGGGGCGGGTCGGGCCCGGTGGGGAGATGGCTCCATTACGGTGCCATCTCCCCCATGCAGGTCAGGCCAGATCGGGGGCCAGCGCGTCCTTCGCCAGCCGAGCGATCAGGTCGCTCACCGACAACATGGACTGTCCATCCTTGCCCAGTTCGCGCAGCGCCACCGTGCCTTCTTCCGCCTCGCGGCGGCCGACGACCAGCAGGTTGGGTACCTTGCCCAGCGAATGTTCGCGCACCTTGTAGTTGATCTTCTCGTTGCGCACGTCGGCTTCGGCGCGGATGCCGGCGGCGCGCAGCTTCTCGACCACGTCCAGCGCATACGTATCCGCATCCGACACGATCGTCGCGACCACCGCCTGCACCGGGGCCAGCCACAGCGGGAACTTGCCGGCATAATGTTCGATCAGGATGCCGATGAACCGCTCATAGCTGCCGAAGATCGCGCGGTGCAGCATCACCGGCCGGTGGCGCTCGCCATCCTCGGCGATGTAGCTGGCGTCGAGCCGCTCGGGCAGCACGCGGTCGGACTGGATCGTGCCGACCTGCCAGGTGCGGCCGATCGCGTCGGTCAGATGCCATTCCAGCTTGGGCGCATAGAAGGCGCCTTCGCCGGGCAGTTCTTCCCAGCCATATTCGGGCGTGTTGAGGCCGGCGGCGGCAACCGCGTTGCGCAGTTCCTCTTCCGCCTTGTCCCACATTTCCTCGGTGCCGAAGCGCTTTTCCGGGCGCAGCGCCAGCTTGATCGAGTAGGTGAAGCCGAAATCCCGGTAGATCCGGTCGGCCAGCGCGCAGAAGGCGCGCACTTCCTCGACGATCTGGTCCTCGCGGCAGAAGATATGCGCGTCGTCCTGGGTGAACTGGCGCACGCGCATCAGGCCGTGCAGCGCACCATGCGGCTCGTTGCGGTGGCAGCAGCCATTTTCGTAGAAGCGCAAGGGCAGGTCGCGATAGCTCTTGATCCCCTGCTTGAAGATCAGGATGTGCGCCGGGCAGTTCATCGGCTTCAGCGCCATCCAGTCGACATCGTCCGACACCAGCGGGCCTTCGTCCGCGACGTTGGGCACTTCGTCGGGGATGACGAACATATTCTCGCGATATTTGCCCCAATGGCCGGACTGCTCCCACTGGCGCGCGTCCATCACCTGCGGGGTCTTGACCTCGCGATAGCCGGCATCGTCGATCGCGCGGCGCATATAGGCTTCCAGCTCGCGCCAGATCAGATAGCCCTTGGGGTGCCAGAAGACGCTGCCATGCGCTTCCTGCTGCAGATGGAACAGGTCCATCTCAGCGCCCAGCTTGCGATGGTCGCGCTTGCCGGCCTCTTCCAGCCGGGTCAGATGCTCATTGAGTTGCTTCTTGTTCAGCCAGCCGGTGCCATAGATGCGGCTCAGCATCGCATTCTTCTGGTCGCCGCGCCAATAGGCGCCCGACACGCGGGTCAGCTTGAACGCCGCCGGGTCCAGCTTGCCGGTCGAGGCCAGGTGCGGGCCACGGCACATGTCGTACCAGCCGTCACCCGAATGATAGACGGTCAGTTCCTCGCTCTGCGGCAGTTCGGCCGCCCATTGCGCCTTGAAGGTTTCGCCGGCCGCTTCCCACTGGGCGATCAGCGTGTCGCGGGCGATCACTTCGCGGCGCAACGGCTTGTTGGCGGCGATGATCTTGCGCATCTCCGCCTCGATCGCGGGCAGGTCTTCCTCGGTAAAGGGGCGATCCTTGGGCGCGAAGTCATAATAGAAACCATCGTCGGTCGCCGGGCCGAAGGTGATCTGCGTACCGGGGAACAGCGCCTGCACCGCTTCGGCCAGCACATGGGCGAAATCGTGGCGCGCCAGTTCCAGCGCGTCGGCCTCGTCCTTCGCCGTTACCAGCGCCAGCTGCGAATCCTGTTCCAGCGGGCGCATGATGTCGCGCAGCTCGCCGTCGACCTTCGCAGCGATCGCCGCCTTGGCCAGGCCCGGCCCGATCGCCGCTGCAATGTCCGCCGGGGTAGTGCCGGGCGCGACTTCACGCACGGAACCATCGGGCAGGGTGATCTTGAGCATGGCGGACACGGGGGGTCTTTCTGTGAAATTTGCGGGTTGCGCAGCCGAAAAAGCCGCGCCTTCCCCATAAATGGGCGGTCTGCCCTGTCAATAGAAGCCCTCTTGCCAAGAGTCACCCAGGAGCGCATGTTTTATGTGCTGATATATCATTATCAGCACAGGAGGGACTTATGGCTTTGAGCTTTGCAAAATCCCGTGGCGCGCCGGATGACGCGCCGATGGGCGAGATGAACACGACGCCGCTGATCGACGTCATGCTCGTGTTGCTGATCATGTTCATCATCACCATCCCGATCCAGACCCACAGCGTGGGCATCAACCTGCCCCAGGCGCCGGTCGATACCAGCCTGCCCCAACCCGATCCGATCAAGAACAAGGTGACGATCGACGCATCGGGCGTGGTCCGGTGGAACGGCATGGCGGTCGATGCCCTGACCCTGCGCCGCTATCTCGCCCAGACGTTGGCCCTGCCGGTCGAACCGGAATTGCAATTCCAGCCCGATGCCGCCGCCCGCTATCTGGTGGTCGACCAGACGCTGGCCGACATCCGTCGTTCCGGCGTCACCAAGCTGGGCTTCGTCGGCAATGAGCGCTATGGCCAGTTCTGACAAGGGTACGCGATAAAATGTAAAGGTAAGTTGACTCGTTGCTTCCTGCTTCTGTAAAGGACACTTGACCCATTCAGAGCAGGAGGCATGAGTCATGATCGCCCCGGAACCTACGCACCCCTTTCCCTGGCGCATCTGCGCCGCGGCCGCGCTGTTCACATTGCTGATGGTCGCCGCCGCTGTCGCCGCCAACATCTTCACCATCAGCGGCAATGGCAAATTGCCGCTGATGGTTCCGGGCCTGCTGGCGCTGGGCTGGCTGATCTGGGAAGCGATGCGGCTGGCGCGCGCCGTGCCGGGATCGGCGATCGCCCGCTATATCGGTCGGGTCGTGCCGCTGATGATCGCCAATGTCGTCACCGTGGTCGCGGCCATAACTATCCAGCGCGAATGGCATCCGGCAGGAGTGTGGGCCGTGCTCGTCGCCTTGCTGCCGGCACCGCCGCTGATCGGCTTCATCTGGGCGATGGGCCGGCTGCTGGTGGAGGAGAGCGACGAATATCTGCGCATGGTCCACGCCCGGCGCGCGCTGATCGCGGCCGGCTTCATGCTGGTGATCACCACCGTCTGGGGCCTGCTCGAAGGTTCCGGCCTCGCCCCCCATGCGCCCGCCTATGCCGCCTTCATCCTGTGGAATCTGGGTCTGTTGCTGGCGCCGATCCTGCCCGGTGGCCGCGCATGAAGAACCGGCTCAAGGTCTTGCGGGCGGAGCGCGACTGGAACCAGAGCGATCTCGCCGCCCAGCTCGGCATTTCGCGCCAGAGCGTCAACGCGATCGAGACCGGCAAATATGACCCCTCGCTCCCGCTCGCCTTCCGCATCGCCGACCTGTTCGGCCTCAGGATCGAGGATATCTTCCGGCGCGACTGACTCAGGCGATCAGCAGCCGCGCAGCGTCGTCGGTCTGTTGCAGGAAGGAGAGGGGTCCGCCGATCTCGACCCCGGCGGGCAGGGCGTCGGCGGACAGGCCCGACAGGGCAAGGCCGCTCTGGCAGGCGATCAGGGCCACCCCCATGTCCAGCGCCTCGGCCAGCAATTCGGCGAGCGTCGGCATGCCCGCCGCCTGATGCGCCGCATCCTCCGGCGCCGCGAACGGCGACGCCAGCAGCGCCACGGCATCCAGTTGCAGGAACAGGCCGGCCTCGCCGCCCAATGCCGCCTGCGCCGTGGCCAGCACCAATGCGCCGCGCAGCCGCTCCGCATCGGCCGTCATGACGAGGATCCTCAGGGCGCGCACAGTTCCGCCGCACAGCCCGGACAGGCCGGATCCTTGGGCACGCCCAGCGTGCGGAACCGCATCGCCAGCAGGTCCGCGATCAGCAACTGCCCCGCCATGTCGGTGCCGAAGGGCACCAGCGCGCGGATCACCTCCAGTGCGGCCAGGCTGCCAATCACCCCGGTCAGCGCGCCGATCACACCGGTTTCCGAACAATTGCGCTCGGGCGCATCGATCGGGCTGCCGACCAGGCAGCGATAGCAGGGCTTGTCCTTCTCCCAGCCGCGATAGGTGGCGAGCTGCCCCTCGAACGGACCGACCGCCGCCGACACCAGCGGCATGCGCAGCGCTTGCGCGGCGTCGGCCACCACCAGCCGGGTGGCGAAACTGTCGCACCCGTCCAGCACGACATCGGCCTCGCGCAGCAGCATGGCGGCATTGTCCGCATCGATCCGGGCGTTGATCGGGATCAGCTTGATGTCGGGATTGACCCGGGCGACAGCCGCCATTGCCGCTTCCGCCTTGGGCGTGCCGATCTCGGCGGTGCCAAACAATATCTGTCGTTGCAGATTGGACAGGGCGACGGCGTCATCGTCGATCACCCGGATCGTGCCGACGCCGGCGGCCGCCAGATAGAGGATGGCGGGACTGCCGATGCCGCCCGCGCCGATCACCGCCACATCGGCCGACAGCAGCCGCACCTGACCCGCGCCGCCAATTTCCTTGAGCACGATATGGCGGGCATAGCGCTCCAGTTGATCGTCGGTCAGCGTCACGATGCGTCCGACCAGAGGAAGCGCACCTGCGAGCGCATCCACACCGGTTCGTCGGTGCCGGACTTGGGGAAGCTGCCCTTGAGCGTGCCGAGGATTCGCTTGCTCACAAATGTTTCGACTTCGGGGCAGCGAACATTGACCGGCGCGATCTTCAGCGGTCGGCCCTGACCATCGAGCAGGAACAGCACATCCAGTTCCAGCAGTTGCGAACCTTCATAATTGACCGCGCCGCTGCACGATGCCTTGCGGTAGAGGGTGTGAACATTCTCCGACCATTTTGGTGACACCTTGCGACCCTGCCAGCCTTCGATCACCGGCACTTCGCTCAGATTCTGGGGCATGGTGGGAAGCGCCTGTGGGGCGGCGGCGGCAAGCATCAGCGAAAGCAGCGGGGTCATCATGATGTCACACTCCCGTAGAACCGAAGCCGCCCTGTCCCCGGGCAGTATCGTCGAGCATATCCACCTCGACGAAGCTGGCAAGCTGAACCGGCGCGACCACCAGTTGCGCGATGCGATCGCCCCGCTTGATCGGGAAGGGATCGGCGCCATGGTTGATCAGCAGTATCTTCAGTTCGCCGCGATAATCGGCATCGATCGTGCCGGGGGCGTTGGGCAGGGTGATGCCATGCTTGAGCGCCAGGCCGGAACGCGGCCGCACCTGAATTTCGTAGCCCTCGGGGATCGCCAGTGCGAAGCCGGTAGCGACCGGATGACGATCGCCGGGATTGAGGATGATCTCCTCGGCCGACACCACATCCATGCCAGCGGCATGCGCCGTGGCATAGGCGGGAACGGGCAGCCCGTCACCATTGGGCAGGCGCATGAGTTGGATATTAATCGGCGACAGCGGAGAGGGCATTGGCAACCTTTTCAATGAGTTTTGTGGCGACATCGCTCTTGGCCATGGCGGCCCAGCTTTCGATGCCGGCGGATGTGACGATCTGGACGCTGTTGCTGTCGCCGCCCATGACGTCACCGGACACGTCATTGGCGACGATCCAGTCGGCGCCCTTGCGCACCAGCTTGGCCTGCGCATGTTCGGCGATCTTCTGGGTCTCGGCGGCAAAGCCGATCAGCAGGCTGGGGCGGCGGGCATGATGGCCCAGTGTCGCCAATATGTCGGGATTTTCGACCAGGCTAAGCGGCGCGGGCTGGCCGGAGCCGTCCTTCTTCAGCTTCTGCTCGGCCGCGTCGGCGGTGCGCCAGTCGGCGACGGCGGCGACCATGATCGCGGCATCGGCGGGCAGCGCGCCCTCCACCGCCGCCAGCATCTCGCGCGCGGTCTCGACATCGATGCGATCGACCCCGGCGGGGGTCGGCAGATGCACGGGGCCGGCCACCAGAGTCACCTTCGCCCCGGCACGCGCAGCGGCGGTGGCGATGGCAAAGCCCTGTTTGCCCGAGGAACGATTCGCGATGTAGCGCACCGGATCGATCGGTTCATGGGTCGGGCCGGCCGTCACGAGTATATGGCGCCCGGCCAGCGGTTGGTCGGCGCCCGCGAAATCGGGCTGGCCGGCGAGTGGATCGGGCAAAGCCGGAATGGCCAGCAGGCGCCCAATCTCCGCCGCGATCGCTTCCGGCTCGGGCAGGCGGCCCTTGCCATATTCGCCGCAGGCCATCTCGCCATCGTCGGGTATCATGATGTGGATGCCGTCGGCATGGAGCTGCGCCAGGTTCCGCTGCGTCGCCTTGTGGTGCCACATGCGTACATTCATCGCCGGCACCGCGAGAACCGGCTTGTCGGTGGCGAGCAGGATCGTGGTGGCCAGGTCATCGGCGATGCCCGCCGCCATCTTAGCCAGGATGTTGGCGGTTGCCGGCGCGACGACGATCAGGTCCGCCTGCCGCGACAGCTGGATATGGCCGATCTCGCGCTCTTCTTTCAGATCGAACATGTCGCCATAGACATGGTCCTCGGTCAGCACGCCCAGGCTCAGCGGCGTGACGAACTGCTGCGCGCTTTCGGTGAGAACCGCGCGCACGGCGATGCCGCGCTTGCGCAACTGGCGCACCAGTTCCAGCGACTTATAGGCCGCAATGCCGCCGGAGACGATGAGGAGGACACGCTGGGTCATGGTCTCTCTTTGCCCTGTGGCCATCGATCAATCAATCGTCACACCCGCCTGCAAAGATGATAGGATAGGTCATCCATTCGCATCTCCGGGGGCTGGGATAATGGGCAAGCGCATAGCAATGATGGCGATGATGCTGGGATTATGGTCCTGCAGCGCGGAACGCAGCGCGCAGGCACCCACCGAAAATACCAGTGCTTCGGTCGACAATGCGATGATCGACGGTGCAGTTGATGCAGCTTCGAATGCGGTCGGAAATGCCGAAACCGGGGCCGAAAATACGGGCAGCACCGAATCAGGCGATACATGGTGCGTGGCAACTCGTGCGACGATGTCCGCTGCCGAATGTCATGCGCTTGCCCAGCAGCGCGACTCGCTGGAGCAAGGCGTGGCGGCTTTCAATCCGCCGCGGAGCATGATGCGTGGCGAAGCGACCCGCGTGATGTTGGCGATCGGGGCCGAAGCGGACAGGGCAGAGACAGTCCATGCCGCAGGTGGAGCGCCTTCCGGCGTGCAAGTCGCGTCGGTTCGTATCGGTCGCTACATGAGCGCTTCGCTCAGCGGCAGCGCCTTCACCATCACACCGATCGGCGAACCGAAGCGCGATCTGGGCATGAGCAGCAGCGAGCAATGGGAATGGGACGTGACGCCCACGCGCGAAGGCGATCAGACTCTTCAGGTGCGTGTGGAAAGTTTCGCGCAGGATGCGCAAGGCCGCGCCACCCGGCTCAAACTTTATCAGAGCCCGCCCATCTCGGTCAGCGTCACGATCACCGATCGGCAGAAACGGTCGGAGGCGATCGGCGATCTCAAGGGAGATCTCGACGACACGACAGGCCTGTTTGAGAGCCTGCGTGGCTGGTTCCTCGCGCTTGCCGGCGTCATCGTCGCGGCTTCGCTGGTGGTCTGGCGGATGCGCGGCTTTGGCAAGAAGCCGGACGACGACAAGAAGGGGCCGCCCGGCTCCTAGCTCTGAAAATCTTACAGGAAGGTCGTAGCCGCTGCCATCGCACCGGCGCCGATTGCTGCCGCCAGCAGCGCGACCAGCCCATAGCGCCAGCCGCCGCCCACCTGAATCAGCTTGACGTCGCCCAGCGGCAATGGCGGCGGCGCGCCGCCCTTTTCGGGGAAGGCGTCCTCGATGCGGCGGACCAGCGCAGGCAGCCGCTGGATCAGACGCCAATTCTCGATCAGCGCGTCGGCCGCCTTGGCCTCCGGCCCCAATTCGGTGCGCAGCCATTCCTTCACATAGGGGCCGCTCGTTTCCCACATGTTGATTGCGGGATCGAGCTGGTGGGCGACACCCTCGACCATCACCATCGTCTTTTGCAGCAGCAGAAGATGCGGCTGGGTCTGCATGTCGAAATCGCGGGTGATGGCGAACAGGCCGTCCAGCATGCCGCCGACCGACAGCTCGCTCGCCGGCTTGCCGCGCATCGGCTCACCCACGGCGCGCAGCGCGGTGGCGAACTCGTCGACATTATGATGGCCGGGCACATATTGCGCCTCGAAATGGATTTCGGCGACGCGCTTATAATTACCGGTGATCAGGCCATAGAGAATTTCGGCCAGCCACATGCGGGCGCGGCGATCGATCCGGCCCATGATGCCGAAATCGATCGCGACGATGTCGCCATTGGCCGTCACGAACAGATTGCCCTGATGCATGTCTGCGTGGAAAAATCCCTCGGCGATCGCCTGGCGCAGGAACGCATTGACCAGTCGCGCGGCGATGTCTTTCAGGTCATGACCCGCAGCGATCAGCGCATCGCGATCGGAGATCTTGATGCCGTCGATCCATTCCATCGTCATGACCTTGCCGGTCGTGCGATCCCAGTCGATGGCGGGAATGCGATAGCCCGGCATCGCCTCCATCGCTTCGGCGAGTTCCGATGCCGATGCCGCCTCACGCCGCAGATCCAACTCCCGCGCGGTCCAGCGCTTCATGTTGGCGATCACCAGCCGCGGGCGCAGCCGGCCGATCTCGCCGCCCAGCTGTTCGACATGGGCGGCGGCCCATTCATAGGTCTGTATGTCGCGGTTGAACTGGTCGATCACGCCGGGGCGTATGACCTTGACCGCAACCTCGCGGCCATCCGTCGTCAGCGCACGGTGCACCTGCGCGATCGAGGCCGCACCCACCGGTGCCTCGTCGAACCGGGCATAGACCTGCTCCAGCGGCCTGCCGAAACTTTGCTCGATCTGGGCGCGGATCGTTTCGAACGGGACCGGGGGGAGGGCATCCTGCAGCCGCAACAGGTCGCTCGCCGCTTCCTCGCCGACCAGATCGGGGCGGGTCGCCAGCGTCTGGCCCAGCTTGATCGCGGCCGGCCCGATCGACTGGAAGGCATCGGCATAGCGCGGCTGCTTGGGCACGCGCGCGCCAAAACGGGCCAGCCGTACCAGCCGTCGCACCGGCGTTGGCGTCAGTGGATCGCGTTCTATGCCGGTCAGGGCGCCATGGCGTGCAAGTGTCCGGCCCCATTTCAGGAGCCGCCAGATATGAGTCGCGTGGGTGGTCATGCGGGCGTCAGATCTTCCAGCCCGAATGGATCGCCACCAGTCCGCCCAGGATCGGCTCGACCTTGGTGTTCACGAAGCCGGCGTCGCGAATCATGCCCTCGAACTTGGGCATGGGCGGGAAGCGGCGGATCGATTCGATCAGATAGCGATAGCTGTCGGCATCATTGGCGAACAGCTTGCCCAGTTGTGGCACCAGCTTGTGCGAATAGCTGTCATAGACGTCGGAAAAGCCCGGCCAGGTGGTGGTCGAAAATTCCAGGCAGAAGAACCGACCGCCAAACTTGAGCACACGGTGCGCCTCGCGCAGCGCCATGTCGATATGGGTGACGTTGCGGATGCCGAAGGCGATCGTATAGGCGTCGAACTCGCGATCGCCAAAGGTCAGCGTCTCGGCATTCTGCTCCGACCAGATCAGGCCTTCATAGCCCTTCTTCTGCGCGCGCTCGACACCCACGGCCAGCATCTCGGGATTGATGTCGGATACGGTGATCTGCGCGCCCAGCCTGTGCATGCGAAAGGCGATGTCGCCCGTGCCGCCGGCCATGTCCAATATCTGCTCGCCCGGCTGCGGCTTTACCCGCTTGACGAACTGATCCTTCCACAACCGATGCGCGCCGCCCGACATGGCGTCGTTCATCAGATCATATTTGGCGGCGACATTGGAAAAGACGGCGCGGACCATGCCCGCCTTCTCGGCGGCATCGACCTCGCGATAGCCGAAGGATGCTGTTTCGCTCATGGGGTTCGCTCTAGAGCCTGATCGTGCCAGATGGAAGCGCTATGCGCGCTCATCGGGGGCGGGGAACCCGGCGCCTTTCTGATTGCGTGGTTTGTGCGCATGTGAGCGCGCAGGCATATATCGGTGAAAGGCCTCTGTCGTTTGGTGCTGTAGCATCCTACATAAAGGCCATGCCAGAGCTGCCTGAAGTCGAAACCACCGTTTCCGGCCTGCGATCGGTCTTGCAGGGCGCGACCCTCACGCGGGTCGAGCCACGCCGTGCCGACCTGCGCTTTCCGATTCCAGTAGACCTGCGCCAGCGCATGACTGGGGCCATCGTCACCGGCCTGTCGCGCCGGGCCAAATATGGCCTCATCGAAACCGATCGCGGTGACATGATGATCTTTCATCTCGGCATGTCGGGGCGATGGCGAATCGATCCGGCGGAAATCGGGGCGCATGATCACCTGCTGCTGGAAACGGGCAGCGGCCATCTTCTCTCGCTCAACGATCCGCGCCGCTTCGGCTCGCTGGATCTGGTGCGCAGTGATGCCTGGCAGGCTTATGCCCCCTTCACCCGCATGGGGCCGGAACCCTTGGGACCGGATTTCGACGCGGCCTATCTGGAGAAGGTGCTGGACGGCAAGGCAACGTCGATCAAGGCGGCACTGCTCGACCAGCGCATCGTCGCAGGGCTGGGCAATATCTATGTATGCGAAGCGCTGAACATGGCCGGGATCGCGCCGACTCGAGCGGCGGGCCGGATATCGAAGCCCCGGCTCACCTTGTTGGTAGAAGCGATTCGCACGGTTCTGTCCGCCGCAATCGTCGCCGGCGGTTCCACCCTGCGCGATTATGCGCGGCCGGATGGCGAATTGGGCTATTTTTCCAACCAATGGCGAGTCTATGGGCGCGAAGGACAGATTTGTCCCTGTGGCGGCACCGTGCGCCGCCGAGTCGATGTGGGGCGATCGACCTTCCATTGCCCCAAATGCCAGAAATAGCGGGGCGCTCATTAGTTGACGACGTCCCGGAACAGCTGTAAGGGGCGCACCTTCACGAGGCTGGTTGGCGAATCCGACGGGCCTCTTCCCGAGATTTGATGAGAACCGAGGAATAGAATGGCCAATACGCCGCAAGCCAAGAAGCGCATCCGTCGCAACGAGCGTCGCGCCGCAATCAATGGCGCCCGCATCAGCCGGATCCGCACCCTGGTGAAGAAGGTGGAAACCGCCATCCTCGCCGGTGACAAGGCCGCTGCTTCGACCGCGCTTCAGACCGTCCAGCCCGAACTGGCCCGTGGCGTTGCCCGCGGCGTTCTGCACAAGAACACGGCCGCTCGTAAGTTCGGTCGCCTGACCAAGGCCGTCGGCGCGATCGCTTAAGCCTTACGTTAAGCTACCCGCTTATCTGAAAAGCCCGCTCCGGATCGCCGGAGCGGGCTTTTTCTGCTGGAGTCACGGATCGGTCATTTTGGCGACCCGCCAATTTCCCACGATTCGAGCGCTCCTGGCAAAATTTCTGTCTCATAATATACTGAAAAACGGTCATAATTTGTGAATCTGCGGTTTTCCGCCGGATTCCCGAGTCAACGTCTTTATTTCAGTTTTTTGAAGCGGCGCGCCCTTGATCCGGTGAAGCGCCCCTGTCTATTTTGATCCTCCGGCCGCTGATCGAATCACTTCCTGGCGGTCGTCATAATGTCAGTTGATGTATCAGACTCGGAAAGGCGGGGGCGCTTTTTCGAACCATCTTGTTGCGTCCGATAGTCGTGCCCATGGGGCATTTTTGTTGGTTTTTTGGGGGCAGCATTCAATGAAGGATAATGCGGCGGTGCTTGGAATTCAGGACGGAGAGGCAGTGGCAGATATGGCCCGCCTGGAATCCGCCTGGACGACCATTCGCACCGGTCTGCGCCGCGATATCGGCGCGCGCATGTTCGACCAATGGTTGAAGCCTGCGCGCCTGGGGGACTATTGCCCCGATTCGCAGACGCTGGATCTCCATTTTGCGTCGGATTTCAGCGCGAATTTCGTTTCCGGCCAGTTTGGCGATCGCCTGCGCATGGCCTGGCGCTGCTCGGGTGCCGGCGTGCGCGAAGTGCGTCTGCGGCGCGCGCCCGACTCGTCGGGGCCGCGTCTGCTGGAGGTGAAGCGCGACGTGGCTGCTGCCGTGACGGCGCCGGCGATCGTTGCCGCTGCGCCGACCGTCGCCTGCAATTTCCAGCCGCGCCACGCCTTCGACCAGTTCGTTCCGGGTGAGACCAACCAGCTTGCCTATTCGGCCGCGCTGGCGATGGCGGGCGAGGCTGAACCGCGTTTCACGCCGCTCTTCATCCATGGCGGCACTGGCCAGGGCAAGACGCATCTGCTGCACTCGATTGCGCGGGCTTTCTCGGCCCATTCGCCCAGTGCGCCGGTGCTCTACATGTCGGCCGAACGCTTCATGGTCGAATTCGTCAACGCGATGCGCGCGAATGAGACGATGGCGTTCAAGGCGCGCCTGCGCGCCGCACGCCTGCTGCTGATCGACGACATTCAGTTCATCGCTGGCAAGGGCTCGACCCAGGAAGAATTTCTCCACACGATCAACGACCTGATTGACACCGGTGCCCGGATCGTCGTGACCGCTGACCGGGCGCCGCAGATGCTGGACGGCATTGATCCGCGCATCCTGTCGCGTCTGGCGGGTGGCCTGGTGGCCGATATCCGTCCGGCCGGTCTCGACCTGCGCCTTGCCATATTGGAGGGGCGCCGCGCCCATGCCGGCGATCCGCCGGTGCCCGACGCAGTGATCGACTTCCTGGCCCGTTCGATCCGCTCGAACGTGCGGGAACTGGAAGGCGCGTTCAACAAGCTGGTTGCCTATGGCCAACTGACAGGCCGCTCGATCGATCTGGAATTTGCCCAGACCATGCTTGCCGATGCGGTGCGCGCCAATGTGCGTCGCCTGACCATCGACGAGATCCAGAAGGCCTGTGCCGCGCATTTCAAGATCGATCTGTCGGAAATGAAGTCGAAGCGCCGTGCGCGCGCGGTCGCCCGTCCGCGTCAGGTGGCGATGTACATCTCGAAGAAGATGACGCCGCGTTCGCTGCCGGAAATCGGCCGCACCTTTGGCGGACGCGATCATAGCACGGTGATTCACGCGGTGCGCACGATCGAGAAGCTGCGCGAAAGCCATCCCGACATGGACGCCGACGTCCGCGCCCTGATGCGCCAGTTGGAAGGCTGATAACGGCCTCACCATGGGCTGATACTATGGGCTGACAGGGCAGGGTGGTTGGACTAGGCTTGATGCCATGATCCGCACCCTGGCCTTGTTCCTCCTCGCCGCGCTGGCCTCCGGCCCGCTGTTGGCCCAGTCTCCAACGTCCGTTGCCTCAAGCGATGTGCGGGTGGCGCTCGATACCAGTGCCGGGCGTATCGTTGTGGCGCTTCATCCCGACAAGGCGCCGGTCACGGCCAGCAATTTCCTGCGCTATGTCGATCAGAAGCGGTTCGATGGCACCGTCTTCTACCGCGCCGCCGGCGGCCCGGACTACGGCTTCATCCAGGGCGGGACACAGAATGACCCCAAGCGCGTCCTGCCGCCGATCAAGCATGAGCCGACCAGCCAGACGGGCTTCACCCATGATGATGGGGCGCTGTCCATGGCCCGTTATGCGCCGGGCAGCGCGACCGGCGATTTCTTCATCGTGCTGGGCAAGATGCCGGCGATGGATGCCCATCCCGAATCAACCGGTGACAATCAGGGCTTTGCCGTCTTCGCCCATGTGGTCGAGGGGCTGGATATCGTGAAGGCCATCCAGGCCGGTCCCAAATCACCCACCGCCGGCAATGGCGTGATGAAGGGGCAGATGCTGGAGCCCGTGGTGAAGATCCTGTCGGCCCGTCGCCTGCCCTGAATCGTGGAGCTTACAGGCTCCGCCGTTCCGTCGGTTCGACCGTCGGGACAGCGGCATATTGGTCCAGATATTGGGCCTCGCCCATCGGCCGGGCGAGGTGATAGCCCTGGAACAGGGTGCAGCCGATGACGCGCAGCATGTCCATCTGCGCCTGTGTCTCGACCCCCTCGATCACCACTTCCATGCCCAGCCCCTGGATCAGGCCGACGACCGCGCTGCAGATCGTCCGCGCCTCCGCGGAGGTGGCGATGTCGCGCACCAGGCTGCGGTCGATCTTCACCCGGTCGACCGGCAGCTCGCGCAGCCGGGCCAAATTGGAATAGCCGGTGCCGAAATCGTCTATCGCGATTCGCACGCCTTCCTGCCGCAGCGCGCGGATCTGGCCCAGCACGCGTTCGTCCATGTCCATCGCCAGCGATTCGGTGATCTCCAGCTCCAGCATGGGCGGCGGCGTCTGGTGCGTGGCCATCGCATGGCGCAGGCGCAGGAAGAAATCGGCCTGCGCGAGTTCGCGGGTCGAGATGTTGATCGCGATTCGCTGATGCACGCCCGATCGCGCCCAGCGCGCAGCGGTCTCGCATACCCGGCTCATGACCCAGTCGCCCAGCGCGACGATCATGCCGCTTTCCTCGGCAACGGGCACGAACGCGCCGGGCATGATGAGCGCGCGTTCGGGATGGACCCAGCGCACGAGCGCCTCAGCCGTGACCGCCTGCGCCACGCCGCCATGGCTCATTTCGATCTGCGGCTGGAATTCCAGCAGAAATTCGTCACGCTCCAGCCCTAGCAGCAGGTCGCGTTCCAGTTCGGCGCGATCCGCCGCCTCTAGCGCCAGTTCGGCGGTGAACATCTCGGCGCGGCCCCGCCCCTCATGCTTGGCATGATACATGGCGATGTCAGCCGATCGCAGCAGCGCGGACAGGCTGTCGCCATGGTCGGGATAGCAGGCGATACCGATCGACGCGCCCAGGTCGACATGCTGGCTACCCAGTTCAAATCGCTCTCCCAGCGCGAACTGGATGGCGCGGGCGATGCGTGAAGCCGCATCGCGGCTCGGCAGGACAGGGAAGAACATGGTGAACTCGTCGCCGGCCAAGCGGCCGATCACGGCGTCGCCCAGGCCAGCGCTGACCTGCGCCATCACCACTTCGCGCAACCGGCCCGCCACGCGCGCGAGCAACTGGTCGCCGGCCGCATGACCCAGCGTGTCGTTGACCGCCTTGAATCCGTCCAGATCTATGAAGAACAAAGCTGCCGGTCCCGCGCCACAGCGTTCGGCGAGCAAGCGTTCGACCTGACGGCAAAAGCTGGTGCGGTTGGCAAGGCCGGTCACTTGGTCGAACAGCGCCAGTGTCTGGACATGGTCCAGATTGGTGCGGACCTGGCTGAACAGGCTCTCCATCGCCACCGACAGGTCGGGCAGTTCCAGACCGATTTCGGCCGGGACATGCGAATGAAGATCGCCATGGGCGGCGGCCAGTAGCCGCTCCGTCGCGGTGTCGATGGCGCTCGCGGTGGCGGCGATGGTGCGCTGGGCTGAAGCCCAGCTCATCGTGCCGCACAATATAGCGATGATGAGGGATCGGCCGACATCGACCAGATCGTCACCTGCGCCATGGCCCAATAGCAGTGACAGGATGAAGACCAGCGCACCGGCCGCACAGGCGAAGGCAGCAGCGCGGCTTTTCACTGTCACGCCCTGCATGTGCCTCCCTGCCCTGCTCAAAGCCCCCGATAATCGGTGCTGCTGGATCAGTCGGATATGAAGGACGGTGGTTAAGAAAAGGTCAGTGGCTGCGCAAAATACGTCATTTTTTGCGGCGCAGGATCAGGTAGATGGCGCCATCGCCGCCATGGCGGGGATGGGCGATACGCACGCTGGCGATGCGATCGGCATAGGGGCTGGTCTCCAGCCAATGGCCGATCTCGCCGCGGATCGCGCCGCGCCGGCTCGAATCCCCGTGGCTGCTGGCTTTTGGCGGCTTGCCGGTCACGACCAGCAGCACCCGCACATCACGGGCCAGGGCCGTTGCCAGCGCCTGGTTAAGCCTGACGTGGGCGCCGGCCAGATTATGGCCGTGCAGGTCGATCGACATATCGGGGGCGATGTTGCCGCTACGGATCCGCTTCTCCCAACCATTGTCGAGTACGGCAGCGGGCGTCCGCGCCGGGGTAATCGGCACCGCCTTTGGGGGCTGGGGCGTTAACCGTGTTTCCGGGATCGGGACTGGCGCGGCAGCGGGCAGGGACGGGCGCATCAGTCCCGGTCGAAGCGGCCGGACCGAGCGCGTCAATGCGCCCCAGAGCGCCTGCTCTTCAGAAGATAGGGTCCGGCGTCGCATGGCGTGCGATCACGGGCGCGCCAGCCGCGCGGCGGACCCGATCGGCAGCAATATCAATGCACTGCCACGGGCGGACATGCCGCCGGCAATGCCCCGCGCGCGGGCGCCTGCACCCCAGAAACTGTCGAACCGGTTAGCGCCCTTGATCGCTCCGCCCGTGTCCTGGGCAATCCAGATGCCATTGGGCTCGGCCCGGTCGAGCGACAAAAGGACAGGGGCGCCAAGCGGAATATATTTGGGATCGGCCGCCACCGTCGCCTCGGCCGTTACCGGCACGCCCAGCGCGCCGATCGGCCCTGCGCCAGTCAGTTCGCGGAAGAAGACGAAGCTCTTATTCTCGTTCATGATCGCGGCGCCCTCGGCTGGGTGGGCGCGCAGATATTGCATGATGTCCTGCATCGACCCGGCCTGGATCAGACCGCGATCCTTCATCAGCTTGCCGATGCCGGTATAGTCGCGCCCATTCTGCCCGTCATAGCCGATGCGCATCACGGCGCCGTCGGGCAGGGTGAGGCGGCCGCTGCCCTGGACCTGCAGGAAGAAGAACTCGACCGGGTCGGCCGCCCAGGCCAGTTCCAGTCCGCGCCCGGCAAGCGATCCCTCGACGATCTGCGATCGCTCGTCGAACGGCACGAAATTGCTGCCCTGCACCTTGCCGCGGATGGTGCGGCCCTTCAGGCTGTCGCTGAACAGGCCGAGGTTGACGTCGATCAGTTCGGCCGGGCGGCGGTAGATCGGCACCTGATAGCCGGGCTGGCGGGTGCGCGATCCGGCGATTTCCGGTTCATAATAGCCGGTGACGAAGGCGGCGCCGTCGCTCACCTGCACCGCCTCGAAATAGCGGGAGAAAAACTCGGCGGCGGTAGCTTCGGGCCAGCTCGACGCCGCGCTGCATGCGCTGTTCCAATCCGATCCACGCGTCAGGCCGCTCTGGTCGGTGCGTTTCATCAGCGTCGGACAGGAAATGCGGAAGGCCTGCAAAGCGGCGCGGGCACGCTCGCCGGACGGGATCAGGCTGGCAATGTCGGGGCCGGGGGTGACGCCCAGGCCGGCGGCATTGGACTGGTCCGTGGGCAGGTCGCCCGGCGATACGGTCGGTAATTTCGGCGGCAGGGTGGGGCGGGGCGTGGCCGGAACCGGCCGGGTCGCCCCATCGCCGCCACTGTTCGGCCGGCTTGGCGCAGGGCCGCTGGCCGATGGCGGAATGACGCCGCCCGCGCAAGCGGACAGCATCAGCGCCGCAAGCAGCGCGCCCCCCGAATGACGCAGACTCACGCCGCCTCGTCGGTTTCGCTGAGCTTCCAGTTGGGGTCTGCACTCCGCAGGTCGCGGGTGAAGGTCCAGATATCGTTGGTGCCCACGGCATCGGTCAGCGAGCCGGCGACGACATTGCCATCCTTGTCGCGGGTGACGGCGGCGATATCTGCCTCGAACCGCAGCGAGACTTCGGCGATACGGCCGTTGACGCTGGCATCCACGATCTGCACCTTCTCGATCCGCACCAGGCGGTTGTCGAGCACATGGCCCTCGGTTTCACGCGCTGCGATGGCTTCCTCGAAGGATGCCAGCACATCGGCATCGCACAGCCAGGCCAGTTCATCGCGATCACCGCGCCAGAAAGCTTCCAGTACCATCTTGTAGGCGCTCTTGGCGCCTTCCACGAATTGCGGCACGTCAAAGCTGCGATCAGCGCTGATCAGCGCGCGCACGCCCGCTTCGCCCGCCGGGGTAATCAGCCCTTCGGCCAGGCGAACCGAATCGCCCGTCATTTCGGGCATCTGTCGCGGCTGCATCACGCCAACTTTGGCGCGTTCCTCGGCCGGACGCGGGGCAGGCTCCTGCTCATGGCCGGTCCGCTTTCCAAGAACGGAATAGAGCCGCAGTGCCAGGAAGCCGGCAATCATGGCGAGGATGACGATCACGTACACGGAGGCAAATACCCTTTGTTCGGGATGATGTTCCATCAACATAGGCATGTTTGCACGATACTTCAAATATCGGCTTGCCGCCCCGGGCCGGCGATCGGCGCATCATGCTCCATATCGGGCGCCATTGCCCTGATCTTTCGCCACTGCTAAGCGCGCGGATCGATATCGGGGGCTGTTCCGGCCCTTTGAGCAACGAACGATCAGCAAGGATTTGAGGACAATGGCCGACGAAGCCGACACCATCCAGACCAATGTGACCGGCAATGGCGCCGACACCGCGCCGCAGATCGCGCTGATCAGCCAATATGTGAAGGATCTGTCGTTCGAAAACCCGAACGCCCCCGGGGTCTATCAGTGGCAGGATCAGCCTCAGATCGACGTCCAGTTCAACATCGGTGCCGACCGCGTCGGTGATGAAGTGCTGGAAATCGCGCTGAAGATCGAGGTCAAGGCCGTGGCGCCACAGGGCACCGCCTTTGCCGCCGAACTGGTCTATGCGGCCCTGTTCGGCATGCGCAACGTGCCCGAGGATCAGATCCAGCCCTTCATGCTGGCCGAAGCGCCGCGCCTGGTCTTCCCCTTCGCCCGCCGCGTGCTGGCCGACGCGATCCGCGACGGTGGCTTCCCGCCGCTGCTGCTCGATCCGATCGATTTCGGCGCGCTCTATCTGCAGCAGGCCGAACAGATGCAGGTGACGACAGGCGAGCCGGCCGGTCACGCCTGAACCCTGCAATGACCTCTATGTCCGTTCGGGCTGAGCCTGTCGAAGCCCGAACGGCATGGAGGGCAGGCGCATGAAACTGGTCAAGGCCCTTGGCTCGGTCGGCGGATTGACGCTCGCCAGCCGGGTGCTGGCGCTGGTGCGCGATTCGCTCGCCGCCCGCTATGTCGGCGCCGGTTTCGCATCGGACGCCTTCAACGGCGTCGCTTTCCGCCTGCCCAACATGTTCCGTGCCCTCTTTGCCGAGGGCGCCTTCTCCGCCGCCTTCATCCCGCTCTTCAACAGGAAGGCGGCCGGACCGGGGGGCATGGCCGAGGGCTATCATTTCGCCGAGCGCGCCCTCGCCGTGCTGCTGCCGGTCCTCATCCTCTTCACGATCGTCCTGCTGGCGGCCGCCTGGCCGATCACCTGGGCGCTGTCCGGCGGCTTTTCCCGCCAGAATCCGACGCCGGACCAGTTCGCCTTCGCCGTCACCCTGTCGCGCATCACCATTCCCTATCTGGCGCTGATCAGCCTCGCCTCGCTGCTGGGCGGCATCTTGAACTCGCTCGACAAATTCTGGGTGAATGCCGCCGCGCCGATCCTGCTCAATGTCGCGATGATCGCGGGCCTGTGGTTCTTCCACGGCGCCGACGAATATGAAACAGCGCGGGTGCAGGCCATGTCGGTCACGGTCGGCGGCGCGCTGCAACTGCTCTGGTTGATCTGGGCCTGCAAGCGGGCCGGCGTCTCGATGAAGCTCAAGCGCCCTCGCCTCGACGCCGATGTGCGCGAGCTGCTGCGCCTGATCGTGCCCGCTGCCGCCGGCGCCGGCGCGTCGCAGATCAACCTGCTGATCTCGACTGCGCTGTCGGGCTGGCTGCTCGCCTCGGGCTCGATCACCTATATCTATTATGCCGACCGATTGAATCAGCTTCCCCTGGGCCTGATCGGCATCGGCCTGGGCACCATCCTCCTCCCCACCATCTCGCGCATGCTGTCGAAGGGCGAGGATCAGGCGGCGATGGAGACGCAGAACCGGGGCATCGAACTGGCCCTGTTCCTGACCCTGCCGGCGACCGTCGCCTTCATTACCGTGGCCGAACCGATCGTGCGCGGCCTGTTCCAATATGGCCGCTTCAGCGCGGAGGACGCGATGCGCTGCGGCTGGGCGCTGTCCGCCTTCTCGATCGGCCTGCCCAGCTATGTGCTCGTGAAGGTGCTGACGCCGGGCTATTATGCGCGCGGCGATACCAGGACGCCGGTACGCTATGCGATGCTGTCGATCGCCATCAACATCGTCGGTAATCTCGCGATGATCCCGACCCTGGGCCATATCGGCCCGCCGCTCGCGACCGCGCTCTCTTCGACCGTCAATGTCGCGATGCTCTATCGCACCTTGGTCGCGCGCGGCCATTTCACCGCCGACCCGCAACTGCGCCGCCGTATCCCACGTCTTGCCGTGGCGGCCATCGTCATGGGGCTGGCGCTCTGGGCGGGCGAGGGCGTGCTCGACCCGATGCTCTCGGGGCCGATGGTCGGCCGCTATATCGGCTTGGCCCTGCTTGTCGGCGCGGGCGTCGCGCTGTACGGGCTGGCATGCTTCGTCACCGGCGCCTATCGGCTGTCCGACCTCAAGGCGTTGCTGCGCCGGCGAGGCACCACCACCACCAACCAACAGAATGGATAGAGAGTAATGCGCGTCCTTTCCGGCATCCAGCCCACCGGCAATCTGCACCTTGGCAACTACCTTGGCGCGATCCGCAACTGGGTGAAGATGCAGGACGAGATGGATGAAGGCAGCCAGTGCTTCTTCTTCCTCGCCGACATGCACTCGATCACCGTGCATGAAGGGCGCGAGCAGCGCATCCGCAACGTGCGCGACATGGCCGCCGCGCTGGTCGCATCTGGCATCGATCCGGACCGCTCGGTTCTCTTCAACCAGGCGCGCGTGCCGGCCCATGCCGAGCTTGCCTGGCTGCTGAACGGCACCGCACGTATCGGCTGGCTCAACCGCATGACCCAGTTCAAGGATAAGGCGGGCAAGGATCGCGAGGGCGCCTCGGTCGGCCTGTTCGTCTATCCGGTGCTGCAGGCGGCCGACATCCTGCTCTATCAGGCGACCCATGTCCCCGTGGGCGAGGACCAGAAGCAGCATCTGGAGCTGTCGCGTGACATCGCCACCAAGTTCAATACCGATTTCGGCGCCGATATCTTCACCCTGCCGGCGCCGATCATCCCCAAGGAATCTGCGCGCATCATGTCGTTGCGCGATGGCACGGCGAAGATGTCCAAATCGGACCCGTCGGACCTGAGCCGCATCAACCTCACCGACGAGGACGATGCGATCATGACCAAGGTGAAGAAGGCGAAGACCGATCCGGAACCGCTGCCCGAAACGGCTGAGGGCCTGGCCGGTCGTCCGGAGGCGAACAACCTCGTCGGCATCTACGCGACCCTGTCGAGCAGCACGCCGGATACGGTCTGCGCCGAGTTCGCGGGCAAGGGCTTTGGAGCGTTCAAGCCGGCGCTGGGCGAATTGCTGGTCGAAACGCTGCGCCCGATGCGCCAGCGCTTTCTGGAACTGCGCACCGACGATGCCGCGCTCGACGCAATCCTCGACAAGGGCGCGGCCAAGGCCACGGCGGCGGCCGAACCGACCTTGCGCGCGGCCTATGACGCCATGGGCCTGATGCGCTGACTGATGCCACAATGTCACAGGAAGCGGGCAAAGAGCCGGCTTCCTGTGGCCGGCATACGGAATGGGCCTGGCCGCTCCGTCCCTTGAATGACCGGACATGGCATGCGTCCAATCGACGGGTTGGTGCGTTCAAGCGATGTTCAGTTGCGTTTTGCTATCGCCGGGCGCAAGAAGAGTAACAGGCATCTGCCTGATTCAGGACGTGAAAACATGAAAGCTTTCCGTAAGATCGGTCTTTTTGCAGCGCCCGTGCTGGCGCTGGTTGGGCTGTCCGGCTGCGCCACGTCGTTCAAGGCGGACGTCGCCCGTTTCCAGCAGCTTCCCGCGCCTGCGGGGCAGAGCTACACGATCGTTGCCGACGATCCCAAGCTCGCCGGTGGGCTCGAATTTTCCCATTATGCACAGATGGTCGGTCAGCGTCTGGCCCAGACCGGCTATGTCGCTGCCAACGATCCGGCCAAGGCCGACCTGATCGTGCGTGTCGCCTATGATGTCGACAATGGCCGTGAGCGCGTGCGTTCGACCGGCGGCTTCGGCCCGAGCCCCTATTTCGGCGGTGGGTGGGGCTATGGCCGCTGGGGACGCCCGTGGGGCTATGGCTTCTATGATCCCTGGTTGTTCGGCGGTGCCGGCTTCAACGATGTGTCGAGCTACACCGTCTATACCAGCGACCTCAGCATGAAGATCGACCGCGCGGCCGACAATCTGCGCCTGTTCGAGGGCAAGGCCAGCGCCCAGTCGCTGTCCAACAAGCTGACCTATCTGGTGCCCAATCTGATCGATGCGATGTTCACCAATTTCCCCGGCCAGAATGGCGAGGATGTGAAGATCACCCTGCCGCCCGAAAAGAAGGGCTGAGCAGCAAAGATACGGTCGGCTCCCAGCCAGACCATTTTGGCCCGGCGGTCCGTCAGATCGCCGGGCTTTCTTTTTGCCTGCAAGCTTTTAGGTTGGTCGGAAGGGAAGTGATGCCGTCACGCATCAGGGGGAATAGGTATGTCGTTGACGGTCAGGATCATGATTGCGCTGGTCGCGGGGCTGGCGTGCGGCATCGCCCTGTCGGAATTTGGCGGTACGCTGGATGCGACGGTGGTCGATATCGCCCAGCCGGTCGGCAAGGCCTGGCTGAACGGGCTTCAGATGCCGCTCATCCCGATGATCTTCGCGTTGCTGGTGACAGGCATCGCCTCGGCAACGACCACGGCGAGGAGCAGCGGCACCGCGACTCGGACGCTGATCCTCTTTGCGCTGCTGCTCACGGCCTCGGCTGCTGTCGCGGCGCTGCTTGGTCCGTTGCTATTGCAACTATGGCCAGTGCCGGCCGGCGCAGTGGGGGCGCTCACCGGGGCTAGTGCGGCAAGCGAGGTGCCCGGCGTCCGCCCGTCCGCCGAATGGCTGCTGGGCTTCATTCCGGCCAACCCGATCCGCAGTGCGGCCGAGGGGCAGGTGGTGGCTGTCGTCCTCTTCGCCCTCGTCTTTGGCTTTGCCGTGACGCGCGTGGCGGAGGAGCGTCGGGCCGCGTTGACGGGCTTTCTCGCCGCGCTGGTCGATACCCTGCTCATCGTCGTCGGCTGGGTGCTCTGGTTGGCCCCGATCGGCGTCTTCGCCCTGGCACTGGTCGCCGGTAGCCGCTCGGGGCTCGCTACCGCCGGGGCGCTGCTCCATTATATCGGCTTCATAGTCCTGATCTGTCTGGCCGTGACGGCGCTGATCTATCCGCTGGTGATCCTGCTGGGTCGGATCGCGCCCGGCCGCTTCGCCCGTGCGGCCTTGCCGGCGCAGCTCATCGCCTTCTCGACGCAAAGCTCGATCGCCTCGTTGCCGGCGATGATCGCGGCGAGCGACGGCCCGCTGGCGGTGCGCGAAAGCACCCGCTCCATCGTCCTGCCGCTCGCCATTTCGCTGTTCCGCATCACCAGCCCACCGGCTAATCTCGGCGTCGCCCTCTATGTGGCGGCAATGAACGGGGTGGCGCTGGGGCCGGTGCAGATCATCCTGGGCGTGGCGGTCGCCGCGATCGTCAGCCTGGCGGCGGTCGGCCTGCCCAGCCAGATCACCTTCTTCACCACCACCGGCCCGATCTGTCTCGCCATGGGCGTCCCGGTGGAGGCACTGCCGCTGCTGCTGGCCGTGGAAACAGTGCCCGACATTTTCCGCACCGTCGGCAATGTCACCGCCGACATGGGCGTCACCCGCATCATAGATCGGTTGGCGGGCTGAGGCGCAATGACTAAAGGTCGAAGGACGGCTGGAATTGCCTTAGATCTGAGCTAATTTCGTTTTGGATGTGGAGTATTTCAGCCTTCAGTGGTACCATAAATCTGTTCAGTGCATCGTTCTGTGTTTCGTTTCGATTCGCTGTTTTGAATAGATCTTCGTTAATGCGCGTATATTTGTCGCTTGAATTTATTGATCTGTTCGCATTCCCACGGGAATATTTTATCTGCCAATCTTCTTCGGTCTTGGTCATGTAGTGATTGACCTGCAAATTGACGTGCGAAATTGCCTTGCTGAGCCCATTATGGACGATTTCGAGATCCCGACCTCGATCATCGACATATCGCCCAGACTTCAGGTGACAGTGGTGGATATGGGGTTCGCGGATTCTTTCCGGACGCACAATTGATTTGATGCACTGATTGGGGGTCATGTCTGATCGTGCGCATTGGGTGAATTTCTCGGTCACCAGCCTGCTATCTCTCTTGGCCAGGCCGGAAGTCCCGAACGTCAGCCAGTTGGCGCCAATCGCACTGATATCGTCGTCGCCTGCGCTGATGCGCGCAATCGCGGCGGGGATGTTGTCATCGGCGATCGGCACCATGAATTCGTCGGTATCAACGAACATCACCCAGTCCATATCGCCCGCTACGCGCGTAACAGCGTCTGCATAGGCGGCGCATTGGGGGGATTCATGGTCGAGCGACGGCCAGGGCACATGGGTGATGAAGCCGCTGTTGGCGAGAGCTGTCAGAAGTTCCGTCGTTCCATCGTTGCTGTCATTATCATAGATGATGATGCGCGCAGCGCCCATGACGCGATAATAAGCCACCCATTCAAGAATCGAGCTTGCCTCATTCTTCATGATCGCGACGACGCAGAGTTTTGGATCAGTATTCGATTGCGAAAATTGCACCTGTCTCTCCATTCGAGGCGATAATAATGCGTGCAGCTATTTGAATATGAAATGGCAAAATGGCGGTGAATGAGCGTCAGCCGCGCAGCGCCCGTTCGGTGATCAGCGTATAGATGCGGGTCAGGTCGTGCAGGTCGGCGACCGCGACCGCTTCGTCCAGCTTGTGCATCGTCGCATTGTTGAGGCCGAATTCGGCGACCGGGCAGATGCGCGAGAGGAAGCGCGCGTCCGACGTGCCGCCTGTTGTCGACAATTCGGTCTCCAGGCCGGTCACGTCGCGGATCGCATCGCCGATCAGCGTCGACAGCGTCCCCGGCTGGGTCAGGAATGGCTCGCCGCTGATCTTGGCCTCTACGCTGCCGCCCTCGCTTGCCGCGATCGCGCTGATCCGCTCGATCAGCGACGCACCGCTATGCTGGTCATTGAAGCGGATCGAGATGCGCGCAGTGGCTGCGGCCGGGATGACATTATGGGCCGGATTGCCGACTTCCAGATCGGTGATCTCGATATTGCTGGGCTGGAACCAGTCGGTGCCCGCGTCCAGGACTTCCGCGTCGACCCTGGCGAGGATGCGGACCAGCGCCGGGATCGGATTGTCGGCCAGGTGCGGATAGGCGACATGGCCCTGCGTGCCCGCCACCTTGATCCACATGTTGACCGAGCCGCGCCGGCCGATCTTCACCACGTCGCCCAGTCGGGCCGAAGATGTCGGTTCGCCGACCAGGCACATGTCGGGGTGCAGGCCATGCGCGACCATCCGGTCCATCAGCGCCAGCGTGCCATAGGTGGCCGGCCCTTCCTCGTCGCCGGTGATGATCAGGCTGATCGTGCCGGGCAGGGCGTCGGGCAATTCGTGCAGCGCCGCGACGAAGGCGGCGATCGCGCCCTTCATGTCGACCGCACCACGGCCATAGAGCAGGTCGCCGCGCACCACCGGGGTGAAGGGATCGCTGGCCCAGCCATGGCCGGGCGGGACGACATCGAGATGGCCGGCAAAGGCGAAATGTGGGCCGGCGCCCGTGGTGCGCCAGGCGAGCAGATTTTCGACCGGGCCATCCGGTGCCTCGCCGCTGACGAAACGGTCTACGGTGAAACCCAGCGGGACCAGCATCGCTTCCAGCTCGGCGAAGACATCGCCGACGGCCGGGGTGACGGAGGGGCAGGCGAGCAGGCGCTCGGCCAGGGCCAGGGCGTCATGATTGGTGCTGGTCTTGGTCATGGCGCTGCGTTAGCGAAAGCCGCCTTTCTTGGCCAGCGCAGAGGAGAGGGGCCATGCCGAAGATCGATCTTGCTTCCATTCCGCAAAGCAATGCCACCGGCTATCCGGGCGACCATGCGCGGGCGGTGGCCGGCCGTCATTATCGCCGGCTTGGGCTGGCGACGGGCCTGGGCGACTTCGGTGTCAGCCATGTCGTGCTGAAACCCGGCGCGGCCTCCTCGCAACGCCACTGGCATGAGGGCGAGGACGAATTTGTCGTCATGCTGTCGGGCGAGGCGGTGCTGGTCGAGGAGGGCGGGCGCACGCCGATGGCACCGGGCGATATGGCGGCCTTCCCCAAGGGCGTGGCGGACGGCCATCATCTGCTCAACGAAAGCGATACGGAATGCGTCTTCCTTGCCTTTGGCCGTCCGTCTGTCAGTGATTGCCATTATCCCGATATCGATCTGCACCTGTCCGGTGGGGTCTATCGCCACAAGGATGGGAGCGTTTTTACATGATGGATCGTCGTGGGTTGCTGGCCGGGATTAGTGGCGCTGTGGTCGCGGCGGGCGTTCCTTCGGCTTCGGCAGCGGCACCGGCGCCGGCCGGGCTGATCCGGCCGCCGCGCCTGCGTGAAGGGGATGTGGTCGGCCTGGTCGAGCCGGCGGGCTTTACCGATGACGCCTTCGACCTCGACCTGGTCAAGGACACGATCCGGGCGATGGGGCTCAAGCCCAAGGCTGCGCCGCATCTGGTCGAGCGCTATGGATATCTGGCGGGCAAGGATGCCGACCGCGCCGCCGACGTCAATGCCATGTATGCCGACCCGGAGGTGAAGGCGGTGTTCGCGGTGCGCGGCGGCTGGGGCTGCGCGCGCATGTTGCCCTATCTCGACTTCAAGACGATCCGCGCCAATCCCAAGCTGTTGACCGGCTTTTCCGACATCACGGCGCTGCACCTGGCCTTTGCGGCCCGTGCCGGCTTCACCACCATCCATGGCCCCAATGCCGCCAGCGGCTGGGGCAAGCTCAGCTGGGACAGTTTCCGCGCGGTGGCGTTCGACGGGGCGACGCCGACCTATGTCAATCCGGTGGGGACGGAGGACCGGCTGGTGCCGCGCAGCGGCCGCATCCGCACCTTTGGCGGCGGCAAGGCGAGCGGTCGGTTGCTGGGTGGCAATCTCACCGTGCTGACGGCGCTGATGGGTACGCCCTGGTTGCCGGATTTCACCGGCGCGATCCTGTTCGTGGAAGAAACCAACGAGGCGGAATATCGCATCGACCGGATGCTGACCCAATTGTCGCTGGCGGGCATATTGCCAAAGCTCGCCGGCTTCGTTTTCGGCCAATGCACCAGTTGCACGGCCACTGGCGTGTCCTATGGCGGCTTTACCTTGTCGGAAGTGCTGCAGCAGCATCTGGCGCCACTCGGCATCCCCGCTTTCCAGGGCGCGCTGTTCGGCCATATCGCCAACCAGTTCAGCCTGCCGGTCGGCGCCCGCGCCGAAATCGACGCGGACGCTGGCACGATCCGGCTGCTGGAGCCGGCCGTCAGTTAGAGCCTGATCGTTTGAGGTGGAAGCGCTCCGCGCTTCCAGCGATGGCGTGAATCAGGCTCTATTCTTTTGCCGCCGGCTTTGCGCCGTCCAGTGCTGCGACGGTTCCATTGCCGATCGGTTCCGCCTTCATGCCATCGGCTACCTTTTCCGCGACGGCCATGACGCGCAGCACATTCTCGCCGGCCAGCTTGGCGATGTCGGCATCGTTCCAGCCGCGGCGCATCAGTTCGGCCAGCAGCGCGGGATAGGTGGCGACGCTGCCCAGCCCCTGGGGCAGCGATCCCACGCCGTCGAAATCGCTGCCGATGCCGACATGGTCGACGCCGGCGACCTTGGCGATATGGTCGATATGGTCGGCGACCATCGACAGAGTGACGACCGGTTCGGGATTGGCCTTTTCCCATTCCGCCAGCGCCTTCTTCGCGCCTTCGGGATCGCCGATATAGAGGCCGCCAAAGGGCGGGGCGTTATAGCGGGCCATTTCCGCGCTGCGCGCCGCGCTCCAGACCCGGCGGGCCTCCGACACATATTGCGGCGCGAAATTGACCATGACGACGCCGCCATTGGCCGCGACCTGCTTCAGGATCGCGTCGGACACGTTGCGCGGCGTGTTGCACAGCGCGCGCGCACTGGAATGGGAGAAGATGACCGGTGCCTTGCTGATCTTCAGCGCGTCCAGCATCACGCCTTCGCTGACATGGGCGAGGTCGACCAGCATGCCCAGGCGGTTGAGTTCATGCACCACCGCCCCGCCGAATGGGGTGAGGCCGTCATGCTGGGGATTGTCGGTGGCGCTGTCGGCCCAGGCGATGGTCCGGCTGTGGGTCAGTGTCAGATAGCCGGCGCCAAGGTCGTGATAGGCGCGCAGCACGGCCAGGCTGCCGTCGATCTGGCCGCCGCCCTCGACCCCGATCATCGACGCGATCCGCCCGGCCTTGTGCGCGGCGCGGACCTGAGCAGCGGTGGTGGCGAGGGTGAAGTCCTGCGGATAGCGGCGGGCGAGGCTGTGGACCAGTTCGATCTGCTCGACCGTGTCCTTCACCTGCTGCAGTTCGGGCAGGTCGGCGGAGACCCAGACGGACCAGAATTGGCCGCCCATCTGCCCGGCGCGCAGGCGGGCGATGTCGGTATGATATTGGCTGGGATCGAGCCGATCGAGCGGCATGGTCCAGCGGGCGTCGCCGGCCTTGCCGGCCATCGCTTCGGGCCAGTCATTATGGCCGTCGATCAGCGGGGTGGCCTTGAGCACCTTGGCGATTCGTGCCGCATAGGGGTCGGATGCGGGCGCGGCCGAAGCGGCGAAAGGGAGGGCGGTGGCGGCGAGGAGTAGCGGCAGGGCCGCGAGGCGCAGGGATGTCATGGCGCGGGAGACTAGGGCGACGACGAGACGAGTCAATCGGGTCGTAATTCCATGTTGATGGTGTCAATGTCTTCACTTTTTGACATATTTTCTTTTTGAGGGTGAAAATGATGGTCGGGACGGCCATATGGGAGTGAGCAGGAGGTGCCGTCATGCGTGACCCGGACAAGCCGGATTTTAGCTTTTTGGTCTTTGCACTGTTGATTGCGATGGTTGGGCTCGGGATGATGCTATTCGGCACCTGATCCGAACGGTTGTTGGTCTGTGCCTTTTGGAGGTTTGGCCATGTAGGGGTGTCCTGTAACTTCCCATAGAGGCTCATGATCGATCCGCTTTTGCTGCTGCAGGCCTATGCCATAGGCGTGTTCCCGATGTCCGATGACCGGCAGGCGGACGATGTCTATTGGGTCGAGCCCAAAAGGCGTGCGATCCTGCCGCTCCATGGCCTTCACCTGTCACGTTCGCTGTCAAAGACGATTCGGCAGAACAGGTTCCGCGTCACCGCCAATCAGGTGTTCGCCGGCATCGTTGCCCTATGTGCGGAAGCGGCGCCTGATCGTCCGTCGACCTGGATCAACGGCCCGATCGAGCGGGCTTATCGCCATCTGCACGAACTGGGCTTTGCCCATTCGATCGAATGCTGGGACGGGGATGAACTGGTCGGCGGCCTCTATGGCGTGGCACTGGGTGGCGCCTTTTTCGGCGAATCCATGGTGTCGCGCCGCACCGATGCGTCAAAGGTGGCGCTGGCCTGGCTGGTGGCGCGGATGCGCTTTGGCGGCTTCAGCCTGCTCGACTGCCAGTTCATGACCGATCATCTGCGCAGCATGGGCGCGCAGGAAATCAGCCAGCGCGACTATCTTCAGTTGTTGGGCGTTGCCGTCGGCGACGTGCCGCTGGGAGCGGGTGACGCGGTGCTATCGGCCGGTTCGGGCGCGGCGGCCGAACTGGCGTTTGCGCCGCTGGCCGGCGATGCTGTGGCAGGCACCTTGCCCTTGTCGCCCAGCTTGACCGTGGCAGGGCCGCTTTCGGGCCATTCCATCGTACAGCTCTTGACCCAGACGTCATAGACCGGGTGCTGAACGACATTGCGGTCGGGCCGTTCGCGAAACAGCCAGCCGGAAAAATTGCGGCGCCACTTGCCGTCGGAACTGCTGCGCACGTCCAACTGCACGAAGGCGCCGGTTTCCTGCACATTTTCCCAGGGGGCAGTGGTCTCGCATGCCTGCAGGCGGACGATGGCGTCGCCGACGCGCAGCGCCTCGCCGGGCTTCATGCTGAGGTCGCGGGTCAGGCCGTTGCGCTTGTTGAGCAGGCCGATGACGGCGGTGCGCTCGGCCATTGGCGTGCCCGACAGGCTGGCTTCGTCCGCGTTGCGGATCGGTTGGCCCTCGATCTTCACCGGGCCGCTCTGATTCGCCTCCGGCGCATCATTGCGACCGCAGGCCACCAGCAGCGCGCACCCCAGAAGCGGCGCGCCAAGCAGGATCGGCGGGAATCCCCCCGCCGGACGCCGAATCATGCCGCGTCGGGGCTCCATGCCTCGTAATCGCCAGTCGCCTTCTGGCGCTGGCCGCCCTTTTCGAGCGCGCCCGACGGACGATAGGCGTTGGCGGTGCCGGTCGCGTTGGGGGTGAATTCCTTTTCCCAGATGCGCGGCGGCGGCAGGAAGCTTTCGGGCGTGCCCTCGATCGAGTGATGCAGCCAGCCATGCCATTCGGCCGGAACGCGGCTCGAATCATTGGCGCCGTTATACATCACCCAGCGGCGCGTCAGGCCGTTCGGATCGACGCCGCCTTCATAATAGACATTGCCCTGATGGTCCTCGCCCACTTTCGTGCCCTTGCGGGCCGTGAAGAGCCAGGTGCCAAAGGTGGCGCCATTCCACCAGGTGAAGATGTTTGCCAGGATACCCATGGCCGATGCGCTTAGCCGCTGGGATTGACGTGGGCAAGGACGATATGGCGCTAACGAGCGGTTGTCGGGCAGAAATCGAGGTCGATCGCGCTCTTGCCGTCGGTTGTTGCGCATTTGCCCCAGGCTACGCGGTCGCCTTCCTTGATGCCCAGTTCCGCAGCGCGGCCGCCGCGCAGTTCCAGCACCGCCACCACCGGCACGCCGGCGGACACCGGCTCGCGCGAATAGGGAGCGACATTGGCGCCGATGAAGGCGATCGTGCCGTCGGTATGGATGAACAGCATGTCGAGCGGGATGATCGTGTTCTTCATCCAGAAGCTGGCTGTGCGCGGCGGCTCCATCGGGAACAGCATGCCCTTGTCGGCATCCAGCGCCTTGCGGAACATCAGCCCCTGTTCCTGCTCCGCCTCGGTCCGGGCGACTTCCACATCGAAGCGATGTTCGCCCTTCGCGGTGCGGATGACGAGGGGGAGCAGTGCGCCCTGCGGCGCGGCTGCCTGGACATTGCTGCCTTCATTGCCGGCGTCGGGCTTGGCGGAGCAGGCCAGAAGCAGCGTGGGCAGGGCGGCGGCGAGAAGTAATCGGGTAAAGATCATGCGATCCTGACTAGCGGGTTTCGGGGAGGTGCGGGAGAGGGTTAACCCTCAATCCTCCGCTTCGGGAAAGTCACCCGGCGCGACATCGACCCAGCGCCGGGCCAGGGCATAATCATGGCCGGCACGCAGGAAAGCGGCGATCGCTTTTTCCCGGCCTTTGGGATCAGGCGCCTGCATCGCATAGGGGCCGATCCGCTTGCGCCGGGCGAATCGATCAGCCGCGGCCCAGCGATCGGCCTGTGCCTGGGCATCGGCGGCACCGCGATCGGCCTCCTCTATGCCGGCGGCGCGCAATGTTTCGGTGATACGGCGGGCGCCATAGCCGCGTCGGCCGAGCGCCGCGCTCTTCATCAGGGCAAAGCCGCTGTCGTCGACATAACCAAGCTCCGCGAAGCGGGCGACCAGCGCTTCGGGATCGGCCGGCGCTTCCCCGCTCCAGCCGCGTTCACGCAATTTGCGCGCGAGATAGGCGAGCAGCTTGCCGCGACTGGTCGCGAACCGACCGACATAGCGCAGCGCCAATTCGCGCAATAGGTCTTCGTCCAGGGGTGGGGGCGGGCGTTTGCTGGTCATGACCGGTCGTGCATTGCACGCTATCATGCGCTAAGCGCCATCTTTATGCCACAGTCGGGCCGGAATTTTACCGCGCCTTGTGGTCTACAAGCACAAGCTGGATTGAAACTATCCGGTGCAAGTCGACGTCAAAACTGATAGCGGCCGCCGGAATATGACAGATATGACATTGGGTGACACCAATATGACGGGTTCGCAGATTATGATGGCACCTACGCCGACCAACGATGTTCTTCCGCGCCGCTTCTCCGATTTCGAGACGTTGGGCGAAGCGTTGGATTATGCGGCGCAGGGCAAGCGCGGCCTCAATTTCCATGATGCGCGCGGCAATCTGGCGCGGCCCTATCCGTTCAGCGAACTGCGCGAGGACGCGATTGCCTGTGCCCATCGCCTGATCGCCCATGGCGTGAAGCCCGAGGACCGCGTTGCGCTGGTCGCTGAAACCGGCGCCGACTTCGCCATGCTGTTCTTCGGCATCGTCTATGCCGGCGCCTGGCCGGTGCCGCTGCCGCTGCCGACCAGCTTTGGCGGCAAGGAAAGCTATATCGACCAGCTCAATGTCCAGCTGTCGAGCTGCGACCCGATGCTGTTCCTCTTCCCCAAGGAACTGGAGGATATGGCGGGTGAGTCCGGTCGCCAGAAGTCGGTCGAGAGCATCGCCTTTGAGGATTTCATCGCTCGCGAGGCGGTCCCCTGCGCTCTGCCGCAGGCGCAGGGCGAGGAAATCGCCTATCTGCAATATTCGAGCGGCTCGACCCGTTTCCCCCATGGCGTCGCGGTGACGCATCATGCGCTGCTGTCCAACCTGTCGGCGCACAGCCATGGCATGGAAGTGCAGGAAAGCGATCGCTGCATCAGTTGGCTGCCCTGGTATCATGACATGGGTTTGGTCGGCTGCTTCCTGTCGGTCGTCGCCAACCAGGTGTCGACCGATTACATGAAAACCGAGGATTTCGCCCGCCGGCCGCTGGCCTGGCTGGACCTCATCAGCCGCAACGAGGGCACCTCGATCAGCTATTCGCCGACCTTCGGCTACGACATTTGCGCGCGCCGCATGTCGAGCCAGACCAAGGCGGCCGACCGTTTCGACCTGTCACGCTGGCGCCTTGCCGGCAACGGCGCCGACATGATCCGTCCCGACGTGATGCAGAGCTTCGTTGACGCTTTCGGTGATGCGGGCTTCAGCCCCAAGGCCTTCCTGCCGAGCTATGGCCTGGCCGAAGCGACCCTGGCCGTCACCATCATGCCGCCGGGCGAGGGCATCATCGTCGAACTGGTCGAGGAAACCGACCTGTCGGGCGGCACCGCGCCGGAAGGCCGCCCGCAGCGTTTCCGCTCGATCGTCAATTGCGGCAAGCCGGCCAAGGACATGATCGTCGAGATCAGGGACGAGGATGGCGGCCTGATGAACGAGCGTCAGATCGGCAAGGTGTGGACCACCGGCCCCTCGCTGATGGTCGGCTATTTCCGCGATCCCGAAGCGACCGAGGCCTGCATGGCTGATGGCTGGCTGGATACGGGCGACATGGGTTATCTGTCCGACGGCTATCTCTACATTGTCGGCCGCGCCAAGGACATGATCATCATCAACGGCAAGAATCACTGGCCCCAGGATATTGAATGGGCCGTGGAGCAGTTGCCGGGCTTCAAGCAGGGCGACATTGCCGCCTTCGCGATCACCACGCCGGGTGGCGAGGAAGCGCCGGCGGTGCTGGTCCATTGCCGCACCTCCGACAATGAGGAGCGTTCGCGCCTGCGCGACCAGATTCGTGAGCGGGTTCGCGCCATCACTGGCATGAACTGCGTCGTCGAACTGGTGCCGCCGCGCACCCTGCCGCGTACCAGCTCCGGCAAGCTCAGCCGGTCCAAGGCGCGCAACCTCTATCTGACCGGCGAGATTCGTCCTTACGATATCGCCGCCTGATCGGGCGGCGCATACCGATTGATAACCATTGCCTGCTAGACCGGGCATGTGGGTATCGAGCAAGGGCAATCCGAAACCGACCGACAGGGACGGGGCTCGCTAAGGGCGATGATGGGGCTCGCACGCCTCGTCGATGAAGCTGACATGCGCGTTCTGACTGCCCAGTTGCAGTCCGCTGACAGTGTCGCGCTGCTGCGTCTGGCGATGAACGTGTTCGGCCTGCTGTTCCTCTGGCGCGTTTTCGGCAGTCATGTTTCGGCGACGGTCATGATCGGCTGGAGCATCGCCTTGATCGGCGCCGTTACCATCAGCGCCTTGTTGATCCATCGCCGCAAGATCGGCATCAGCGGTGCTCCGCAGGCCCGCGACCTGCGCCGTCATGCGCTGACAGGACTGCTGCACGGCCTGGTCTGGGCTGCCTGCATGACTCTTTTTTCGAGGGGAGAGGGGGCCGAGCATCTGGTGGCGCTATGGACCCTCATCAGCTGCATCATGGTGTGTGGCGCAATCAGCTATGCGGCGACGCCGTTGGCCGCCATCGCCTTTCTCATGCCTTGCATCGCTGGCCTGTCGGCGATGTTCGACGGCGGCACCCTGTTGCCGCTGCGGGCACTCGCTACCAGCTATGCGCTGTCGCTACTGGTCGGCTGCCTCATCTATGCCCGCACATTCGCGCGCCAGCACAGCACTACGGTCCAGCTAGCCGAGCAGACCGAAGTCGTCAGTCTGCTGCTGCGTGAATATGAACAGGGGGCATCCGACTGGTTGTGGCAAACCGATGCGCTGCGCCGCATCAGCGGCGTGTCCCAGCGTTTCGCCGAAAGCGTGGGAAGGACGCCGCAGGCGCTGGAGGGCGCGCCGCTGGTCCAGATCCTGGCCGGTGCTGGCTGGGAAAGCGGGCGATTTGCATCGAGCCTGCACAGCCTGGCCGATCATCTCAAGCGGCGCGAAAGCTTCAGCAATCTGGCGCTGCCGGTCGAAGTCCAGGGCAAGACCCGATGGCTAGAACTTTCGGCATCGCCCCGCTATGACGATAATGGTAATTTCCAGGGCTTTCGTGGCGTCGGATCCGACATCACCGTTCAGCGCGAATCGGCCGACAAGATCGCCCAACTGGCGCGTTTCGACACGTTGACGGGCCTACCAAACCGAGCACATCTGCGCGATGCGCTGGATCATGCCATGGCGGAGACAGGCAATCGACGGCCCGGCTGCGCTTTCCTTATGCTTGATCTAGATCGCTTCAAGGCGATCAATGACAGCCTGGGCCATCAGGTTGGCGACCAGTTGCTCAGCCAGGTCGCACAGCGCCTGCGCCATGTCTGTGGTGGGATTGGCTTTTGCGGCCGTATCGGCGGTGACGAATTTGGCGTGGTGATCGCGCGGATCGATGATGATCGGGCGGTTGCCCGCCTGTCGATCGCGATCATCGACGCACTGTCCGCGCCCTATCAGATCGACCAGCATGTCCTCCATGTCGGCGCTTCGGTCGGTTCGGCTGTTTCGCCGATCGATGGGCATCAGTCCGAAGCGATTATCCGTAGTGCCGACCTGGCGCTTTATCGCGCCAAGGATGAGGGGGGAGGCGTCCATTGTCCCTATGAACCGCACTTGCATGCCAAGGCAGAGGAGCGGCAGCGGCTGGAACAGGCTCTGCGCGATGCACTGGAGAAGGATCAGCTGCATCTTGTCTATCAGCCTGTCGTCGATGCGACATCGGGTGTCATAACGGGATTCGAGACTCTTGCGCGCTGGACTCATCCGGACCTGGGGCCGATTCCACCGTCGAAATTCGTGCCAGTGGCAGAAGAGGCCCGGCTGATCGGACCGATTGGCGAATGGGTGCTGCGCACGGCGTGCCGTGAGGCGATGCGCTGGCCCGCGCATATCCGCGTCGCCGTCAATGTCTCCGCCGAGCAGTTGCACCAGTCAAATTTCGTGTCGGCGGTGGTGAATGCACTGGCCCAGAGCGGGCTGGACGCCCGTCGGCTGGAGCTGGAAGTGACCGAAAGCGTCTTCCTGCACGAGGATGACAGCGCGCTGCGCGTGCTGGATCAGTTGCAGGGACTGGGCGTGCAATTGTCGCTCGACGATTTCGGCACCGGCTATAGTTCGCTCGGCTATCTCAGCCGTACCCGTTTCAACACGATCAAGATCGATCGCAGCTTCGTCGTCGGCGCGGCTCACAACACGCCGGAAAATCTGGCGATTATTCGGGCGGTGGTGACGCTGGCGGAAAGCCTGGGCATGTCGACCACGGCCGAAGGCGTGGAAACCGCCGCCGAGCTGGACATGGTACGCCGACTGGGCTGCAAGAAGGTGCAGGGCTATTATTATGGCCGGCCGATGCTGCCACAGGATGCGATGCGGCTGTTCCCGGAACCGCCGGCACAGGCCTATGGCAACGGCTAGACGATCAGGCCTGTATCTGTCTTTCGACCATCGTCCATAGCGCGCCGAAGGCCTGAGCCGGGGGCGAGGCAGGGGCGAAGGCGCCGAGCGGCTTGCGCCGCACCGTCATCTGCTCGATCGTGCTGGCCATCGGGATCGCGCCCCAGCCGGGCTGCTCGTCCAGCGCCTTGCGATGCAGGCTGCGGCGGCGGTCGACCATCGAATAGACCGGCAGGATCGGCGCATGATTGCCGCCGCGCTGCACCAGATAACGGGCCACCTCGCCCATCGCACGCTGCGACAGGGGGGAGGGGATGACGGGAATGACGATCAGGTCCGCGGCGCGCAGCACCTGCTCGCTGGTTTCGGTGAGGCCCGGCGGGCAATCGAGGATGATGCGGTCATAATCCTTGCCCAGGCTGTCGATCAGCTTGGCGAGCCGCTTCTTCTTGTCCATCTCACGGAACAGATGGTCGAGGCTGCGCAGCGAGGTATCGGCGGCGATCAGGTCCAGGCCCGGCACGGTGGTGGGTTGGATCAGCTTGCGGACCTCGACATCCTTGCTGAAGATCGCGTGCGCAGCGTCGCGGCTTTCCAGGTCGGTGGAGAGGAGCCAGCTCGACGCGGCCTGCGGGTCGAGATCCCAGAGCAGGGTCCGCCGCTTCGATATGCTCGCCGATGCCCAGGCGAGGTTGACCGAAAAGGTGGTTTTGCCAACGCCCCCCTTGAGGCTGTAGACGGCGATGGTCGCCAATGCCGGTTCCTTTGCCATGGGAGAGGAAGCTACGGCTTCCCCCCGTCAAAGCAAGGGCTCAAATCAGCCGCTTGTTACATGTGCGTGACAAGCGGCTGATATTCAGAGGATTTCGCGTGCCTTTTCGGGCGGGCGGGCGACGACGGCGCCCTTGTCGGTGATGACGATCGGGCGTTCGATCAGGATCGGATGCGCCGCCATGGCGTCCAGCACGGCGGCATCGTCGCTAGTGTTGAGGCCGATTTCCTTCACCACGGCCTCGCCCTTGCGGACGGCCTGCGAAGGGACGACGCCGGCCTTGTCCAGCACCGCCGCGATGTCGGCTCGGCTGGGCGGGGTCTTGAGATATTCAAGAACCGCGATCTCCAGGCCGGGCGTCTCTTCCAGGATGGCCAGCGCAGCCCGCGACTTGGAACAGCGCGGATTGTGCCAGATCACCGCCTTCACTGGGCGTCTTCCCGCGCCAGCCACTCTTCGAGCCACTTGATCGTATAGTCGCCGTTGAGGAATTCGGGATCCTTCAGCAGCGCCTGGTGCAGCGGGATGGTGGTCTTCATCCCCTCGATCACATATTCCTCCAGCGCGCGGCGCAGACGCATGATCGCGCCCTCGCGGGTGCGGCCATAGACGATCAGCTTGCCGATCATGGAGTCGTAGTAAGGCGGCACCTTATAGCCTTGATACAGGCCACTATCGACGCGGACGTGCATGCCGCCCGGAACATGATAGCTGGTGACGGTGCCCGGCGACGGGGCGAAGGTCTTGGGGTCTTCCGCGTTGATGCGGCATTCGATCGCATGGCCGGTGAAGCGGATATCTTCCTGGTTTACCGACAGCGGCTTGCCTTCGGCAACGCGGATCTGTTCGCGCACCAGGTCGAGGCCGGTGATCATCTCGGTCACCGGATGCTCCACCTGCAGGCGGGTGTTCATCTCGATGAAGTAGAATTCACCATTTTCCCACAAAAACTCGATCGTGCCCGCGCCGCGATAACCCATGTCGGCCATCGCCTTGGCACAGATGCCGCCGATCCGTTCGCGCTCGGCCTGCGACAGGACGGGCGAGGGGGCCTCTTCCAGCACCTTCTGGTGACGGCGCTGCAGCGAGCAGTCGCGTTCGCCAAGGTGGATGGCGTTGCCATTGCCGTCGCCGAACACCTGAATCTCGATGTGGCGCGGATTACCGAGATATTTCTCGATATAGACAGTGGCGTCGCCGAACGCGGCCTTCGCTTCCGACCCGGCCTGCTGCATCAGCGTTTCCAGATCGTCAGGCGAGGTGCAGACCTTCATGCCGCGACCGCCGCCACCCGATGCCGCCTTGATGATCACCGGATAGCCGGCGGCTTCGGCGATGATCTTGGCTTCCTCGACATCGCTGACCGCGCCGTCCGAACCCGGAACCAGCGGCAGGCCGAGCGCGCCAGCGGTGCGCTTCGCCTCGATCTTGTCACCCATGGTGCGGATATGTTCGGGCTTGGGGCCGACAAAGGCCAGGCCATGGGCCTCGACGATTTCGGCGAACTTGGCGTTTTCGCTCAGGAAGCCATAGCCCGGATGGATCGCGTCGGCGCCGCTGATCTCCGCCGCCGAGATGATCGCGGCGATGTTGAGATAGCTGTCCCTGGCAGCTGGCGGCCCGATGCAGATCGCCTCGTCGGCGAGGCGCACATGCATGGCATCTGCGTCGGCGGTCGAATGGACCGCCACCGTCTTGATGCCCATTTCATGGCAGGCGCGGTGGATGCGGAGCGCGATCTCGCCGCGATTGGCGATCAGCAGTTTTTCGATGGCCATGGAATCGCGGCCTTATTCGATGACGATCAGCGGCTGGTCATATTCAACCGGCTGGCCGTTATCGACCAGCACGGCCTTGACCGTACCGGCGACGGGCGCGGTGATCGCGTTCATCACCTTCATGGCTTCGACGATCAGCACGGTTTCACCGGCCTTCACCTGCGAACCGACGCGCGCGAAGGGCGCGGCGCCCGGCTCGGCCGACAGATAGGCGGTGCCGACGATCGGCGACTTCACCACATTGCCGGCGGGCAGGGCTGGTTCGGCGGCGGGGGTAGCGGCCGGTGCCGCAGCCGGGGCAGCGACGGGTGCCGCTACGGCAGCGGGCGCTGCGAAGATTGGGGCACCGCCACCGATCTTGCGCGCCACGCGAATCTTGCGATCGCCGTCCTCGACCTCGATCTCGGTCAGGTTGGTATCATCCAGCAAAGCGGCCAGTTCGCGTACCAGGGTGACGTCCACCTGCATCGCGCCCTTGTCATGCTTGTCGTTCATGCTTGACCCTTGTCGTCTTTCAAAATGCGTTCTGGCGGCCAGCGCCTATGCTCATTTGCGCCAAAGCGCAACTTTTGTGCGTCCTACAGTTCCAGCGCTGCTTCGAGCGCCAGCATGTAGGACATGGCGCCAAAGCCCGCGATCGTGCCCTTGGCGGCCATGCCGACATAGGATTTGTGGCGGAAGGCCTCGCGCGCGTGCGGGTTGGACAGATGGATCTCGATCACCGGCACGGTGATGCTCTTGATGGCATCATGCAGCGCGATCGAGGTGTGGGTATAGGCGCCAGGATTCATGATGATGGCATGGGCGCCTTCGCGATGCGCTTCCTGCACCCAGTCGACCAGATGGCCTTCATGATTGGACTGACGGAAATCGATTTCGACATGGGCGCGGTGGGCGGCATCCTCCATCCGCTCGGCAATGTCGTCGAGCGTGTCATAGCCGTAGATTTCCGGTTCGCGGGTGCCGAGCATGTTGAGGTTCGGGCCGTTGAGAACATAGATTTTGCGTGTGTCCGCCATGGCGATCCCCCAGTCGGTCGAGACTTGTCTGTTGCGGGCACGGCGTCGCCGCCCCTATATGCGCGCTGATCTTTAGCCCTTCGTGTCGCGCCAAGTCGAGACACGTTTCCAGCCACGAACGGGATAATGTAGTGAGCATCGACGGCACCATCTCCATCCATATCAATGGCGAGCATCGCCGCATCCGCGACGGCCTGACCCTGGCCGAGCTGGCGAGCGAGCTGGGCTTCGCGCCGGAGAAGGTGGCGGTGGAGCGCAATCTGGAAGTGGTGCCGCGTTCGACCCTGGCGGATGTCAGGATCGAGGACGGCGACGAGCTGGAGATCGTGCATTTCGTTGGTGGTGGCGACGTGTCTCCGGTGGATGACGATAGCTGGACGGTGGCGGGCAAGACCTTCCGTTCGCGCCTGATCGTGGGCACCGGCAAATACAAGAATTTCGAGCAGAATGCCGCCGCGCTGGTCGCGTCGGGCGCGGAGATCGTCACCGTGGCGGTGCGCCGCGTCAACGTGTCAGATCCGAACGCGCCGATGCTGACCGACTATATCGATCCCAAGAAGGTCACCTATCTGCCCAACACCGCTGGCTGTTTCACCGGCGAGGAGGCGATCCGCACCCTGCGCCTGGCGCGCGAGGCGGGCGGCTGGGAGCTGGTGAAGCTGGAAGTGCTGGGCGAGGCGCGCACCCTCTATCCCGATATGGTCGAAACGCTGCGCGCGACCGAGGTGCTGGCCAAGGAAGGCTTCAAGCCGATGGTCTATTGCGTTGACGATCCGATCGCGGCCAAGCGGTTGGAGGATGCCGGCGCGGTGGCGATCATGCCGCTGGGCGCGCCGATCGGGTCGGGCCTGGGCATCCAGAACAAGGTGACGATCCGCCTGATCGTGGAGGGCACCAAGCTGCCGGTGCTGGTCGATGCGGGCGTGGGCACGGCGTCGGAAGCGGCGCAGGCGATGGAGCTGGGCTGCACCGGCGTGCTGATGAACACCGCCATTGCCGAGGCGAAGGATCCGGTGCTGATGGCGGCGGCGATGAAGGCGGGCGTCGAGGCCGGCCGCATGGCCTATCGCGCCGGCCGCATGGGCAAGCGCATGTATGCCGACCCGTCGAGCCCGCTCGCTGGCCTGATCTGATTCCAGGGCGTCGCGGCGGGAGATTCGACGCGACAGTCGAAGTTCACAGTGTCGTGGGGGTGATTCCGGGCCAATGCGCCAGGAACGCGCTCGCGACGCGACAGCGAAGCGACAGCCGCGCGACAATCGGGTCACGATCGCGCGCCTTCGACGCGACGCAAAGACGACATTGGGGCGACAGTGAAGCGACGCCTGTGCTGCAGTTGGGCGGTTGAATGCGTGCGGATACCCCATCCCCAAAGGTAGATCAGAAGACCCGCGTGTAGGACAGGGGCATGGCCGGCGCTTGGCGCTGCGCTATTGGGGCCGTGCCCCTCCACCACTCGCTGCGCGAGCGGTCCCCCTCCTCGTGCCGGGGAGGAATATTAACCCTCATCCTCGCCCCGCAACTCCAGCCGGCTGGCCCGGTCGAAGATGGTGAGCACCAGCGGGTCGGCTTCGGCGGCGCGGACGGCGACGTGGAAATCGACCGGGGGCATGAGCGGGGCGCCGGGCACCGGGACCAAGCGGCCCTCGGCCAGTTGCTGGCGCGCCATCGGCCGGGGGAAGATGCCGATGCCGCCGCCTTCCAGCACGATGTCGATCATGGTGCGGACATTGTTGCACAGGTTGAGCGGGCAGTCGGCCAGGTCCGACGCGGCGATCGCGTCCTTCATGATACGGTAGAGCGGCGACAGGTTGGTGAGCGACCAGATCGGCGGGCGCACGTCCGCCATCGTCGCGACGGTTGCGGGGCTGGCGAGCCAGAGCAGGTCGACGCTGCCGATCGGCGCGGTGCGCAGCATTGGATGGGCGATGCGGCCGGCGGCGAAGGCGAGGTCGGCATGGCCCGACGCCAATTGCTGGATCAGGTCGGCGGTGAGCGCGATGTCGACCTCCAGGCTGACATGCGGCAGGTCGCGGCCGAGCTGGGCCACGAAGCCGGGCAGGCAACTGGCCGCCGCGATCTCGCCCGCGCCGATGCGGATGATGCCGGTCGCGCCGGATATGTCGCTGCAGCCCATCAGCACGCCCTGGAATCGTGCCCAGAGCGGTTCGCTCTCGCGCACCAGTTCGCGCCCGGCGGGGGTAAGCGCCATCGTCCGTCCTTCACGGCGGAAGAGGGCAGTGCCCAGATGGCTTTCCAGTTCGCGCACCCGCGCGGAAATGGCCGGCTGGGTGGTGTTGAGGCGCGCCGCCGCCGCCGCGAAGGTGCCCAGCCGCGCGATCCAGAGCAGGGTTTCAAGATGGTAGAAGGCGATGCGATTGATAGACATTGTTTGGGTTTAACTGAAAAAACAAATCATTGGTATTGATCGGTCTGCCTGCCTAGTCTGCGCCGAAATCTGACAAAGGATGGATGCCGATGGCCAAGAAGCTCTACCCCGATGCCGCCGCCGCGCTGGAGGGGCTGCTGTTCGACGGCATGCATCTGTGCGCGGGCGGCTTTGGCCTGTGCGGCATTCCCGAGCGGCTGATCGACGCGATCCGCGATTCGGGGGTGAAGGATCTGACCATCGCCAGCAACAATGCCGGCATCGACGGCGAGGGGCTGGGCAAGCTGCTGCGCACGCGGCAGGTCAGGAAGATGATCTCCTCCTATGTCGGCGAGAACAAGGAGTTCGAGCGGCAATATCTGGCCGGCGAGCTGGAGGTGGAATTCTGTCCGCAGGGGACGCTGGCCGAGCGTTGCCGCGCGGGCGGGGCGGGCATTCCCGGCTTCTACACCAAGACCGGCGTCGGCACTGCGGTCGCCGAGGGCAAGGAAGTCAAGAATTTCGACGGCCAGGACTATATATTGGAGCGCGGCATCTTTGCCGATGTCGCGATCATCAAGGGCTGGAAGGCGGACGAGAGCGGCAACCTGATCTTCCGCAAGACCGCGCGCAATTTCAACGCGCCGATGGCGACGGCGGCGAAGATCTGTATCGCCGAGGTGGAGGAAGTGGTGCCGGTCGGCAGCCTGGACCCCGATGCGATCCATCTGCCCGGCATCTACGTCAAGCGGATGATCGTCGGCGCGCCCTATGACAAGAAGATCGAGTTTCGCACCGTGCGCCAGAGGGACGCGGCCTAATGGCGACGATGATGCGGCTTGCGCCGGCGCTGTTGCTGGCGCCGCTTGCGGCCTGTGCGACGACGACCGCGACGACGCGTGCGCCGGGTCCGGCGCCGGTGCTTCCGACCGGACCGGCGGTGCCGCCAGCGGGCATGCAATATCTCTATGGATCGGGCGAGGCGGCGGCTTTGTCGCGCCAGGCCTGGACCGCTTTGGTCGCCCATGCCGCCGCTGTCGTGAAGGCGCGGCCAGCCGATAGCGTGGTGTTGGCGGAGGGCGCGAGCCTGGATGCGCCCAAGTTCGTGCCGTGTGGCAACCGGCCGCTGGCCGCCGTGTTCGATGTCGACGAGACGGTGATGCTGAACACCGGATTCGAATATCATGATGCCAGGACCGGCAAGGGTTATGATGCGGCTGACTGGGACGCGTGGGAAAAAACCGGCGAAGGCGCAGTCGGTCCGGTGCCGGGTGCGGATAGCGGCCTCAACGCGCTGCGGGCGATGGGCGTGACCGTGATCTTCAACACCAACCGTTCGGCCGCCAATGCCGACGCGACGGCGCGTGCGATCAAGGCGGCGGGGCTGGGCGAGGCGGTGCATGGCCAGACGCTGTATCTGGCCGGCGACGACGCGATGGGGTCGCGCAAGGACGGCCGGCGCTGGACGATCTCGCGCAGCTATTGCGTGATTGCGCTGGGTGGCGACCAGCTCGGCGATTTCACCGATCTGTTCAATGCCGGGCAGAGCGTGCCGGTGCGCCGCGCCGCGACCGAAGGGGCTGCGATCGCGAAACTCTGGGGCGCGGGCTGGTTCGTCCTGCCGAACCCGGTTTATGGCAGCGGCCTCAAGGGCGGCTTCGACGATGTTTTTCCTGCCGACAAGAGGTGGGCGCCGCCCGCCCAAGGGGAGAAGTGATAATGGCCTGGACCCGTGACGAGATGGCCGCGCGTGCGGCGAAGGAGCTGGAGGACGGCTTCTATGTGAATCTGGGCATCGGCATTCCGACGCTGGTGGCGAACCATATTCCCGATGGCGTCGAAGTAACGCTTCAGAGCGAGAATGGCATGCTGGGCATCGGCCCCTTCCCCTATGAGGGGGAGGAGGATGCGGACCTGATCAACGCGGGCAAGCAGACGATCAGCGAGCTGCCGCAATCGGCCTATTTCAGTTCGTCCGACAGTTTCGCGATGATCCGCGGCGGGCATATCGACCTGACCGTCCTTGGTGCGATGGAAGTGGCCGAGAATGGCGACATCGCCAACTGGATGATCCCCGGCAAGATGATCAAGGGCATGGGCGGCGCGATGGATCTGGTCGCGGGCGTCAAGAAGATCATCGTGGTGATGGAGCATACGTCCAAGAATGGCGATCCCAAGTTCATTCCCGCCTGCACCCTGCCGCTGACCGGCAAGAATGTGGTCGACATGATCGTCACCGACCTGTGCGTCTTCCAGCGCCCCGACCATGACAGCCCGTTCAAGCTCGTTGAGTTGGCGCCGGGCGTGACCGCCGAGGAAGTCGCTGCTAAGACGACCGCCCATTATCTCAGCTAAGGGCGTTTCATGAGCCTCGACGGCACCTATGACGAAGCCAATATCTTTGCCCTGATCCTGCAGGGCAAGATCCCGTCGACCAAGCTGTACGAGGACGAGAATACGTTCGCCTTCCTCGACATCATGCCGCAGACGCGGGGCCATGCGCTGGTCATTTCCAAATGGTCGAAGGCGCGCAACCTGCTGGAGATGGAGGATGAGGCGCTGGCGCAGGTGATGGCGACCACCAAGAAGGTCGCCACCGCCATCCGCAAGGCGCTGAACCCCGACGGCATCCAGATCGCCCAGTTCAATGGCGCGCCGGCGGGGCAGACGATCTTCCACCTGCACGTCCATATCCTGCCGCGCTGGGAGGGCGACCCCAAGGGCTTCGCCGCCCATGGCGCCGGCGCGCAGGCGGACAAGGATGCGCTCGCGGCGCTGGCCGAAGAGATTCGCGCGCAGTTCTGACGTGGCGCTCAAACCCTTCAAGGCGCCGGGCGCGCGGCTGGCGCTGCGGTCCAAGTCGGCCAACAGTTATCAGACCGGCGACCGGGGCGGGGCCGAGGTGATCCTCGACGTGTCTCGGTTGCTCTCCAGGGCTTTTCACCCGACACCGACCGGCATCGATCGGGTCGAATATGTCTATGCCCGCGAATTGCTGGAGCGGATGCCCGACCGGCTGGCCTTTGCCGCCGTCCATCCCGCCGGCGGCTATTATGGGCGCCTGAACCATGCCGCAGTGCGCCAGTTCCTGGCCTTCACCGCAGCGAAATGGCGTAATGTGGATTCGCCCGGCGAGCGCAAGGAGCGGGCGGCGGTAATCCGCCATATGTTCGCGACGCGTCCGCGCCCGGTGCCCAAGGCCAAGGGGCCGCGCATCTATCTGCAGGCATCGCCCCATCATCTGGACGATGCGGCGCAGGTGGGGGCGATCCTGCGGGCAGAGGGCGCGAAGTTCGTCACGCTGGTGCATGATGTCATTCCGCTGAGCCATCCCGAATTCGCCCGCCCGCAAGGGGCGGACGAGCATCGCCGCCGGCTGCGCAGCATCGACCTTTATGCAACCGGCATCATCGGCAACAGCCAGGCGACGCTGGACGCGCTGGAACCGCATCTGTCGAACGGCCTGGTCGATCGTCAGACATGCGTCGCCCATTTCGGCGCCGATCCGCCCGATGTGTTTGGCGGGTCCGGCACGACGATCCCGCAGCGGCCTTATTTCGTCTATCTGTCGACCATCGAGCCGCGGAAGAATCATCTGCTGCTGCTCAATATCTGGCGGCGGATGGTGGACGAACTGGGCGATGCGGCGCCGATGCTGGTGCTGATCGGCCGGCGCGGCTGGGAAAATGAGAATGTCATCGACATGCTGGAGCGGGGCGAGGCGCTGCGCGGCCATGTGGTCGAGGCGGGCGAGCTGCCCGACAACCAGATGCAGGATCTGGTCGCGGGCGCGCGGGCGATGCTGATGCCATCCTTTGCCGAAGGCTTTGGCATGCCGGTGGTCGAGGCGCTGTGCGCCGGCGTCCCGGTGATCTGCAGCGACATTTCGGCCCATCGCGAGGTAGGCGGCGATGCGCCCGACTATATCGATCCACTCGATGGCATGGGCTGGATGCGGATGATCCATGCCTATGCCGCAGCGGATTCGCCGCAGCGCGCGGCGCAGCTCGCGCGGATCGGCGGATGGCATGCGCCGACCTGGCGTGACTATTTCGACATAGTGGCGCAGCTATTGGAACAAGTGACAGCTTCTGTTCCTTGACCTGGAATTTTCAGGCGATCATGGAATGGGTTGAATGCAATTCCCCTCCTTGGCGCTGGTCGGCTTGGGGGATGTGGTCGGGGGTAGGTGGACATGGCGGAAATGGCCGACGCGGGAGTCGGAACCTGCCGTCGTGCAGACCGCGTTCCGTTCCTGCGGTCGCCGCCTTTCCCCGGCATCGATCCGGCCGTTGCGGCCATCAGTCATGCTGAACAGGACGGTTTCTCAGCGCCCATATCCGACGCGTTACTGGATGCGTTGCGGCTTGCACGGGTGGGCGGTGATTTCTGGGGGCATCGGCCAAAAGGTTTGCTGCTGGTCGCGCGCGAAGGTGTGCGCATCGACCCGTCCGTCTGCGCCGGCCTCGTTTTCGGGCAGATCGGGATTCTGCCCGCTGATGGCAGCGCAAAGCGGGCCGCAACGCCACCAATCGGGCATTGGCTGCCTTCGGTCTGCGATCCCTGGGCCTTGCTGGCCGATGCGCGCGCCGTCCATGCCGAAGCGGACGATGACCTGGCCATTGTCGCAGGCTTGTTGGGCATCGCGGTCTTTGGGCCGGATGGCGCGGCATTGACCGCAGAGAGGTTGAAGGACGCCGCGCGTAATCGACTGGCACAAGCGCGCTATCGCGATTGCTTCAGTGGCGAGATGGTCGATGCCGCACATGCGGTTGCGCAACTGGCCGATTGGCGACGGCATGTGGACGGCAACAGAGGGATTGCGGCTGCAAGCGGCATGGCGTTCTGGAAGCGGGAAGCCATGCGTCATTTCCTGTGGGATGGATTGCGCGCACCGCCGTTCCTGCCCCCGGCACGCGGTCTGGCGCGGGCACGGCGGGAAGCGGGGGCGCTGGCGATCTGGCCATCGCGGGTGCCCGTCACCATTACAGCGGATGCGGCTGCCGTCGGCGTCGCCCTGGCACGGGTCGAGGACGGGTTTCTGCGTTCACGGGGGTTGGGCGCGGCGCTGCATCCGCCCGGATCGGTGGTGATCGATCGATGCGGTATCTATTATAATGCGCGCGCGGCAAGCGATCTGGAACGCTTGCTCGCCACGCATGACTTTTCGCCGGATCTGGTCGAACGTGCGCGGCTGTTGCGCGCGCGCGTCTGCGATGCCGGCGTTACCAAATATGGCGCCGAGGCGGGGCGGATGATCGACTTGCCGCCGGGCCGGCGCACGGTGCTGGCGGTGGGGCAGGTCGATGACGACATGTCGGTGCAACTGGGCGGAGCCGGGGTCGATGGCAATCTCGACTTTCTGGCGCGGGTGCGCCGCGCGGAACCGAACGCCTGGATCATCTATCGCCCCCATCCCGATGTGCAGGCCGGGCATCGCAAGGGGCATTTGAGCGACGCCGTCGTGTTGGAACATGCCGACGCGATCGACAGCGGCGCGCCGTTGATGGAATTGGTGCAGGCGGTGGACGATGTGCATGTCCTGTCATCGCTGACAGGCTTCGAGGCGTTGATGCGAGGCTGCTCCGTTACGGTTCATGGCATGCCTTTCTACGCGGGGTGGGGGCTGACACGGGATCTCGCCAAATCCTCTCCGCGAAGGGGGCGTCAACTCGACGTGGATCGACTTGTCGCGGCTGCACTCATTCTCTATCCTCGCTATATTGATCCCGTGACGCGCTTGCCTTGTGGCCCCGAACTGATGGTGGACCGCCTGGCGAGTGGATCGACGCCGCCGATGACATGGCTCATTCGGTTGCGGGCGCTACAGGGGAAGCTACGAAGATTTATGACATTGTCCGCTGAGTTCCTTCATGGCTGAACCTTCGTCCAAAACATTTTTGTTCCTGCAGGGGCCGCATGGTCCCTATTTCTCGATGCTGGCCAACGCGCTTCGTGCGCGCGGGCAGGCTGCGCTGCGGATCAATATCAATGGCGGCGACAAGGTGGACTGGCCAGGCGAGGCGACCGATTATCGCGGGACATTTCGCAACTGGCCGCTCTTCTTTGACGATTTTGTCGTCAACCATGGCGTGACGGATCTTGTCCTCTATGGTGATTGCCGCCCCTACCATACCTCTGCGCATGGCATGGCCCGACTGCGCAACCTGCGCGTCCATGTGGTCGAGGAAGGTTATATTCGGCCCGATTTCCTGACTTTGCAGGATGATGGCGTGAACGGCAATTCGACGCTGCCGCTCGACCCGCAATGGTATCTGGATCAGGCGCGCAGCTTGCCCGATTATGACGCCGCGCTGCCGCAGGTGCCTTCGACTTTCCGCGCACGGGCGCGCAACACGATGCGCAATGGCCTGGCCTCTGCCTTCATGCGCCCCTATTTCCCCTTTTACCGGACCCATCGCCCGCACAGTTTTCTGATGGAATCGGTTGCCTGGTGCCGTAAATTGGTGATGCGCAACGGCGATGCCCACCGCTCGCTGGCCGCATGGGAAAACGTCAAGGACAGGCCCTATTTCACCCTGCCGTTGCAGTTAAATTCGGATTACCAGATTCGGGTTCATTCGCCGTTCGGCAATATGCGCGCCGCGCTGCGCTTTGTTATCAAGAGTTTTGCCCAGCACGCGCCCGCCCATGTCTCGCTGGTGATCAAGCGGCATCCGCTCGATCCCGGACTGGTGCCATGGCACCGGCTGACCCGTCGGCTGGCGGCGCATTATGGGGTCCAGGACCGAGTGGTCTACCTCGCCGACTGGGACATCGCCGAGGTCGTGCGGAAATCGCTTGGCGTGGTCACGATCAACAGCACCGTTGGAACGCTGGCACTGAACAGTGGCAAGCCGGTCGTGGTATTGGGGCATGCGGTCTACAAGGTGCCCGGGGTGGTCTATCGTGCCAGCCTGGACGATTTCTGGCAGGCCCCGCGTCAACCCGACATGAAGCTTTATTCCGCCTTCCGCCGGGTATTGATCGATCGGTGCCTGATCCGGGGTGGGCTGCTGAGCGAGGAAGGGCTGCAGATGCTGGTCGACAATGCGGTCGAACGGTTGCTGCGCGATTCTTCGACACAGTTGGCCATGCCGCCGGAAGGTCACCGTCGGCGCGGCATGATGAAGGTCGTGCGAGGCGATGCCGCTTGATCGTTCGAAGGGGGCAAGCCCGCGCGCTTGTTTGGATGTCGCGCTGATGCTGCCGTCTCGGGAATGCCTGTCGTCGACTTCTCAAGCTGTTCTGGAGTAGTTCTGTAATGTTGATTTATCCCACCATTCTCGTGGGTGGTTCTGGGACCAGATTATGGCCGCTGTCGCGTGGCGAGCGGCCAAAACAGTTTCTCAGCCTGGTATCCGAGCAGTCGATGCTGGAAGACACGATTGCACGGGTGTCGGGAGATGCGCGGTTCTTCGATCCCATTTTCGTTTCGGGCGCGCAGCATGGCGCCGTGCTTCAGACCATTCTGGACGAACTCAACCTGCGTTCGTCCGCGATCCTGCTCGAACCGGAAGGCCGCAATACGGCAGCTGCCATTGCCATGGCCGCCCACTGGATCGTGGGACAAGATTCCGATGCATTGATGCTCGTCATGCCTTCTGACCATGTGATCGCTAATCCAGGCCACTTTCTGGCAAAGGTCGATCATGCAGTGGGTGCGGCCCAGGCCGGGCATCTGGTAACTTTCGGCGTGCAGCCCGATCATCCGGCGACGGGCTACGGCTATATCGAGAGCGACGGCGCGCTTCCCGGCATGATGGATGTGTTCGGCGTCCGGGAATTTGTCGAAAAGCCGCCTCTGGCAGTGGCGGAGCATTATCTGGCGCAGGGACGGCACAGCTGGAATGCGGGTATTTTCCTGTTCAGGCCCCAGGCGTTTCTTGAGGAACTGACGCAGCATGCGCCCGATGTGGCATCGCCGATTGCCGCGGCGATGGAGGCGAGTGTGCTGGATGGCAATGTTGTGTGCCCGCATGCGCAATCTTTCCTGGACAGCGCGAATATCTCTATCGACTGCGCGGTGATGGAGAAGACCGATCGGGCGGTCGTCGTGCCGGTCGATATCGGATGGTCGGACGTGGGATCCTGGGATGCGCTATGGACGGTGCGCGACAAGGATGCCCAGGGCAATGCCGTGCGCGGCGACGTGTCGACCGTCGATTGCAATGGCAATCTAATTTTGGTGGATGGCGGTGCCCCGGTCGCGGCGCTGGGGATGACGGACTGCGTGATCATCTCGACGGCGGAAGGCGTGCTGGTCATGCCGCGCGGACGATCGCAGGATGTGAAGAAGTTGCACGAAACGCGCGTGGCTCGCAGTGACATATCGACGGGCGGGACTGCGGCCATCCAGAACGCCGACGGCGACCGGGCATAAAGACTGGCCCAGTCTATCTATTCCGTTTGGGGCTATCCCGGGCCTGACAGTTTGAAGCAAGGTCAGGCCCGGAGACGAAGGTCAATTGGCGTTGACCAGATTGTCGATCGAGACGATCGGCAGGATGATCTGGGCCATGATGCCCACGAAGCGCTGGAATTCCGAAATCGGGCTGTTCGCGACATAGATCACATCCTTGTCGCGGATCTGGAAGCGCTGCATCGTGAAATAGGTGGTCGGATTCTTCATATCGACGCGGAAGATGACCGGAATCTTGCCTTCCACCGTGACGAAAGTGTTCGCCGAGCGACTGGGAAACAGCGCAGCATCTTCCCAGCGGAAAATGAAGACCCCCTTGGGATCGGCGGACAGGAGGCCGCCGGCGCGACCCATTGCCTGAGAGAGGGTAAGGCCGGTCGATTCGAAGGGAATTTCTTCGTTCTTCTTGACGGCCCCAAGCGTGGTGAAGCTGAATGGCTGGAACAGGGCCGTGATCACATCGCCCGGGCGCAGCATGATGTTTTCCTGTGGGTCGCGGATCACCGTCTGCAGCGGCAGCATCACCGTCTTGCCCTCGCGGGTGATCTGGATCGTCATCTTGTCGGAAAGCTGGCGTGTGCCGCCTGCCGCCGCGATCGCATCGAGCACCGTTTCTCCCTTGGGCGTCAGCGACATGCGCAGGCTGTTGTTGACTTCGCCAACCACTGCCGCGGTCGAGGCCGCATTTTGAGCCAGGCGCACGGTAACCTGCGGCATGTGCGCCTTGTTACGCAGGCGCGAGGTGATGTCCTGTTCGATCTGGGTCAGGCTGCGACCATCTGCCTGGATCGATCCTGCAAAGGGAAAATTGATGCGGCCGGATTCGCCGACCAGAAATTCAGGAAGCGGCGTTGCCTGGCCGCCCGTGCCGACCAACTCGGTTGTGGACATCGCGTTGAATAGGACCGCAGGCGGCGCTTCCCAGATGGTGATCTGCAGGACATCGCCCTTGCCGACGATCTGGCCGTGCGGCTCGCCGTGGCCAAAGGCTGTTGCGAAGCCCGGCTTGGCTGGCGCAGGGAGGAGATAAGGGGATTGGCCATCATCCAGGCTGACGATCTGGATACCCTGGATGGAAGATGCCTCTGGCGCCTTCATGATGCGCTGGCTGCCGGGGCCAACCGACGTGCAGGCCGAAGTCATCATCAGCAGCGCAACCAAAGCTGCGGCAGGATATCGGCGCACGCGCTTCATCTCTCGATCGTTCAGGCGGTTCATCTGGTCTTCCAATCTTGTGACTGCCTGCTGACATGCAGGGCAGCCGTCGCCTATCCACTATAGGCCGTGGCCTGTTGCAAGCTCAATATTATTAGCAGCTTGGCCCGAGGGCGTTCGCCCTTCAGCCATCCAGCATCCAGCGCAGCGTCTGCTCCAGCGGGATATGGCGCAAAGGGCCGATAACGCTTTCGAGCAGGCCGGGGTCGCCGCACAGCAAGCGCGCCTCGTTTGGCCGCACGAAAGCCGGGTTGACGACGGCCTGAAGCCTGTTACCCGATATGTCACCCATCATGTCGACTATGCTGCGCAAGGCAGTGGGTTGGCCGGAGCATATGTTGAATGTCCGGCCGTAGCTGGCGGGGGTGTCAAGAAGCCGCTGATAGGCGTCAATGACGGTTCGGACATCGGAAATGTCGCGCACGACGTCGAGATTGCCCAACGCAATCTCCTGTTCGCCGCGCCGGGCATGATCGACGATCTTGGGAATCAGGAAGTTGGGGGATTGGCCCCGACCTGTGTAGTTGAACGGGCGCACCAGGATGATGGGCAATTGTCCGTCGAACAGATGGCAGACGGTTTCCGTGGCGACCTTGGTCACGCCATAATCATTGAAGGGGGCGATGGGAGAGGCTTCCGCAAAGCGTCCGCCGCCATCGCCATAGACATTGGCGCTGCTGGCAACGAGTATCGCCTCGGGCAGCATTGGGGATGCTGCCAGCGCGCCCAGCAGATAGCGCGTGCCCAGAATATTGGTCCGATACATCTCGTCAAGGTCGCCATGGGGCACGAAGGAAATGGCGGCCAGATGGATGACCTTTTGCGGTGCGACACCTCGGACGACGCGGGACAGCGCTTGCTGATCGACGATATTGCAGCGATGAACGGTGTGCGCGACCGGAATGGCCCGCGTCTCGCTTTCATGCACCAATGCATGAACTTCATGGCCCAGGGTCGCCATCTGCTCGGCCAGATGGCGACCTGTAAAACCACCGCATCCGGTGATCAATATTCTGCTCATATCATGACCGGCCAACAGGCAAGCGGGGCGGGACAAGGAGGCGTCGCGGAAGGCGAGAGGCGGATTCCATGCCTCCGAGCCCTAGAAACTGACGCCAGCCTGGACGCGGCGGATGTCGGCTTGGACCATCATGTCGCAAAGACTTTCCAGCGACGTGCCTGGCTGCCAACCCAATTGCGTTCTGGCATGGCTGGCATCGCCGACCAGTTGATCGACTTCGGCCGGACGGTAGAAGCGGGGATCGACCCGAACCAGGGTCTTGCCCGACCTGGCGTCAACGCCGACTTCCTCTTCCTTCTCTCCCGAGAAATCGATCTCGATGCCGACTGACTGAAATGCCAGGTGCAGGAAGGTACGGACGGTTTCGGTACGCCCTGTCGCCAGAACATAATTGTCCGGCTGTTCAGCCTGCAGCATGCGCCACATGCCCTCGACATATTCTTCGGCATAGCCCCAGTCCCGCGCGGCATCAAGGTTGCCCAGGGTCAGGCAATCCTGCTGGCCGAGCATGATGCGGGCGACGCCATCGCTGATCTTTCGGGTCACGAATTCCCGGCCGCGCAAAGGGCTTTCATGATTGAAGAGAATGCCGCTGCAGGCAAACATGCCATAGCTTTCGCGGTAGTTGATCGTGCTCCAATGTGCGAACAGCTTGGCCACGCCATAAGGGCTGCGGGGATAGAAAGGGGTCTGCTCCCGCTGCGGTATCTCCTGGACCTTGCCGAACATCTCCGACGTGCTGGCCTGATAAAAACGAATGGTCGGATCGACGATCCGGATCGCTTCGAGAAGGTTCAGGGTGCCGGTGCCGGTGATGGTGGCGGTCGCGATCGGCTGGGCGAAGGAGGTGCCGACGAAGCTCTGGGCCGCAAGATTGTAGATCTCAGTGGCTTCCGCCTGCTGCAACAGGCGGATGGCGGCCGACAGGTCGGTGATGTCGAATTCGACCAGATGGAGATTGGCGTGATCGGCGATGCCAAGCTCCTCGATCCGCCAGAAGTTCATCGAACTGGTGCGCCGATAGGCGCCGTAGACGATGTAGCCCTTGTCGAGGAGAAGCTTGGCCAGATATGCACCGTCCTGCCCGGTAATGCCCGTGATGATCGCACGGGTCATTCAGTCACGCTCCGGGCAGGGTAATAGCAATCGATCATTTTTCTTTATGTCCGTTAGTTCAGGCGATTCCGCCAACGCGAGACAGGGTGAAGCCCGCCTCCGCGACTTCGGCCGGTGGATAGATATTGCGCAGATCGACCAGAACCGGCTGAGTCATCGATGTGGCCAGGCGCTTGAAGTCCAGAGCGCGGAAAATATCCCATTCGGTTACCAAGACAACGACGTCGGCGCCCGCTGCAGCGGCATAGGCATCCTTCACCATGGTCACGCCGGGCATCATTGGCGCAGCGATTTCCATACCCTCGGGGTCATAGGCGACAATCTTTGCACCGGCATCTTCCAGCGCCTGCACAATGGCAATGCTGGGCGCGTCGCGCATATCGTCGGTGTTGGGCTTGAAGGTCAGGCCGAGGAGGGCGACCGTCTTGCCACGTGCATCGCCGCCCAGCGCCTTGATGATCTTGCGGCCCATGGCGCGCTTGCGCAGGTCGTTGACCTGTACCACGGTTTCGACGATCCGGATCGGCGCGTCATAATCCTGCCCCGTCTTGACCAGTGCAAGCGTATCCTTGGGGAAGCAGGAGCCGCCATAGCCGGGGCCAGCATGCAGGAATTTAGAGCCGATGCGATTGTCGAGGCCGATGCCGCGCGACACGTCCTGGACCTCGGCGCCGACGGCTTCGCACAGATCGGCCATCTCGTTGATGAAGGTGATCTTGGTCGCGAGGAAGGCATTGGCCGCATATTTGATGAGTTCCGCCGTCCGTCGGCCGGTGAACATCAAAGGTGCCTGATTGAGGTTGAGCGGGCGATAGATCTGGCTCATCACGGCAATCGCGCGCTCGGAACCCATGGTGCCGACAACCACGCGATCAGGGCGTTTAAAGTCGCCAATGGCAGCGCCTTCGCGCAGGAATTCGGGGTTGGAGACAACCTGGATATCGAGGTCCGGACGCAACTCGCGAGCGATCCGCTCCACTTCGTCACCAGTGCCCACGGGCACGGTCGACTTGGTGACGATCACCGCCGGAGCATCCAGCGATTCCACGATTTCCCGTGCCGCAGCAAAGACATAGCTGAGGTCTGCATGACCATCGCCACGGCGTGACGGCGTGCCTACCGCGATGAAGATGGCATCCGCGCCCTTGACGCCGGCGGCCAGATCGGTGGTGAAGGTCAGGCGACCGGCCGAGGCATTGCTGCCGACCAACTGGTCCAGGCCGGGCTCGAAAATCGGCATGACGCCGGCTTCGATCGCTTCGATTTTGCGGGCATCCTTGTCCACGCACACGACATCATGGCCAAAATCTGCAAAGCAGGCACCCGAAACAAGACCGACATAGCCTGTTCCGACCATCGTAATCTTCATTTTCTCGATTCCCTGCTATTAAATGGCGTGCGCTGTTCGCGACAATTACACGATAGAGAGGTGTTTGTCGGTCTGACAAGCCTGTGAGGCAAATTTAGGCTGCACTGCAACACGGTCCTGTAATCTGCTGGACATTCAATTGGGTAGGGCGTAACTGTCCGGGCGAACCGAGAGACCATGATTGTCGATGATGAAAGTTCCTGCGAAAATCGGTGGAATGCCGGTGCTGTTGGTCGCAACGGTGGTAATCCCCACATTCCTATCTGTCATATATTATTCGCTGAAATCTGATGTTTATACGTCGGAATCGCGGTTTGTGGTCCAGAGTTCGGAAAAGCCGCAGACGGTTGGATTGAGTGGGCTGTTCAAGGCGGGCGGTTTCAGCAATGCGTCAGAGCAGGCCTTTGCAGCCAATGATTATATCACTTCTCGCGATGCGCTGAAGACATTGGACAGGAAGGGCATCGTGACTGCTGCCTATAGCCGTCCCGATACTTTTTTCCTTGATAGATATAATCCGTTCGATCGCAGTGGCGGTAAGGAGCGGCTCTTCAAATTCTATGAGGACATGGTCGCGCCGAAATATGATCCGGGCTCAGGTATCACGACCCTGGAGGTCAAGGCCTTCACGCCGCAGGATGCGCAGCGCATAAACAAGGAACTGCTGAGCCAGGCCGAAACGCTCGTCAACCGCATGAACGAGCGTGGGCGCAAGGACGTTATTGGCTATGCCAATCAGGAACTGGAAGAGGCCAAGGGCCGCGCCCGTCAGGCAGCGTTGGCACTGTCGAAGTTCCGGAACCAGGAAGGCGTGGTCGATCCTGAGCAGCAGGCGAGCGTTCAACTGCAGATGGTTTCCAAGTTGCAGGACGAGATGATCTCAGCAAAGACGCAACTCGTTCAGTTGCGTTCATTGACGCCGCAAAACCCGCAGATTGAACCGTTGCAGACCCGTATTGCGGAGCTGAACCGGGAAATTGGTGCGCAGCTTGGCCAATTGGCGGGCAACCAGAAGTCTCTCGCCGCAACGACCGTCCAGTTCCAGCGTCTACAACTCGAAAGCCAACTGGCCGACAAGGAATTGGGGGCGGCGATTTCGTCCTTGCAGGAGGCGCGTAACGAAGCACGGCGCAAACGCGCCTATATCGAGCGGATCGTTGAGCCCAATCTGCCTGACAACCGGTCGGAGCCGAAACGGATTCGCGGCGTACTCAACATCTTCGTTGTGGGTATCATCCTCTGGGCCATTCTCTCAATGGTACTGGCAGGGGTCCGCGAGCATACGGACTGACGATGGAGGAGCAGCCTCGCACGTCGCTTGCCCGTTCTTGGGAAATTCAGTGCCGGATCGTTGGCGCGCTCATGCTGCGCGAAATGCTGACCCGTTATGGTCGGCATAATATCGGGTTCCTGTGGCTGTTCGTCGAGCCGATGATCTTCACGGCGGGCGTCACTGCAATGTGGAGTGCGCTCAGAAGCGTTCATGGTGCAAGCCTTCCGATCGCGGCCTTTGCGCTGACCGGTTATTCCAGCGTGCTGGTGTGGCGGAATATGCCCAATCGGGCTGTCGGGGCCTTGGGCCCCAATCTGTCCCTCATGTATCATCGCAATGTGCGGGTAATTGACATCTTTGCGTCGCGCATTCTGCTTGAGTGCATTGGTGTTGCGTCTTCCTTCTTTGTGCTGACGCTGCTTTTCGCGGCCTTTGGATGGCTGGAACTGCCGGAAAATCCGTCATTGGTGGTCGAGGGGTGGTTGATGCTCGCATGGTTCGGGGCCGCTTTGGCTCTGTTCCTGGGCGCATTTTCGATGCGTAGCGAACTGATCGATAAATTATGGCATCCGATCACCTATCTGGCCTTTCCCTTTTCAGGTGCAGGCTATCTGGCTGAGGCTGCGCCCGCCAATTTCCAGAAATTTGTGTTGTATGTGCCGATGATCCATGGCGTGGAATGGGTGCGTGATGGCTTTTTCGGATCGCATTTTACGGCAATGTATTCGCCTTCCTATCTGTTGACCTGGAATCTGGGCCTGACCTTCTTTGGTTTCATCGAACTGCGTAACGCGCGTAAGCATATCGTACCGCAATGATCAGGCTGGAAAACGTCGATAAATTCTACCCGACCCGGGCTGGGCGCAATCAGGTATTGTCGGGTGTCAACCTGACCGTCGAAAAGGGGCAACGCGTCGGTATCCTGGGGCGCAATGGCGCCGGCAAGTCGACCCTGATCCGCGTGGTCGGAGGGGTGGAGGAGCCGACCACGGGGCGGGTCTATCGCGATATGTCGGTATCCTGGCCGCTGGCGTTTTCCGGCGCGTTTCAGACCTCGCTGACCGGTTTCGACAATCTGCGATTCATCTGTCGCGTCTATGATATCGATCCCCATGATAAGGTCGATCAGGTTCAGGATTTTGCCGAGCTTGGTCGTTATCTCTACGAGCCTGTTGGTAGCTATTCGGCGGGCATGCGTGCCCGGCTCGGCTTTGCGCTGTCGCTGGTTGTCGACTTCGACTGTTTCCTGATCGATGAAGTGGTGGCGGTGGGTGATCATCGCTTCCAGGCGCGGTGCCATGAGGAATTGTTCGTCAAGCGCGGCGACCGGGCCATATTCCTAGTGTCGCACAACGCTGCCTATGTGCGCGACCAGTGCGACAAGGCGGCTGTGCTGATCGATGGGCATCTGGCATCGTTCGACGATGTGAACGATGCTTTCGAATTTTATCACGCGCATACTAGGGAATGATTGTGCGCTGGTGGCCATTCGGTGCTGCCAAGAGACGCGATGCGCCGACCACTGACCGGCCGGGTGGCATGCGCCGGCTGTTCGTCGATCTTTCCACCATCGCTCAGCGCGATGCGGGCACCGGAATTCAACGGGTCGTCCGGGCGCTGTGGGCGCAACTCGATCGAGCCCAACTGCAGGATTATGTTGTCATTCCGGTGGCAGCTACGGCCCGGCGCGGGTACCGTATCGTGCCTCTGGCAGATGGCGAAATAACCCTGCCGGAGGATGGTGCGCCCCTGATTGAAATGTGCGCTGGCGACATTTTCCTGGGGCTCGATCTGGCGGCGCATCGTCTCTGGCGTCATCGGCGACAGGTCCGGCGCTGGAAGCGGCGGGGGGCGACCATCGCAATCACCGTTTATGACCTGCTGCCATTGCGGCAACCTGCCTGGTTTCCATCCAGCACGGTGCGCAATTTCAAGCGCTGGATCCGGATCCTCGACCGATATGGCGATATCGCCCTGTGCATATCGCGCCATGTGGCGGATGATCTGGCCCAGCAGATGGAAACGCGCTGGTGGGGCGGGCGAAGCAAGCTTGTTCGGACGCTCCTGCCCATGTCGGGGGATGTGGCTGGCAGCCGACCTAGCGAGGGCATGCGCCCGGTGGATATTGCTGTGTTGCAAGCGATCGATCAGCGGCCAACGGTGCTGATGGTCGGAACGGTCGAGCCGCGCAAGGGGCAGGACATATTGCTCGATGCCTTTGAATGGCTGTGGGCCGAGATGGGGACGGATGCACCGATGCTGGCCATTGTGGGCCGTCCTGGATGGCGGACGGATGCGCTGCAACGGAGGCTGACCACGCACGCAGCGCGCGGCACCAGCCTTCACTGGCTGGATGCTGCATCGGACGAGGCTCTGACGGCCCTCTATGCCCGGGCTTCCATGGTCGTCGTGCCGTCGCGCGGCGAGGGCTTTGGCTTGCCGGTGATCGAGGCGCTGGGGCAGGGGCGTAAGGTGCTGGCACGAGACCTTCCGGTCTTCCGTGAACTGGAACGGGATGGCCTATATTATTTTGCGTCGGAGGCGCCCGAGCCACTGGGCCAGGCGATCCTGGAGACATTGGCTCAGCCTGAGCCGGCGATCCGCACATCAGACGATGACTGGAGTCGCAGTCTGGCGGCCCTGTTGGCGGCGCTGGGCATTGATCGGCGCGCGTCACAATAATGGGGGGGGGGAGGCGCGCTTAAGTCGCGCGCGCTGTTTAGCCGTTTTTCTTGATGGCGCGGATCATCTCGCGCAGATTCACGCGCCAATGCGGCGCGGGTGCGCCAAGCGCGGCATAGGTCTTGTCTTTGTCCAGAACCGAATAATGGGGACGTTGGGCTGGCGTCGGGAATTGAGCGGTCGGAATTGGAATGACGGTTGCTCGCTGCGGCAGCAAGTCGGCATCCAGCGCCTCCTCCTGGATGGCGACAGCAAAATCATACCAACTGGCAACGCCGCTATCGGTGTAATGATGCATGCCGCGCACATTCCTGGTAGCCAGCGTCCAGACAGCATTCGCCAGGGCCGGCGCATAGGTGGGGGTGCCGACCTGATCGGCGACCACCCGAACTTCGCTGCGTTCGCTCATAAGTCGAAGCATGGTGCGGACGAAATTGCCGCCGGTCGGGGCGTAGACCCAGGCGGTCCGCACGATCAGAGCGTCTTCGCCTGCTGCCAATTCACCTGCTCGCTTGGAACGTCCATAGACGCTCGTCGGATTGGTGGGCGCGTCGGGCGCATAGGGAATGCCAGCGCTGCCGTCGAAAACGAAATCGGTCGAAACATGGACGAAGCGGGCATTGTGCTGTCGCGCTGCATCGGCGAGGAAGCCCGGCGCCAGGCCGTTGATCGCAAACGCGCGGTCTTCATCCTGTTCCGCACGATCGACTGCCGTATAGGCGGCGGCATTGATGATGACGTCGGGCCGGTGGGTTGAGACCGCTTCGGTCACGGCTTCGGCCAGGCTGATATCAAGGTCGGCGGAGCCGAGGCAGGTAAGGCTGGCGCCCTGCGGCGCCGTCGCTTGCAAACTCTGTCCCAACTGGCCCTTAGCGCCCGTAATCAGAACCTTCATGCGAATGCCTTGATGTCGGCGAGCGTCTTGGCCTGCTGATCCTTGCCGGAAAGCTGTGGCTCAAGCCCTTCCAGAGGCCATTCAATGCCGATTGCCGGATCGTTCCACAATAGCGAATGGTCTGAACTGGGATCATAGACCGCAGTGCATTTGTAGAGGAAGTCGGTGTTGTCCTCCAGGGAAACGAAGCCATGGGCAAAGCCCTCTGGCACCCAGAACATCCGCTTGTTGGCGGCCGACAATTCGACGCCGACCCACTTGCCAAAATGAGGGCTGGATCGACGAATATCGACGGCCACGTCCCAGACACGTCCCGATACGACGCGCACCAGCTTTCCCTGTGGGTTGGGATTCTGGAAATGGAGGCCGCGCAGCACGCCGCGTGCCGAGCGGCTGTGATTGTCCTGAACAAAATTGAGGTCGAGGCCAGCTTCGCGGAAGCTGTTGGCGTTCCAGCTTTCCATGAAGAAGCCTCGATCATCGCCGAACACCTTTGGTTCGATGATCAAGGGGCCGGGAATGGCGGTTTCGATGATGTTCATGTGCGCGCTCCCTTGCCCTGAAGCAGGCCCATCAGATAATTACCATAGCCGCTCTTGCGCAGGGGGGTGGCGAGTGCCTCCAGCGCGGCGTCGTCGATGAAGCCTTGACGCCATGCGATTTCTTCCGGACAGCAGATTTTCAGCCCCTGCCGATCCTCGGTAACGCGCACATAGAGAGCCGCGTCGAGCAAGGATCCGTGCGTGCCGGTGTCGAGCCAGGCATAGCCGCGGCCCATGATCTCGACCGACAGCGATCCTTCTTCCAGATAGATGCGGTTGAGATCGGTGATCTCAAGCTCTCCGCGCGGGGATGGCTTGAGGTCGCGGGCGAAATCGACAGCGCGACCGTCATAGAAATAGAGGCCGGTGACTGCATAATTCGACTTGGGATTTTCCGGCTTTTCCTCGATCGTTTCAGCTTGACCCTCAGCGTTGAACGACACCACGCCATAAGCCTTGGGGTCATTCACATAATAGCCGAAGACTGTGGCGCCATGGTCGCGCTTGTCCGCGTTGACCAGCAGGTCGACGAGGCCATGACCGTAGAAGATATTGTCGCCCAGCACGAGGGTGGACGGGTCATTGCCGACGAAGTTTGCGCCAATATGATAGGCCTGGGCAAGGCCGCCGGGATCGGGCTGGACCGCATAGGAGAGCGAAATGCCAAGATCCTTGCCATCGCCTAACAATGCACGGAAGGATGCGGCGTCATGCGGTGTGGTGATGATGAGTATTTCTCTAATGCCGGATAGCATTAGTATTGACAGCGGATAATATATCATCGGCTTGTCGTAGACTGGCATTAATTGCTTGGAGACCCCCTTGGTCAAAGGGTAAAGGCGTGTGCCAGAGCCGCCAGCTAATATTATACCTTTACGCACATCATTCCCCAAAGAAGGTGACGGTTTGACCTATGGCGTTATCCGCCTGATTGCAATGCCAAAGGCGACGAGTTGGAGGGTGAAGGCTGGGCGGAAACGGCGTTTTCCGGCTGGGCACCCTGCGGGACGAGCAGGGCAAATAGATGTGGTTCGACTCCGACATTGGACAGAAGGTGCCATTCGGTAAAACTAGAAAGTTGTGCATCCGGCGCGACCAGCACACCATGCCGGCTCAGCTTGGATTGGAGGTGCCTGATGAGAATGTCCTTGTCCTGTGCGGGCAAGTGCTTGAAATTGAGAGATGGTTCAATGACAATCATGTCAAAATGGCCATCCGCAACCATCGACATTTTCTCGTCCATCAGGACATGCCACGGGCCGCGACCAAAGCCCGCGGACAGGTAGGTGATCTCCTTGACGAGAAACAGCGCGGAGGTACCCTGTGGGCTTGGGCAGAGATGGAGCGTGGTCAGGCTGCGGGTCACGTCCTGCGTCCGCAGGTGGTTCACCGCTTCGCGGACGCCAGCTTCCAGATGTGCGACATCGGCAGCGGCAGCAGGCCTGTCTTCGTCGTGACACAAGGACTGCCGAATCGACAGGATGGTATTAGCCCAATCCCAGATTTGCGCGGCGCGGGCCTCGAAACTATAGTTGGCGCCGATCCTCTCCCATAGTGCCTGCGCACGGCCCAGCATGTCTGGATAGCCCAGAACATAGTCCTGCATGGCTTTCTGGAAACTGACCGCGTCGCGCGCGTAAAGCACGCCGTTGCCGCATATGGACTGGAGTTCGGGGAAATGGTCGGTCAACACTGGGGTGCCGCAGGCTAGGCAATCGAAAATGCGGTTATTGATATAGCCGAAATGGGCCATGTCGCTCCAATGATCATTGAGCGCCAACCTGGTTTTGCGATAGAAATCCGGTAGCTTTGCATTATCGACATATTGTGCCTTGACCAGATGGCCCAGGTCCAGCGCCTGCCAATGGCGGCCGAGAAGATCGATCTGGGCATCTGCCTCGATAGCCCAGGACAGCATCTCGCGGCGAATGCCTCTGCTATTGGCGACGAAAGAGATGCCGCGCCGTAGATTGTCACTTCCATCGGCGAAGAATGTGCCGCTGTCAGTGCATTGGCGCGCAATATCGACTTTCAGGCCGCCGACATTGGCAATGGACTGATAATGGGTTTCCGACGCGACGAAGACCATGTCGAAAGGTGCCAATTCGGCAAATTTAACCGTGCCGGGATGGCTGATGACCCAGATCAGCGACAGTTTCGACGGGGGAGGAACATGGCTGCGTTTGCCGCGCAACACAATGACGAGGTCTTCTCCATCGTCCTTGTCCCATTCCGGCCAGAAATGCTGGACGACCGTGGCCCCTTGCTTTTCGAGCGCCTGGGCTAACGCTACGCCAAAGTGATAGTCGCCCCATTTTTGCAGGTCGGGCCCGAGTGGGGCTGGATTCTTGATCGATATTTTCACGGTCAATGACCTGCCAGCATCCGCTTGCGAAATTCGCTGAACGTGCGCGCGAACTGTTCGGCGACGGGATAGGTCCGATCCGGCTCTAGGGTGGACACGCCAAGCGCAAAGGCCGGAAAGACAGCCGGATAGGAAAATTCGCGTTCGAAGAATTTGCGGGTGCGCTGCCTGCGAACTTCGGTCTGTTCGGGATTGTCGAATATCCGCCGGATCGTACTGACCAGGCGCATCTGATCTCCGAAGGGAACGCTGAGCACGAGATCCCGGCGCGCGAAGTCAGCCAGATCACTGGTCGGGGACGCGATCACGGTCGGCCCCATTGCGAAGGCGTCCGACATCTTATAGGGGCTTTGATAATGGCCGGCGGGGACCGAAGGATCCTGCCACAGGATCACCAGATCGGCTGACAGGTTGATGGCGGCCATGCGTTCGGGCGGTTGTGCCCCTAGAATGATGATATTGTCCCGCTGGCTTTGGCTGAGGGCTGCGAGATCGGGCGTTTCGCGGCTGCCGACTACCAACAGCTTGTAGCGGGTATCCGCCAGCGTCTCCAGCAGGCTGGCCAGCTCGAATATGCCCTTGTGCTTTCGCACCAGCCCGCCGAACAGGATGACCCTGTCCTCAGGCGCGAAACCCATTTCCTTGCGGATCGCGTCCCGGTCATAAGCATCCGGCCGATAGAGGGCATCATCCTTGACGTTCCGCATATAGAGGCAGCGGCGATCATAATGGAGATCGAGGTTGATATTGTGGGTGAAGACGGTGGGAATGCCGGCGACCAGGGGGTCGAGGATTTCGGACCAGATCAGTTCATAGGGAATTTGGGCCTTAACGCCAGCCGTCAGAACATCGTCCAGTTTCTTCTGCCGATGATGGTCGGAGGCTTTGGCCTGTGTCACCACGGTTTCAAGGTCGTTACACTCCAGAATGAGCGGCTTGCCCGTCTGATAATTGGCGAGCAGGCCGATACCGAAGGAGGTCAGGCGCGGCTTGACCGCATAGATGACGTCGCCAGTAATGGCCTCCACGCCCTTGGCCACATTGTCAAAAAAGTCTGGGAAATCGCCACCGTCAAGGTATTTGCACTCGAAGGCTGGGCGCTTAGCCGCAAGCGGCTGGAAAATCTCATCCTCGAAGAAGCGGTAAGAGATGAGTTCGACTTCGACATGTTTGCTCAGGGCTTCGGCGATGCAATAGGCCTTGGCAAAATGGTTGCGGCTCATATCCCATGACAGAATTGACACCTTCTTGACCCAGGCGGGGAGGGTAGCCGGCAGGCCGGTCTCATAATAGCTTGCGATCTTGTCGGCTATGATTTGGGGCGAGACCGTGTCATCCCGCTGCACCCGGGTAATTTGTTCGGCCGCAGCTATCCGCTGATAGATATTAAGCACATGGGGTAGGGCACGTGGTTCGCGCAGCCAGCAATAGCGGGCGATCAGGTCATAGTCCTGTCGGCGAGCGAGGCGTTCGTCAAAGCCCCCCAGCACATCATACAGGCTGCGGCGATGGATGAAGGAGTTGAGATCGACGAAGGGTGTCTCGATCTGATCCTCCATGTCGAACCGTCGGGTGCCGCATTTCCGGATCCGGGCGCTGCTATCGCCGATTTCCACATCGAAATAGCCGGCATAAGCTGACAGATGGCCCGGCCATTGCAGCAATTCCTCCACCATCATTTCCAGATAGCGAGGGTGCCAGATATTATCGGAGTCGAGATAGGCGATATACTCGCCCTGGGCGATCTTCAGGCAAGCGTTACGGGCGGCTGCTGCGCCATGTCGCTCGGCCTGTCGAATGGCCGATACACGAGGATCGCGAAACTGGTCGATGACTGCCAGGGTTTCATCGTCGCTGGCATCGTCGCAGATGATGAGTTGCCAATTGGCATAGCTTTGCGCCAGGATCGAGCGAATGGCATCGTCAATCAGGCTTTGCCGGTTATAGGCTGGCATGATGATCGAAACGAGCGGGCCGATCTTGGGTATCTGTCCCCGCCGCGGTTCGTCTACCTGGCGCAGCGTATTGGTGATCTGCAGGAAATATTCCAGCCGCCCGGTCCCGCGCGCCGCCAATCGTAGCCGTTGATAATAAGGTGACCGTGGATCGGCGTCGCAGAATTTGTCGAGTTCGGCCAAAGCCTCGTTGAAAAGGGCGGTTTCGTGGATGGATCGTTTGGCTTTGGGGAATGCGGCATCGATCGCCTTGATATTAGGGATGATATCCCGCTTCCCCATCGTCAGCTTGGCGACGGCTTTTACAGCTTCAGAACCGTCCCAATTGCCTTCTGGCCGTGTATCGCCTGAGGCTGCCTCGATATCGGCCTGGAATTCGAAGGGCGGAACCAGCCGCTTTTCGCCATCATTGATCCACAATTCTATCTTGTGGCTCTTGCCGGTAAGATATTGTTCGGGGAGTGGCATCTTGAAACCGAAGCGGCCGTTGCCGATGCCGGCCTTTTCCAAGTCTGTGCGATAATTCTCGGCTGGTGCAAAGCCGATGCAATCGCCGTCAACCATCACCATCACTTCGACCGGATAATGTTCGGGGTCTTGCGCCCATCCGACCAATATATTCTGCCGGATACCTTCAAAATTGCCGCGGAACATATTGGTCATCACAGCCCGCCAAGAACCGACACATGGTCGCTCCGCGAAGTCATATTATGAGACACGCGCTACCCCCGTATAGTGTCGCAGCCGCAAGCTGCAACGATCCTGCCTGCATCTACAGGATATAAATCACCTTTTTGCTGATCCCGGCGCAGAGAGCAATAGCTGTCATTGGGACTGTAGACAGGCTGTCGTAATTATTCCGTGGGGGCGATTCGTTACGCATCCAAATTTATTCGTGCGCTCGGATGTCGCCGCGACAATTATGCGCCCTGTCCCGAGATCTTGACGAAAGGCGGGATCAGGTTGGCTGTGATGCACTAAGCTCGACAAGGCTCTGGCGCTGGATCCTGTATGTCTCCAGCATGTTCAGGCGTTCAGCCGCCGCTTTCTTCAAGGCTTCGTTCTGCCCCAATATTTCTGCCTGCGCCCGGGCATATTGGGCTTCCATCTCGATCACGGATGTCTGGGCTGTGGTAAGGGCGGCCATGAGATGATCACACTGTTCCGCAAGCGCCTTCAACTCGGCAGCTTGATTGCTCGCTCCTACCATATCTTCCTGGCTAGCCCGGTGGGTCCGAGCCTTTTCGAGCGCCAACTGTGCTGCTGCCAGATCGGCCTCCTTTTCGACCAGAGCATTCCTGCTGTCGTCTCTAAGCTGGCGCAGGGCATCGCTTTCAGCTTGCAGCGCCTGTTCCAGTCGCTTGATCTGCGCGGAACCGTCGCGGCGTTGGGTTCTTTCCTGTTCCAGCCGGGTACGAAGCCGTTCCACCTCGGCCTCGCGCTCCGCCAACTTGACCCGGCGGCTAAGGGCGCGGCCGATGGCCTTGAACTGCTGTCGCCAGATGCGGCTTTCGTCCTTGTCCTTCAATCGCGTCAACAGGTGCATGATTGGAGCGGGTTGGGTTGCGCCTGGAAACAGGATCAGCATGCCGCCGCCATGGGGGAAGTTGATGTGTGGATGGCTTTTCCTGAGTTCGTCCAACTGGGCGACAATGGCTGGATCGCTGAGCTTGCCGGTATCGGCGAGCGCGATCACGCCCTGGACGGACATTTGTGCCACCCATTCGATTTGTACGCGACGCAGAAGCTTGGTTGAAAGCGGTTGTTCGACGAGCAGAAAGTCCACCCCGCCCAGATCGAAAAACTCTGCGGCGCGCGACGGGTCCGAGCAGATCAGGCGCGAAAAGCCTGCATATTGTTCTGCATTATGCGCAGCCAACGAGCCGGGAACCTGGGGAGGCCGATCCTCTTCGGGTGGCCAGGAATCTATGCCGAAAAATTGCGCGCCCTCAGCCGTGTTCCGCGATTGGCAAAGGCCGAAATAGGTGGTCGCCTTGCCGATACCTAACCCGACCAGTTGGTTCGGCTGGCCAACCTGAATCAGCCAGGACAGAAAGGGTAGATGTTCCAGCCCGGTCGAGCGATCCAGCCAGCGGGGTTCCCAGAGCAGCGCGTGTGAGATGCAATCGGCTGCTAAGGGATTGGCTGGCTGGGATGCGCTCGCGGGCTGCTTTTCAGTCGAGATTGCTGGCGGCATCGTGGAAGCTCCGAACTATGTGGCGAGAAGCAATTGGGTTGGGAATCCTTGCTGCAGTCCGGCGCTACGGACGCACCTGCGGGGGCTTCCCCTGCTGCTTAAGTTCCTTGTCATTTCTGGTGCTGCTAGCCTGGTATCTGTTGCCGCTCACTGTTTCGTATGCAAGCTTGAGCGATTCATAGTCTTCCCATATTGCCAAGCGCTTGGCTTGAGACTGTTTGATCTGGGCTTCTAACCGGCGGACGGTTTCATGCAATTCCGCCTGATCGGGCGAAGCACCCTGTCCACTTTTTTGGTCGATATCGGGGTGCACGCCATCTTTTGCTGCAGCCAGATTGGCCTTCTGTTCCCTGAGAAGCTTGATCGCCTTGTTCAGTTTTTCTTGTTCAAGCGCGCCTGCTTGCAACTCGGCCTTTGCCTGCTCCAATTCCTTGGCAAAGCGATGGGCCGTCTCTGTCGCAGCAAGAAGTTCCTCGCGTAGCGTCACGTCCGATGCCGAGCAGTCATCGGCTGCCATTGTTCCGCCCTCTTGAACCGCTTCCCTATCATTCGTTACTGAGCGCAATTGCGCTTCGAGATCGAAAGCGGTCGCTTGCAACTCTGCCACACGTTCGAACTGCTCTTTCTCTGAAAGCTGGATTGCTTTCCGCGCCTCCTGTTCCTTGACCAGTATCGCCTGCGTGTCGGCCAATTGTTGTTCCAGGGCCTTGGCAGCACCTTTTTCCTTTTCGGCCATGTCCAGATATCGGCGCGCGGCCAGACCGTTCTCCAGTCCTTGCCCCAGGCGCGCGAATATCTGTTGTGCCAGAAGATGACCTGGCATCCCCAATTTCAAGCTGGCCAGACCTAACAGGTCTTCCGATTGGCGCACTCCGAACAGGATGGCCTCTAGTGCTGGTCTCGCCTGAGCGAAACTGATCGACAATTTGTCGACTGCCAACGCATCGAAAAATTGGCGCGTTTCCGGGTTGGCCAGATTGCCCTCAGGTGCATGAACCAGGATGATCGCCTGCGCTGACAAACGAGGAATCCAGTGGGCATGAACGGCCTTGAGTTCATCATCGGTGAGGGGGGTGTCGATGATCAGAAGATCGACATCTCCGCCGTTCAGGTGTCGCGTTGCTTCGCTAATCGGATCGGTCGCGAGTACCGAAAAATCGCCATAGAGCATGCTGTGCTGCTCGACGGCTGCTTTAGACATGGACGAGGCCGGGCCGTCGGTCGCGATTCCGATGCACAAGGATGCCGCGCCAAGCTTGTCTGCAGCCTGGCAGAGGGCGAGATAACGAGCCGGCTCCCGTAGTCCGATCTGAACGATCCGCACCGGACGGCTCACCTCAATGAGCCAGAACAGGAAAGGTTGGTGGATCATGCTGCCATTGCCGCCACTATGGCGCGGCTGCCAGAAGATCGCACGGCTGTTGAGCGGTATGGGGAGGGAAATTGGTGATGGCAAATTCGGGGAATCTTGCAACATGGCCTCCGGAGCGGACGTGGGGCTGGGCTGACTGGTCAGCGGACGGGCCGGTGTGGTCCGTCGACGTTGCAATTTAGCGGTCATCATGCCCCTTCACCCAATGTGCGCCAGCCGCGCTGCGGCAACTGGGCGCCAGCCTATTGAGGACAAACGCGCATGGGAAGCCAAATTGCCGACGCATTTCATAGACCAGCCATGATGCAAGTATTCATTTTACGGACACTACGCGCCAGTCCGGGAAAATGCATATCAATCGACGCGATATTGAGCAGGGCCTGCACCATGTAGGGTGGCTTGAAAATATTGCTCGACCAAGACGCTGATGTGGGCGCTGGTCGCCAGCCCTGGACGGACATGAAATTCGGCCATGCGGCCATGATAGCAGACCGGTTCGATGACTTGTTCGACGGCATGATATTTGGGACGATCGATATAATCATCGAACAATATCGTGACAGCTTTGGTTGTTCGTAGCAGGGCTGCGGCCAGACAAGCTGTTCGAAATCGACCATCAATCAGGATCACATCGGGCTGCCGGAAAAACGCGCGGTCCCAGATATCATTGGGATAGTGGTGAAAATCGCGCCAATTATGATCGGTGAGCGCGCGGCCCCATGGTCCCGTCTCCCCAATATCCACATGATGGACGACGGTGCGGGCGTGGGGATAAGTCCGATATATTTTTTGGCGTAAGGCGTTTGCCCACTCGCGATCGCTTTCGACGCTCATGACATATTTACCCGTCATCGCGCTGGCCAGTTCGGTCGAGCCGCCCGAACCATATTCGAGAATGACTGTGGCATCCTGATAGGCACGCGTGAGCCGAGCCAGCGCAGCTTCGGGCATATGGGGTTTGGCGCTCTCTTCCGGGGTAGCAGTCAAGGAGAACTCACCATCAATTGCGTTGCTACTTCAATTCGTAACTCAAAAAAAATGCTCCGACCAGCCCATGACGAACAGCAAGGAAATCGTGCTGCTAGTGCGAGATGAAAGACGAGAGAGGTGACATCGAGGCGCATGGTTCAAACGGATGGCGATTGGGGATAGCGGGATGTGTTCACTGCACCGGACGCTGGTACAAATGCCCACGACGGCAGGCCGTACATATTGCCGCCAGCATCAGGGAAATTGGCGTTAGGCATAGCATCCGGAAATTATCTGTCGGGAAGTGCCAAAATAGGATTGTAAAATAATTTCGGTCCCGGCTGCTAGGCTTGTCTTATCCTTAAAAAACTGACACCAATGGGCCGAGGCGGTGATGTTGCGGCACAACAAAAACGATTCTTGCCGACAATTGCATCGTATCTCCCCGCGCCCATTCGTTTTGGACGCGTACAGAATTTGACGACGGGTCGCACGCCGTCAGGTCGGAATGTCTGATAATTGTTTCGTCTTAATCGAGCAGTCAGCCGGCTTGAAAATCAGAATCTGCCCAAAAAGGGGATAGAAATTGGCTTCCTCACCGAGCGCGACCGAGAGCCGTCAAGCATCTGAGCAGTTGTTTTCCGCTGCAGTGGGCCTTCTGCCAACCGAGATGGCAAAGATCGTCCCTTTACAGGCAGAGGTGATCAATCTGCCGGCGCGGGGGGATGTCAATTATGTCCGTGGCGGTGTGGTTCATGGCTGGGCCTGGGATCCACAGGCGTCCGATCAGCCGTTGCGGGTGACGCTGGTGCATGGCGATGATGTCGTTGCCGACGATGTTGCACATCATTTCCGCGAGGATCTCAAGAAGGCCGGCATTGGAACCGGCAAACATGCGTTCCGACTGCGCATCCCAAGTCATTTCTATGACGGCGGCGTGCATAAATTCTCTGTCAAATTTGAAAATGGGGGTGTGTTGAAGCGCGGAGAATTGGAATTCGGGCCGCATTTTGTGGATGCGAAGGCGAAGCCAAAGCGCCAGCCCGTTCAGGTCGTGATCGAGCACAAGATTGCGGAGGCTCTCCCCAAGGCCGAGGACGTCCGCGATCAGTGGAAGCGGGTCGCCCAGGATTTCGACAAGCAGATCAAACTGATCAAGAGCACCAAGCAGGTGCATCGCAACTGGTATCTGGAAACCTATCCGGATGTTGCCGCGCTCGGCATCGAGCCTGCTGTCCATTATCTGCGCTATGGCGCGGCGATGGGGCGCAATCCGGGCAAGAGCTTCAATACGAAATTCTACCTGAGCGAGTATCCCGACGCGGCGGCGAGCGGCCTCAATCCGCTGGTCCATTATGCGTTGTTCGGGGAGGCCAATGGCTATTCCACGCGCAAGCCGACAGGGTCTTTTGCGGCCAAGAAGATATCAACCCTGCGGACCAAATTATTGTCGCTGGGTTTTGTCGATCAACCGCTGGAGGATCTGGCCGGGATCGCGGCGGATGCGCCGACTGCGGATGTCCGCGCATTGGCTGCACGCGAACTCGCGCTCTGGAACATGCGGGCGAAAACGACCGAGGGCTACAGGACCGCGCTGGAATATCTCCAGGCGGCGAGGCAGGATGCGCCTGATCTCGATTTTTGCCGGAAGCTGTCGACAGCGGAATTGCTGTGCCACCATTTCCTGGCCGACCAGGCTGCAAGCCGGGCCTGCTACAAGCGTGCCATTCTGGCGGGCGAATTGAGCCCCGATCTGCTGCTGGCTGGGGCCAATCTGGAAGCGACGCCCGAAGCGCGCATCGCGCTCATGAACCGGGCGCTCGCCCATTATAATATTCCGCCGATTACATTGCTCGATGATCCGCTCCTGCCCGCCTATGATCGGCTAACCTCCGCGGTGCCGTTGCAGAAGGTGACGGACGGCCCCAAGGTCACGGTGCTGATCGCGGCCTATGATGCGGCGGACACATTGCCGACGGCGCTGCGCTCGTTGCAGGAGCAGACTTGGCAGAATCTGGAAATATTGGTTCTTGATGACTGCTCCCCGACCGATGGAACGGTGCGGGTGGCGCAGGCCTTCGCGGATCGCGACCCCCGTATCAAGGTCGTCCCGATGGAGAGAAATGGCGGCGCTTATATCGCCCGTAATCGCGGGCTCGACATGGCGACTGGCGATTATGTGACGCTGCATGATGCAGACGACTGGTCGCACCAGTTGAAGATCGAGACCCAGGTCCGCTTCATGGAGGCCAATCCGGACGTAATGGGATGTACGACCCAGCAGGCGCGGGCGATGTCGGATCTGAGCTTTACCCGCTGGACCGGCAATGGCCAGTTCATCATCACCAATACGTCTTCTTTCATGTTCCGCCGCGCGCCGATCAAGCAGAAGCTGGGCTATTGGGATACGGTCCGTTTTGGCGCGGACATGGAACTGATCCGTCGCATCACGGCGGTGTGGGGCAAGGGAGCAGTCCACAAGATCGATGGCACTCTATTCTCGTTTCAGCGCGATTCGAACACGTCGATCGTTGCCGATGACGCACTGGGCGCAAGCACGCTGCCATTCGGCGTGCGCCGCCAATATGTGGAAACCCAATTGGTGAAGCATGGCGATACGCAGGCGCTGCTCTACGATAATGATCCCGAGCGCCGGCCTTTCCCGGTCCCCAAGTCGATGGTTCTGCCCAAGCCGGCATCTGCGACGGTCAAGCATTATGATGTGATCATCGCATCCGATTTCCGCATGATCGGCGGCAGCGTCAACTCCAGTTCGCAGGAAATCGCCTGCCAGAAGATGGCAGGCCTCAAGACGGCGATCTTTCCGATGTTCCGTTATGATTTTGGCGGGATCGATCGGGCTATTCTGCCCGAAGTCTGGAATCAGGTGGATGGTGAGGCTGTGGATGTCATCGCCTATGGGCAGAAGGTCAGCTGCGACCTGCTGATCATTCGCTATCCGCCAGTACTGTATCACCGACAGAAATTTGTTCCCGAGGTGAGCGCAAAGGATATCCGCATCATCGTCAATCAGCCGCCGATGAGCGACTATGGCGAGGATGGCGTCGTGCGCTACGAACTGGAAAAATGTGCGGATAACATCCGCCATTATTTCGGCAAGGATGCGACCTGGCATCCGATCGGTCCGCTGGTCCGTAGCGCACTGCAAGACCATCATGCCGAGGAATTACAGCATATCAATCTGTCTGATCAGGACTGGACGAACATCATCGATATCGATGGATGGGATCGTGGTGTCCATGACTATGATCCGAAGTCCAAGTTGCGTATCGGACGGCATTCGCGCGACCATGCGCACAAATGGCCCGAGGCGGCGGCAGAGATGCTGGCCGCATATCCGGCCGCCAAGGATATCGAGGTGCATGTGCTGGGCGGCGGTGAAACGCCGACCGCCATATTGGGCAAGTTGCCGAAGAACTGGACGATCTACGAATATGGTTCCGTTCATCCGAAAGATTTCCTGAAAGAGATCGATGTCTGGATCTATTTTGCCAATCCGCATTGGGTGGAAAGCTTTGGTCGGACCATCATCGAGGCGATGGCTGTCGGGGTGCCGGTAATCCTGCCGGATGTTTATCAGCCGCTTTTCCAGGATGCTGCGCTATATGCGACGCCTGAAACGGCGGTCGCGATGGCCCGTGAACTCTATGCCGACCCGGCCGCCTATCAGGCACAGGTCGAAAAGGCCAAAACCTATGTTCGCAATAATTTCAGCTTTGAAATGCACGTGGATCGTGTGCAGGCTTCTAAAACAGCGCAACCTGTCATGGTGGCGGCAAATGACCAGGCAGATATAGAGGATCTGGACGACGAAATGGTGAAGATGATTGCAATTCCGGCGCAATCCGGAAAGACGTCCGGTGAAATCCTCTCGGACCTGCCGCGTTACAAGCTGGATGCGAACGGACTGCCGCCATCGCTCGATAGTGCGTTGTGGGAAGCGAATGTCGACGGATATCGTTTCGATTATCTCTGGGCGCCTAAGCCCGGTGCGAAGCGTCTGTTCGTCCTGTTCTCCGGCGATGCGCAGCGCAGCAAGAATCCGCCGCCGGTATTCCAGCGCTGGACCTGGGCATCCCATTTCCCGGGCCATTGCCTTTATGTTTCGGATCCGATGCTGCATGTGCATTCCGAAGTGAGCCTGGCCTGGTATGCGGGCACGGACAAGCTGGACCCGGTGGAGGTGATTATCCGCCAGATCGAGACCTTGCTGCCCAAGCTTGGCCTGAAGGTCGAGGATGTCTGCACCTATGGTTCCAGCGGGGGCGGATTTGCCGCGCTGCGAACCGCCGCGAAAATGCCGGGAATTTCCGCTATCACGATCAATCCGCAGACGGACATTGTGCGTTATGAGCGCAAGTCGCCCGACAAATTTGCCCGCCTGTGCCTTAACCGCCCCGATCGCGATGCTGCGATGGTTGATTTTCCGTTGCGGATGAGCCTGATGAATCATGTGGATGCCCTACGCGGGCGGCCGATCATCTACATTCAGAACGAGCTGGATACCCATCATTACGAAGAGCATTTCAAGCCCTTCTGCAAAGCGATGGGAGCCGATCCGAAAGAAAATCTCGAGTCCGGACTATTCCGCCGCATTCTCTTCTCGCACGAGGGCGGTCATACCAAGGCGGAAACGCCCGAGGTATTTTCGGTAGCGCTCGACATCCTGCAAGGCGATAGTTGGTAAGCTTGACCTGCCCCCCGAAGGGCCCCTCATTCTGATGTAGAGTCTGCCCACGAGAAGGAGCAGGCGCATGAGGAAGAGCCGTTTCACCGAGGCGCAGATCATCGGGATGATCAAGGAGCAGGAGGCTGGACTTCCAACGGTGGAGGTTTGCCGCAAGCACGGGCTAAGCACAGCGACCTTCTACAAGCTGAAGGCGAAGTACGGGGGCATGGAGGTATCCGGCGCCCATCGGTTGCGGCAGGCAACTGGAGGACGAGAACGGCAAGCTGAAGCGGCTCTTGGCCGACAGCATGCTGGACAACGCGATCCTGAAGGATCTGCTGGGAAAAGGCTGATGACGCCGGGCCAGCGGCGCGACGTGGCGCTCGGTGTGATGCGGGACTACCAGGTTTCGCAGCGTCGGGCCTGCGTGCTGATTGGCGTCGATCCCAAGACGGTCAGGCGCGAACGCCCGCCGGATCACGGAGCCATCCGCGAAGCCATGCGGGAGATCGCAGGGCAGCGCCGTCGGTTCGGCTATCGCCGGATCGGCGTCATGCTGGAGCGCAAGGGCATGAGCATGAACCACAAGAAGCTCTACCGGCTATATCGGGAAGAAGGGTTGTCTGTGCGCCGACGGCGTGGCCGCAAGCGTGCTCGGGGCAGTCGGACGCCAGTGCCCGGGGCACTTCATCCCGGTGACCGCTGGTCGATGGACTTTGTCGCCGATACGTTTGGCGCATCGCGCAAATTCAGGATTCTGGCGATCAACGATGATTGCTGCCGGGAGAACCTGTGCTTGGCCGCGGACACCAGCATCTCGGGGTCTCGGGTGGCGCGCGAACTGGATGCGCTGGTTCGCCTGCACGGGAAACCGGCTTGTATTGTCAGTGACAATGGCACCGAATTTACCAGTCGGGCGATCCTGGAATGGGCCGGCAAGAACCGGGTCGAGTGGCATTACATCGATCCGGGCAAGCCTCAGCAGAACGGCTTCATCGAGAGCTTCAACGGCTCATTGCGCGATGAGCTGCTCAACGAGGAACTGTTCGACAGCCTGGCTGACGCCCGCCGG
>PJTS01000079.1_pt1 | contig 99550 bp, 91 predicted proteins | sample 1512251 | NCBI WGS metagenome assembly PJTS01 (sample SAMN08177686, study PRJNA422409) | Soil metagenome, whole genome shotgun sequencing project. | isolation source: Soil (2) enriched on wood chips: alkali lignin treatment | place: USA: Madison | collected 2015-01-15 | reverse complement strand
CTTGCCGGTCAGGTAGGTGCGAACGCTGGCGTTACGACGTGCTGCCAGGCCGAGGTTGTACTGCGGCGAACCCGAACGGTCGGTGTAGCCAGCGAGCATGATCGGGGCCGAACCGCAGTTGTTATATGCGGTGATGGCGCTGTCGAGGATCGACGCAGCTTCCGGCGTGATGTTCGACTTATCCCAGTCGAAGAACACGATGTACGGGCCCTTGTTGCACTGAGCAACCGGCGGCGGAGGCGGCGGCGGCGGAGGCGGGGGCGGCGGGGGAGGCGGCGGCGGCGGGGGCGGCGGCGGCGGGGGAGGCGGCGGAGCGCCTGCACCACCGAAGTTTGCCGTCAGCGTCAGCAGAGCCGAGTGGCTTTCGATTTCGAACTGGTTGTCACGGCCAGCCGCATCACGCAGAGAGAACTTGTCGGTGTTCAGGTAGCGATAACGCAGACCAACATCGATCGAATCCGACAGCGGAATGTAGACAGCTGCCAGACCCTGATAGGCCCATGCGCTGTCCTTTTCGTCGACGATCGCGCCGCCAACAGCCGGGGTCAGGTAAGCATTGGTGTCAACCCATGCACGACCGGCACCGCCGCCGATCGAAACACCGATGCCGCCATTGCCGCCGAAGTCGAGCAGGGCATTGGCCATTGCGGTGGTGACGGCAGTCTTGCCGGGAGTGCCGGTGACAAATGCACCAGCGGGGGTGATGCGGCCAACGCCGTCCTGGTCGAAGCGCTTGTGAGCAGCTTCTACTTCAGCGCGGATGAAGCCGAAGTCATAACCCAGGAACGCACCCAGGTCGAAACCGTTATCATGCTGCACGTCATAGACGGCCACACCCGGAATACGGACCGGATTGCTTGCCGGGTCAACCAGACCAGCTTCAATACCGACGTAGCCGCTGCCGTCGCGTGCGGCAGCCGGGGCAGACAGCGCCGTAGCGGCAACAGCCATACCCAACAGAATTTTTCTCATCACGAATCCCCTTTGGACCTGCAAGTTCAACCCCATAGTTGCAGTGCAACATGCTTGCAACCTGATCGGACCCTTCAGAATGGCCGAGGCCATGCTGTGCGCCGCGATACTGTGACGTTGAAATTGGGATTTGAGCAGTTTGTTCCGGCAATTGTCACAAAATCAGGCCTTGTTTCGCAATTCGGGGCTCGTTTGGTTACAACTGTTGCAGATCCGCACCACCCGATCGCTGAATGCGGTCAATAGTCAAAAGAGATCATTAGACGAAAAAAGGGGCCGGAGCGGCTGGCTCCGGCCCTTTCAGTTGCGTTCGCAGGAGGAACGAGGGGAGGCGGGATCGGGGGGAGAGGAGGAGAAACCCGAACCCGCCAAGCTGATAATCAGTTGTAGGCGCGCTCTCCGTGCTCGCCGATGTCGAGCCCTTCGAATTCGACTTCCTGGCTAACCCGGAGGCCGGTGAGCGCCTTGGCGATGTAGATGGCGATCGCGGTGCCAACGGTGGACAGGACGATCGTGGTGATGACCGCGATGGTCTGCGTGACCAGCTGGCCGCCCATGGCATAATCGTCGCCACCCGGGCCGCCGAGCGACGGGGCGAAGACAATCGCGGTGCCGATGGCGCCGACAATGCCGCCCACGCCGTGGATACCGAAGGCATCGAGCGTATCGTCATAACCGAGCGCCGGCTTCACCTTCGACACGAAGTAGAAGCAGACCACCGAAGCCACTGCACCCAGCACGATGGCGCCGAACGGACCGGAGTTGCCAGCCGCCGGAGTGATGGCGACCAGACCGGCGATCACACCCGAGCACCAGCCCAGAGCGGACGGCTTGTGGCCGGCCAGGCGTTCGATCAGCATCCATGCCAGTGCGCCGGCAGCGGTTGCGACGAAGGTGTTGATCATGGCGAGAGCAGCCGAGCCGTTTGCTTCGAGAGCGGAACCGGCGTTGAAGCCGAACCAACCCACCCACAGCAGGCCGGTGCCGACCATGGTCAGCGTCAGCGAGTGCGGAGCCATCGGTTCGGTCGGGTAGCCCTTGCGCTTGCCCAGGATCAGGGCAGCAACCAGAGCCGAAACACCGGCGTTGATGTGCACCACGGTACCACCGGCAAAGTCGAGTGCGCCCATGGCGAAGAACACGCCGCGTGCTTCCCAGACCATGTGGGCGATCGGGTAATAGACGATCAGCAGCCAGATCACCGCGAACACCATGGTTGCAGCAAACTTCATGCGTTCCACCACGGCGCCCAGAACCAGCGCGATGGTGATGGCGGAAAAGGTCATCTGGAAGCTGATGAACACATATTCCGAAATCACTTCATCGGTGAAGGTTGCCGCCGTCGAATCCGGCGTCACGCCGGCGAGGAAGAACTTGCCCCAGCTGATGAACTGGTTGCCTTCAGGTCCGAAGGCGAGACCATAACCGCACACGACCCACATGATCATCGCGAGTGCGGTAACCGCACCGATCTGAGTCATGGTGGACAGCATGTTCTTGGACCGGGTCAGACCGCCGTAGAACAGCGCCAGGCCGGGCAGGATCATCATCAGCACCAGCAGAGCGGCGGTCATCATCCAGGCGTTGTTGCCCGGGTTCGGAACAGCAGCGACTTCTTCAACCACGGCAGCAACTGCAACCGGAGCAGCCGCGGCTGCATCGGTCACCGTTTCAACGGCGGTGGTGGTGGCTTCGGCCGCCCATGCGGCCGTTGCGGCGAACATCGACGCGCCAAGCACGCCTGCGCCGCAAACAATCTTGCGGATCATATCAGTACCCCTGTGTGGTGACGCGCAGCTCACAGCGCAGTGTCCCCGGTTTCACCGGTGCGGATGCGGGTGGCGGATGCGAGATCGAAGACGAAGATCTTGCCGTCGCCGATGCTTTCGGTGCTGGCGACCTGCTGGATCGTTTCGACCACCTGCGCAGCCACGGCATCGGTGGCTGCGATTTCCAGCTTCACCTTCGGCAGCATGTTGGTGGAATATTCGGCACCACGGTAGATTTCCGTCTGGCCCTTCTGGCGTCCGAAGCCCTTGACCTCTGACACAGTCATGCCCGCGACGCCGATGGCGCTGAGTGCTTCACGCACTTCGTCGAGCTTGAATGGCTTGATGATGGCGATGATGAATTTCATCACTGACCCCTGTTGCTTACCGGCACAAGCGCGGCTGGGGCCAGTAAAAGCAACAAGCGTGCCAAACGCAGAAATCCGGCGTTTACAGTGCCAATTTATCGCCCTGCCCGGTGTCAGGGCAGATTCATCGCCCGTTTATTGAGCAATTGCACAAAATTTAGGCAGGCACTCAGCCCGGCAGGGCCAGCCGGGCGATCACGGGAAGATGATCAGAGGCCACGCTGGCAAGGGGGCTGTGATGGACCGAGCAGGTAATCGCGTGCCAGTGTTGCGAGTGCACGATACGGTCGAGCTGGGCGATCGGGCGGCGGCTGGGAAAGCTGCGCCCCGGCTGCAGCTGTCGCCAGTCTTCGTGAAAACTGGTCAGCGCCCCGCCCTTCACCGACCATTCGTTGAAATCGCCCATCAACACGCTGGCATCATTGCTATCCCGCAGCGCGGAACAGACCGCCTGCACCTGGCGCCGCCGCAACAGGCCCGACAGATCCAGATGCATACCCACCACACGGAACGGCACACCTTCCTTTTCCAGCGTGGCACACACCGCTCCGCGCGGTTCCAGCGCCGGGATCGCAATCGGAACCACATCGACAATATCAACGCCGCTGCGCACCAATATGGTGTTGCCATGCCAGCCGATCCCGGCCGGGCGCATGGCCAATGGGGCCGGCTGCCAATGATGTTCGGCCAGCAAGGCGCGCGGCAGCACGGCGGTGCGGGTACCAAAACGCATATCGGATTCCTGCAGCGCCACCACATCGGCGCCCAGTTCATCCAGCACCGCCATGATCCGGTCTGGATCACGCCGGCCATCGCGCCCCACCGCCTTGTGGATATTGTAGCTGGCGAAGGTCAGTTCCATCGGCTCTGCCATCCGCATCACCATGCCGTGCCAATGGCGCAGGCGCGAACGCACCCGGCGGCCAGCAGGGCAGGCAGAATTCCGATATTCAGATAACAAGCAGCCATGCCTGTAAAACTAGGCAATGGCGTTGCGGTTTCCAGACCCTGCCGCCATCCGGCTGTCTCTGGCGTTCCCGATCCTTACCGTTCCTTGGTGGCGGAGAAGGTCAGATCGGGGTTCTTGTCCTGCTGATAACCGACATCCCAGGGGGATTTGGCCATGAACACCAGATCGCCATCGCGATCCTTGGCCAGATTGGCGCGGTTGAATTGTTCAAAGCTGTTCAGCGCGGCATCGCTGCCCTTGATCCAGCGCGCCGTGGCGAAGGGCGAAGCTTCGAGCCCGGCTTCGACCTTATATTCCGCCTCCAGCCGCGAAATCAGCACTTCAAGCTGCAGCTGGCCAACCACGCCGACAATCCACTGGCTGCCGATTTCGGGATAGAACACCTGGATCACGCCCTCTTCGGAAAGATCATCCAGCGCCTTGCGCAGCTGCTTGGTCTTGGTCGGATCGCGCAATTGCACGCGGCGCAGAATTTCCGGGGCGAAATTGGGCAGGCCGGTGAAACGCAGGCCATTGGTCTCGCTCAGCGTATCGCCCACCCGCAGCGTACCATGGTTGGGGATGCCGATGATATCACCTGCTTCGGCGGTATCGGCGATTTCGCGATCCTGCGCGAAGAACAGGATCGGCGAATGCACGGCGATCGGCTTGGCCAGGCCCGACGGCGTCAGCTTCATGCCGCGCCGGAACGTGCCCGATACCATGCGCATGAAGGCGATCCGGTCGCGGTGGTTGGGATCCATATTGGCCTGCACCTTGAAGATGAAGCCGGTCACTTCCTTGTTGTCCGGTTCGACCAGCCCGGCGTCCGACGGCTGCGGGCGCGGCGGCGGGGCAAAGCGCGAAATGGCATCGATCAGTTCGATGACACCAAAGTTCTTCAACGCGGAGCCAAAGAACACCGGCGTCAGATCGCCATGGAGATAAGCCTCCATGTCAAATTCGGGATAGCCGATCTGCGCCAGCTCAACCTCTTCGGCGATATCGGCCGGCAGTTCGACATTGGCTTCGCGCTTGCCCAGAAATTCGCGGCTGTCGCCTTCCGGCCGGCTAACTTCACCCGTGGCGAAATCCAGCACGCCCTGAAACAAACCGCCCAGCCCGACCGGCCAGCCCTGCGGGCTGACATCCAGCGCCAGTGCGTCGGCCACTTCATCCAGCGTTTCAAACGGCGAACGCCCTTCGCGATCGACCTTGTTGACGAAGGTGATGATCGGAAGATTGCGCAGGCGGCAGACTTCGAACAGCTTGCGCGTCTGCGGTTCGATACCCTTGGCCGCGTCGATCACCATGATCGCCGAATCGACTGCCGTCAGCGTGCGATAGGTATCTTCGGAGAAATCCTCATGCCCCGGGGTATCGAGCAGGTTGAAGGTGATGCCGTTCTTTTCAAAGGTCATCACAGAGCTGGTGACCGAAATCCCGCGCTGCTGTTCGATCTTCATCCAGTCAGACCGCGCACGCCGCGCGGCCCCGCGCGCCTTCACCTCGCCCGCAAGGTGAATAGCGCCGCCTTGCAGCAGCAGCTTTTCGGTGAGCGTGGTCTTACCCGCGTCGGGGTGGGAGATGATGGCAAAGGTACGACGATTGGACATGGCGCCGCGCCCTAGAGGATAGTTGCTGATCAGGCGAGAGTTTTGACCCACCAGTATCGCTGCACATCACAGCAGGCTGCATGCCGCCCCGCGCTTGTGTGATCCGCCCGTACAGTTCAACCTGTCCGGCAGGGAACAGGGCGATAACGCCAGGGGGGGATGTGGCCAGCGGCAGGCGTAGAATCGATATGACGCAGGGCAGCCTGCTGGCCGTGCTGCTGCGGGTGGCCGGCCCCATCACGGCGGCCAATATCGCCCAGTCCGTCCATCAGATCGTCAACGCCTGGTTTGTCGGCAAGCTTGGCCCGGATGCCATCGCCGCCGTGGCGGCAAGCGGGCCCATGTTCGCCTTGCTGCTGTCGCTGGGCAGCGGGCTGTCAACCGCCGGGGCGGTGCTGGTGGCCCAGAACGCCGGCGCGGGGCGCGATGATGCAACCGATCATGTCGCCGCACAAACGCTGCTGATGGTGCTGGCGGTCGGCCTGATCTTTACCGCCGTCGGTTTCCTGCTAGCCCCGCTGACCCTGCGGCTGATCGGGGTGGAGCAGACCGTTTATGATCTGACGTGGGACTATCTGGGCATCACCTATGCCGGGCTTGTGCCGGTATTCGCCTTTCTGGCGCTGCAGGCCATGCTCAATTCGGTGGGGGAAGTCCGTTTTGCCCTGCTGGTCATGACCGGCGCCGTGCTGCTGAACATTGCCCTGGATCCGCTGCTGATCTTCGGCATCGGTGGCTGGAATGGCTTCGGCGTTGCCGGGGCCGCGCTGGCGACGGTGCTGTCACAGACCACCGCCTTTGTGGTCCTGCTCGCACATATGATGCTCGGCCATTCCACCCTCCATCTCAAGCTGCGACATTTTCGCCCGGATGGGTCACATATCCGCCTGGCGCTGGGTGTCGGCCTGCCGGCCTCGCTCGAACAGGGCGGGCGCACCTTTGGCTCGCTGCTGCTGATGAGCCTCGCCGCATTGTTCGGCACCGTGTCGCTGGCCGCCTATGGCGTTGGCACAAGGCCGATCTTCTTCTGGTTTGCACCGATGATCGGCCTGTCGATCGCCACTGCCGCCGTGGTCGGCCAGAACATCGGCGCCGGGCGCATGGATCGCGCCGAACAGGCTGCGCGGATTTCCGGCTGGCTCGCTTTCATCGGGTTTACGGTGATCGGGCTTGCCCATCTGCCGTTTCTTGAACCGATGATGCGCGCGCTGGCACCCGGGCAAGAGGCTGTTATCGGTCAAGCCGTGCTGTTCGCGGCGATTTGCTTCCCCTTTTCCGGCTTCATGGCCGTGACGCAGGCACTCAACGGTGTGTTTCGCGGTGCAGGCAGCACCAGCCATGCAATGGTCATCTCACTGATCATGCAATATGTTTTTCAGATTCCCTTTGCCTGGCTGGCAGCATTCTTCAGCCCCATGGGCGTGCTGGCGGTATGGTGGAGCTATCCGGTGTCTAATGTCGCCGCGACGCTGATCTGCGTGTACTGGCTGAGGCACGGCAACTGGCGGCGCAATTTGGTGCAGCGATAGGTGATCTGTCAGCCGGATGATAAATCCGGCGACGTTGCCTAATCGGCCGGATGCACCGCCACATCCATGCGGAATCTGCGTTCTGCGCCCGGTTGCAGCAGCATGATGCCCGGCTTTTCGCTCAACGTACCGGTGAAGCCCGCCGGATCGGCGATCCCGGCCCAGGGTTCGATGCAGATGAAATGCGCGCCCGGTTTTTGCCAGATGCCCAGCATCGGCAATGCGGGGAAGCTGATATCAAGCCACGCCCCGGCGGGCGAGCGATAGGACAGGTCACGGCTGGAAAGCCGGTCCCAGATCAGCGCATCATCTTCGAACAGGGCAGCATCCAGCGCCAGCACCCGATCACGGATCGGGGTCGGCTCGTCCCGGGCAACCAGCCCGGCGCTGTCCAGCCGGCGGATGGGCTGCGGTTCTTCCTCGGCAAACACGATTCTGTGCTCGTCCTTTGCGCCGCCATCGGGCAGCGGCCAGGCAAAGGCCGGGTGATAACCAAAGCTGAAAGGCAGCGGCACATCGCCCGGATTGCTGACCGTGGCTTCCATGGACAGCACCATGCCGGCGACAGTGAAACGCATGTCGAGCACAAAGGCGAAGGGATAGGCAGCGCGGCTGTTGGCATTGTCGACCAGCCGCAGCATGACGCTGTCACCAGTCCGATCAACGACATCAAAGGCGCGGCCACGGGCAAAACCGTGGCGCGACAGCGGATATTCCTGCCCTTCATGGCGGAAGCGCCCTCCCGCCAGCCCGCCCACGATCGGGAACAGGATAGGCGCATGGCCGGTCCACCAGGTGGGATCCGCATCGGTCATATATTCCCGCCCGACCGCATCGGTGAGCGAGAACAGCTCTGCCCCGAAGAGTTCGATCTGCGCCGTCAGTCCAGCCGACGCAATTTCAACGAACGTCCCCAGGGCATTGCTCATCCGCGCAGTTCTGCGCCCAGCTTGGCCGCAGCCGCCACCACTTTCGCGGCGATGGCCTTCAGATCATCCTCGGCATAGCTCTTGTCACCGGGCTGGAGCACCAGCTCCACCGCCAGCGACTTCTTGCCGTCGGGCACACCCGCACCACGGAAATCATCGAAGATCCGCGCATCGGCGATATTGGCCTTGTCAGCCCCCTTCACCACCCGCGCCAGATCACCGGCCGGCAGCGACAGATCCACCAGGAAGGCAAAGTCACGCTTCACCGCCTGCAGCGCCGGCGGGGTATAGGGCGTGCGCATGAAGCCATCCTTGCCACGCTTGGCCGGGATCGCGTCCAGATGGATTTCTGCGGCCATCACCGGCCCATCCAGATCGAACGCCTTCAGCGTCGCGGGATGCAGCGTACCAAAGCTGGCCAGCACCGTCTTGGGCCCCAGCCGCAGCGTGGCCGACTGGCCCGGATGGAACCAGTCACCTGCTTCGCCCATGACCTGCAGATTGTCGACCGGGGCACCGGCCGCTGCGAGCAGGGCGATCACTTCGGCCTTGGCATCATAGGCATCGAAATTCTGCGCCTTGCCGCTGGCCCAGCCGCGCGCGACCCGTTCACCCGCCAGCACGAAGCCCAGCGTCGCCTGTTCGCTTTCTGCCAGATAGCGCCGCCCGACTTCGAACAGCCGCACGCTGTCGGCCCCGCGATCCATATTGCGCCGCGCCGCCATCAGCAGGCCGGGCAGCAGCGACGGCCGCATGACCTTCATGTCTTCGCTGATCGGATTGTCGAGCGTCCAGGCACCACCACCAAAAGTGGCAGCTTCCTTTTCCGGCAGGAAGGACCAGGTGATCGCTTCGTTCAGCCCGCGCGATGCTGCCGCACGGCGAACCTTACGCTCCACCATCTGTGCCGGGGTGGCCGTGGGCCGGGCAACGCCTTCGGCACGGGGCAGCGCGATCGAAGGAACATTGTCGATCCCCTCAATCCGGATCACTTCCTCTACCAGATCGGGCTGCCCCGCCACATCGCGGCGCCAGCTGGGCACGGTGACATTCCACTGGCCATCCACGGCAAAACCCAGCGATTCGAGGATCGCCTGCTGCCGGGCCGGCGCGACGGCCAGACCGCCCAGTGTTTCGCACAGCATCGGATCATAGGCGATGACATTCGGCGCCAGCGGCGGCTGACCGGCGCGGGTGATCGCGCTGGCTTTACCGCCACACAGCGTCAGCACCAGATGGGTGGCAATGGCGAGACCTTCATCCAGGAAAGCCGGATCAACGCCGCGTTCAAACCGCTGGCGCGCATCGCTGGTCAGCGCCAGCTTCTGGCCAGTGCGGGCGATGTTTTCCGGGGTGAAGAAAGCGCATTCGATCAGCACATCACTGGTGCTGTCGGACACGCCCGAATCCTCGCCACCCATGACACCGCCAATGTCATGCACCTGCGCGTTGTCGGCGATCACCGTCATCGTGCTGTCGAGGGTATAGGTCTTGCCATTCAGGGCCAGAACGCTTTCCCCATCCTGCGCACGCCGGGCAACCAGACCGCCGGACAGCTTCGCCCGGTCATAGACATGCAGCGGGCGACCCAGATCGATCGAGACGAAATTGGTGATGTCGACCAGCGCCGAAATCGGTTTTTGCCCAATGGCGTTCAGCCGGCTCTGCATCCAGGCCGGTGCAGCGCCATTGCTGAGTCCGGAAACCGCCTGCGCATAGAATGCCGGGCAGCCTTCCGCATCATCGGTGCGCACATCCGGCGCCGGGCCGTCACCTGCCACCGGATCAAGGCTGGCCATGCGATAGACATCTGCCAGCGGGCGCAGGGTGCCGAGGCCGGCAGCGGCGAGATCGCGGGCAATGCCGCGCACGCCCATGCAATCCTGACGGTTGGGGGTGATCGACACATCGATCACCGGATCATCCAGTTCGCGATAATCGGCAAAGGCGGTGCCCACCGGCGCATCACCGGGCAGTTCGATGATCCCTTCATGATCATCGCCCAGTTCCAGTTCACGCGTCGAACACATCATGCCGTTGGATTCGACGCCACGGATGGCCGCCTTGCGCAGCACCATGCCATTGGCCGGCACCACGGCGCCTTCGACACCGAACACACCGACCAGGCCGGCACGCGCATTGGGCGCACCGCAGACCACCTGCAGCGGTTCGCCCTGCCCCTGATCGACCGTCAGCACCTGCAGCTTGTCTGCCTGCGGATGCGGCGCAGCCGTCAGCACGCGGGCCACGACAAAGCCCTTCAGCTTTTCGGCCGGGTTTTCGATCCCTTCGACTTCCAGCCCGATGCGGTTCAGCGCGTCGGCGACATCGCCGATGGTGGCCTGTGTATCGAGATGCTCCTTGAGCCAACTGAGCGAGAACTTCATGCGCCTACTCCTCCGCTGAGGGTGGGAACATCGAGCGCAGCAAAACCATAATGCCGCAGCCAGCGGACATCGCCGTCAAAGAAGGCGCGCAGATCATCCATCCCATATTTGAGCATCGCCAGACGGTCGACGCCGGTGCCGAAGGCAAAACCCTGCCATTCATCGGGGTTCAGGCCGCAGGCTTCGATCACCTTGCGGTTGACCATGCCGCTGCCCAGCACTTCCATCCAGCCTTCCGATCCGCCGATCACACGCTTGCCCTTGACCACGGTGTAACCGACATCGACCTCCACCGAAGGTTCGGTGAAGGGGAAATAGCTGGGCCGCAGCCGCAGCACGACATCATCGCGTTCGAAGAAGGCACGCAGGAAGGTTTCCAGCGTCCATTTCAGATGGCCAAGGTTGATCCCCTTGTCGATCACCAGCCCTTCGATCTGATGGAACATCGGCGTGTGGGTGGCGTCGCTGTCGCTGCGATAGACGCGGCCCGGCGCGATGATGCGGATCGGCGGTTCCTGCGCGGTCATGGTGCGGATCTGCACCGGCGAGGTATGGGTGCGCAGCAGCATCCGCCCGCCTTCACCTGGTCCGGCAGCAGGCCCGGCCCGCTGGTCGTCAGGGAAATAGAAGGTGTCGTGCATCGCCCGTGCGGGGTGGGTTTCGGGAATGTTGAGCGCGGTGAAATTGCGCCAGTCGTCCTCGATTTCCGGCCCGGTCGCCACGGCGAAGCCCATGTCGGCAAAGATTTCCGCCAGTTCATCCATCACCTGGCTGACCGGATGGACCGATCCGCGCGGGCTGTCTGGCGCAGGCAGCGTCAGATCGATACGTTCGGCCGCCAGCCTGGCTTCCAGTTCCGCCGCCTCCAGCGCCGATTTGCGCGTGGTGATCGCATCGCTGACATTCTGACGCAGGCCATTGATCAGCGGGCCCTGGCTCTGGCGTTCTTCCGGGCTCATGCCGCCCAGCGTCTTCAGCAGCGCGGACACGCTGCCTTGCTTGCCGAGAAATTCGACCCGCAGCGCTTCCAGCGCGGGGAGATCCGCCGCGGCGGCTATGCGGGTGACTGCATCAAGTTCAAGTTGCTGGAGATCTGCCATGGATACTGCTGTTGTTGAAAGGGCCGGTAATGATTGCCGCGCCTGTTAAAGCGATTTCCAATCCGGTGGAACCACCTGATGATTTAGAAATCGCGGAAGGCAAAAAACCAGAATGGTCATTCTGCCGCAGACTGAGCGCACGCTCTAGCGGGGGCCGGCCCGCTGCCCAACCCCTAATCATCCTGACCAGCCCTCAGCCGGCCTCGCCGCCTTCGGCATAACGCAGGATGGTCGGCTTGTCGGTCTGTGGCGCGGCGCCCTGATCGGCCATCCGCTGGGCCATGATCCGGTCCAGAATGGGATGCGGCGACAGGGCATATTCGCTGGGCGTCATGGCCATGAAAGACCGGAAATCGCGCACGAACTGGGCCTGATCATAATATTGCCCATCCATCGCCTCGCTCCAGTTCCGGTTGGGTTCCAGCACGAAGCGCGCGAGGCTGCGCAGGAAACGCTGGCGGCGCAGCAGCATCTTGGGCGGGAACCCAAAGTAACGGCCACAGAGCCGTTCCAGCGTGCGCGATTGCAGGCCCAGCCGTTCGGCCAGCGCCCCCACATTGGCAATTTCCGGGTCAAGCAGCGCGGCATGGCAGGCACGAATCTGTTCCTCCCCTACCACCGCCCGATTGGCGTGGGCCATCAGGAAGCCATTGATCGCGGCGGCCGTGTCTTCGGCACTGTCAAATGGCTGATGCACCAGATCGAGCAGCGGGGCGAACAGGGCGAAGGCGGGATCAGCACTGCCATCCACCGTTCGATCGGCAAAACTTCGCGCGCTGCCGGAAACAAATTTGGCCCAGCCGGCCGGCTGCAGACCCAGCCCCCAGATTCGCGAGGTTTTCAGTCCAAACCGGATCGATGTGCAGGTCGGTCCGCTGACCACAAAGGGGGCCACCCGGCTCATCGGGCCCGGCCCGATCATCGCCAGCGGCGGCGTGCCGACAGTAAAGCGCATCGCCGCCCATTCAGGATGGAGGCAATCCTTGATGATCGGCCCATCGCGGCAATCGATATCAAAGCAATACAGCGCAGTGAAATAGGGCTGCAACGCCGGGGACAGCCAGAACAGGCGAACGTCCAGCGCAAAATCCGTGTTCACCCCTATGGGGCGATTGGCTGATACGGGGGACACAATGCCCCCTTTCTTGCCCCCCAAACGCTGTTCCTTGCGACCTGCTTCCTTCGACTGTTACAATTATGGACATATCACAAAGGGGCTGACAAGCCCTGCGATGGTGGCCTGCTGACCGCAACAGCACCTGCACCAACGCAAAGAAGGGCGCGAACGGATGTCCGTTCGCGCCCTTCTTTTGATGACATCAGCCTTTCGGCGATGTCAGATGCGGCAATCAGGCGGCGGGAAGCGCTGCCTTGGCCTGTTGGATGATCGCACCGAAAGCGGCGCCTTCATTCATGGCCAGATCTGCCATCACCTTGCGGTCCAGTTCAATGCCGGCCAGCTTGATGCCGTGCATGAACTGCGAATAGGTGATGCCTTCGGCGCGGACAGCGGCGTTGATGCGCTGGATCCACAGGCCACGGAAAGTCCGCTTCTTGATCTTGCGATCGCGGTAAGCGTACTGGCCGGCCTTTTCGACAGCCTGACGGGCAACGCGGATGGTGTTCTTGCGACGGCCGCGATAGCCCTTCGCCTGTTCAAGAATCCGCTTGTGCTTCTGGCGCGTGGTGACGCCGCGTTTAATACGGGACATTGCTCAGTACTCCTCAGTTCAGCCCGTAGGGCGCCCACTTCTTGATCACCCGAGCATCAGCATCGGAAATCACTTCGGTGCCGCGGTTCTGGCGGATGTACTTTGCGTTGTGGCTGATCAGCCGGTGGCGCTTGCCAGCAACACCATGCTTCACCTTGCCGGTGGCGGTGATCTTGAAGCGCTTCTTCACACCGCTTTTGGTCTTCAGCTTGGGCATTTTTGTCTCCTGTTCAGGGACACGTCCAACCAGCCCTGGCAGCCCTTTTGGCCAGGCCGGCAGATGAATCACGTGTCTGTAGAAGCGCGCGCCACTACGTGGTGCAGCCGATAAACGCAAGCCCGCATGCAGGCCTGCCGGCAATTGCCTGCCCGCAAAGCTGTGATAAAGCCCCCGCAGGAGGGTTGCAATGGATCAGGCAGACCGGCCACGCATGGCCGCCCGTATCATCGGCGCCTTTGCCGTTGCAGCAGCCTATGCGGTGGGATGCTATTTCCTGGTCGACTGGGCCCGCCCCGATTCGGGCATGGTCATGGTCAGCTTCGCACTGGTCCAGCCCGCGGCCATTTGCGCCTTCCTGTGCTATCTCTGCGATCCGCTCGCCCGGCGAACAAAGCGCTTCTACGGCATGGTACCGGTGGTCTGCCTGGTGGGCATGATCGTGATTTCCGCCGTCCTGTTGCAGGAAGGGGTGGTGTGCATCCTGATGCTGGCAGTTCCCTGGCTGATCAGCGGCGAAATCGGCGCGATGGTGACCTATCGCATGCGCCGCCGCGATCCGGAGGCGGATCCATCCTCGGTATTCCTCAGCCCCGGCCTGCTGGTGCTGCCCCTGGCCATGATGCCGATCGAGGCGATGATCACCCCGCCGGCCCGCGATTACACCGTGACCCGCACGATCCTGATCGATGCACCGGCCGAAACCATCTGGCCGCTGATGCAGGGCATTCCCGATGTGGCGCGCGGGGAAGGCCGCTGGAACCTGTCGCAGGATGTCATCGGCATTCCCCGGCCGACCGGTGCCTGGCTGGAAGGCAGCGGTATCGGGGCGATCCGCCATGCCCGCTGGGATCACGGCATCGCCTTCCGCGAAATCGTGACCCAATGGCAGCCCGGCCGTCGCATCGGCTGGACATTTGATTTTGCCGGCAGCGAGGGATGGGAATTCACCGACCGCCACCTGCGGCCGGACAGCGAATATATGCAGATCAGAAAGGGCGGCTATGAACTGATCCCGCAGGGGAACGGGAAGCATCTGCTGAAGCTGGAAACAAGCTACACCGCGCGCACCCATTTCAACCCCTATGCCGCGCTGTGGGGTGAATTCTTCCTGGGCGATCTGGAAAACAACATCCTGACCGCGATCCGCAACCGGGCAGAAGCAGTGCGGACATCACCGCCGGCCTGATCCGCTCAACCGCCTGCAAAGGCCTGCTGCCCGGATTGGCGCAGCCAAAGGGCAAAATCACCAAGCGGCAGATGGACAAGATTGCCCGTCAGCCGATGGTTCCAGAGATAGGCAAAGGCCAAAACAGCCTGCCCATCGGCTGTGGTCACGCTGATTTCCGCCCGGCGATAATCGCCTGCATGCGGATCGCGGGGATCAACCCCTTCGAACCGGTCGAGCGCCGCCAGATCCACCTGCCCGGAATCATGGAGCATGCCATGCACCAGGCCGGGCTGATGGCCATCCGGCGATCCGGCATCATACATCAGCGCCGGATACCAGCCCTGCGGATCGGGCACGGCATAGAGCCGGCCGACCGCCGTTGCAGGCTGGCCAGGGCCAAGCCCGGCCAGCCGATCGCGCACGTCACCGCGCGCGACATGGTCCATCAGCACGCCATAGAAGAACAGCTTCACAAATGAATATGGCCGTCCCCATGCGCATGGCCGGCATGATCATGGTCATGCCCGTCACCGCCCATGGCTTCCAGCACATCCTCCAGCCGGGCCGGGTCACCCAGTGCCAGCACATCCCCCTGCGAACCGGCGTGCAGCGGTTCGCCATTCCAGTCGCACATCATGCCGCCCGCGCCTTCCACAACCGGAACCAGCGCGGCGAAATCATGCAGCTTCAGCCCGGCTTCGCACACCACGTCCAGAAATCCGCTGGCGAGCAGAGCGTAATTGTAGCAGTCGCCGCCCATGATCATGCGCTTGTGATCGGTCTTTCCCGCCAGCGCCATGAAGACATCGCCTTCGACTTGCGAAAAATACTGCGGCCCGGTGGTCGCCAGCGCCGCGTCCGCCAGTTCCCGGCAGGGACGGGTGGAGACGGGCACGCCGTTCAGCGTGGTCGGCCGCCCGGCAACGCCCAGCCAGCGTTCGGACTGGATCGGCTGATCGATCAGGCCGAGCACCGGGAAACCATCCACCAGCAGCGCGATCAGCGTGCCGAATGTCGCCCGGCCGGCGAGGAACGCGGTGGTTCCATCAATCGGGTCCAGCACCCATTGACGGCCAGAGCGCCCCTCGGTGACACCGAATTCTTCGCCATGCACGCCGTCCTGCGGCATTTCAGCGGTCAGGATGCGGCGCATCGCCTCTTCCGCAGCGCGATCCGCCACGGTCACCGGGGATGCATCGCCCTTGCGTTCGGCCGTCACCGGGGTGCGGAAATGCGGCCGGATGGCTTCACGCGCGACATCGGCAAGACGATGGGCAAGCGCGATTTCAGCTTCGAGTTTCATCAAGACATCCTGTTTCTGTTTGATCGTATCCGGCACGGACTAATTGCGGCCAGTCATTCACTCACCGGAACACGCAGCGGCTGATCATCGCTGGCAACCCAGCTGCTGACCGCGCGGACCCCGTCCTTGCCTGCGCGGCCCCAATGGACCGTGCCCGGCGGAATCCGGATGGAATCGCCAGCCTGCAACAGCACATCGGGCATTCCCGGGCGCGAAACCACCGTGCTGCCACCCAGCACATAGAGAAATTCTTCGCCGTGATGGTAATGCCGGGCGATCTCTCCACCGGCAGGCATAACCAGATCCCCCACCACCAGCGAATGGCCCGGTGCCGCAACGATCGGGCCGCGCAGCACTTCATTCACGCCAGCTGGGGGCTGATAGGTCGCGATCACGGTTCCATCGGCCGCCGGCCTGATCGAGCAGGCGGCAGGCACGGCACACAAAGCCGCGAGCGAGAATGTCGAAATCCGGCGCATCACCGGACCGTTACCGCGATTCAGCCGCCGGGGGAAACACCCGGCACGGCTGTCATGTCAGTCAAACAGACTCGACACGCTGCTTTCATCGGCAATGCGACGGACCGCTTCACCCACCAGCGGGGCGATGGTCAGCGTGCGGATGCGCTTGGAATCGCGCGTGGCATCGGTCGGCAGGATGGTGTCGGTGATCACCAACTCGGTCAGGGCGGAATTGTCGACCCGGGCCACAGCCCCACCCGACAGAACGCCATGGGTGATATAGGCCGCCACGCTCTTCGCACCGGCATCCAGCAATGCCTGGGCCGCGTTGCACAGCGTACCGCCCGAATCGATGATGTCATCGATCAGGATGCAGGTGCGGCCCTGAACGTCACCGATGATGTTCATCACTTCCGATTCGCCCGGGCGTTCGCGACGCTTGTCGACGATCGCCAGCGGCGCATTGTCGAGTCGCTTGGCCAGCGACCGGGCACGCACCACACCGCCAACGTCAGGCGAAACCACCGTCAGTTCCCCGCCGCCGTAACGCGCCTGAATATCGGCGGCCATCACTGGCGCAGCATAGAGATTGTCGGTCGGAATATCGAAGAAGCCCTGAATCTGCCCGGCGTGCAGATCGACCGAAAGCACGCGATTGGCTCCAGCCTTGGTGATCAAATCGGCCACCAGCTTGGCGGAAATCGGCGTCCGGGGGGACGGCTTGCGATCCTGCCGGGCATAACCGAAATAGGGAACCACGGCGGTAATCCGCTTGGCAGATGCGCGCTTCAGCGCATCAATGCCGATCAGCAGTTCCATCAGATGGTCATTGGCCGGGAAGCTGGTCGATTGCAGCAGGAAGACATCTTCGCCCCGCACGTTCTCGTGAATTTCGATGAAGATCTCTTCATCGGAAAAGCGGCGCACACTGGCATCCGTCAACGGGATTTCCAGGTAGCCGGCGATTGCACGAGCAAGCGGCAGGTTGGAATTGCCGGCCATCAGTTTCATCGCGGGAAGACCCTTTATTGTCGCGGGATTCGGCTGCGCCCGCCCTCTAGCCCAGAGTCATATGAATGCAACCTGTGGCGTTCCGCTTTTGGGGAGAAGCTGCCAAACTGTGGCCGAAATCAACCGGTCCGATGTTCGCCGCAGATCCAGCGAACCGTGCCCGTGCTGGCGCGCATCACCACGCTTTCGGTGATGATCCGCCCGTCAGCCCGGCGCTTCACCCCCGCCAGCAGCGATCCATCGGTCACCCCGGTGGCAACGAAAATGCAGTCCCCGCGGGCCAGATCATCGATCTGATAGATCCGGTCCAGATCGGTGATGCCACAGGCCCGGGCACGCGCACGTTCTTCATCGTCCCGGAAAATCAGCCGCCCGCTGAATTGCCCGCCAGCGCAGCGCATGGCTGCCGCCGCCAGCACGCCTTCCGGCGCACCGCCCGATCCCAGATAGATATCGATTTCGGTGTCTTCATCGGTTACCGCGATCACCCCGGCGATATCGCCATCGGGGATCAGGACGATCCCGCAGCCGATCATGCGCAGTTCGGCGATCAGCGCGCCATGCCGTGGGCGATCCAGCACGCAGACCTTGATGTCCTGCGGGGCGACACCCTTGGCCTGCGCCAAAGCCGCCACATTCTCCGCCGCGGACCGGTCCAGCCCGACGATCCCTTCAGGATAACCAGGGCCGATCGCGATCTTTTCCATATAGACATCGGGGGCATGGAGCAGGCAGCCCCGTTCGGCTGCGGCCAGCACGGTCAGGGCATTGTTCCCGCCCTTGGCGGTGATCGTCGTGCCTTCGAGCGGGTCAAGCGCCAGATCAATCTGCGGCCCGCTGCCCTGCGCGCTGCCGACCTTTTCACCGATATAGAGCATCGGTGCTTCGTCGCGTTCGCCTTCCCCGATCACCACCGTGCCATCGAAGGCCACCTGATCGAAGGCACGGCGCATGCCGGCCACTGCTGCCGCATCAGCGGCATGTTCATCGCCGCGCCCGATCTGGGTCGATGCGGCAATGGCGGCCGCTTCGGTCACCCGCACAAGTTCAAGGATCAGCGTGCGGTCGATCGATCCGCTGGGCACAGGGTGTGTGGTCATACCGGCTCCCAATTGGCGGGCGGGACAAGGCCCCGCTGCCTGATTACCACATTTGCCCGCTGGGCGCTGACTTAGCCGAGCAGGCGCATCACCAGCGGCGGCTCTGTCAGGCTGGCTGATCCTTCCAGCAGTTCCAGCGCCCGCGTCACCGCGCTTTCCGGCCCTTCATGGGTTACCATCACGACCAGCACCTCTCCCCCTTCTTCGGGGCGGCCCTGCTGGATCAGGCTTTCGATCGAAACGCCCGCATCGCGCATCGCGGCAGAGATTTCGGCCAGCACACCCGGGCGATCCGCGACGGTGAAACGCAGATAGCTGCGCGCGAGGCGATGCCCCGATGCCGCGCGTTCGAGCGGCTGCAGTGCCGCGACCGGCATGGAGAAGGGCGGACCGGCATCGCCACGAGCGATGTCGATCAGATCGGCCACCACCGCGCTGGCGGTCGGGCCATCGCCCGCACCGGCACCCTGGAACAGCAGACGCCCGCAGAAATTGCCTTCCAGCACCACGGCATTGGTCGGTCCATCAACCGACGCCAGCGGATGATCACGCGGAACAAGGCAGGGCTGTACGCGCTGGAACAGTCCCCGCCCGGCTTCTTTACCGCCATCGCAATCGGCCAGGCCGATCAGCCGGATGACATAACCCAGCGCTGCCGCCTGAGCGATGTCGGCGGCCCGGATACGGGTGATGCCTTCCACTTCCATAGCGGTGAAATCCACGCGGGAATCGAATGCAATCGATGCCAGCAGCGCCAGCTTGTGCGCCGCATCCACGCCTTCGATATCGAAGGTCGGATCCGCTTCAGCGTAACCGAGCGCCTGCGCATCCTTCAGCACATCGCCGAAGTCGCGGCCGGTGTCTTCCATGGTCGACAGGATGTAATTGCAGGTGCCGTTGAGGATGCCATAGATCCGCACCACGGCATTGGCGGCCGCGCCTTCGCGCAGACCCTTGATCACCGGAATCCCGCCGGCAACGGCCGCTTCAAACTTCAGCGCGACATGGGCTTCTTCCGCAGCCGCAGCCAGCTCCATACCGTGGTGTGCCATCATCGCCTTGTTGGCGGTGACAAGGCCACGGCCATTGCTCAGGGCCCGGCGGGCCAGGGTCAGGGCTGATCCATCCGATCCGCCGACCAGTTCAACCACGACATCCACGTCGTCCCGAGCGGCGAGCGCGGTCATGTCATCTTCCCAGATATAACGGCTGAGATCGATGCCACGATCCTTGCTGCGGTCGCGGGCGCAAACCGCCACCACTTCAATCGGGCGCCCTGCCCGCGCGGCAATCAGGCCGGCATTGGTTTCGAGCAGGCGGATGACGCCTGCGCCAACGGTGCCGAGCCCGGCAAGCGCGATACGGAGCGGTTGAGCCATGATTTTCCCTTTGTTGCGGCGCGCGGCGTTAAGCCGCTGCGCGGCATTTGGCTAGAGCGAGGTGCAGCATTGCCGATCCGGCGCAGCAGCCGGACCAGCAAAATTACCGCCCGTCAGTTGAAGGTCCGGGCACAGGGGCCCAACTGCTGCAGGATGAAGGCATAGTCTTCTGCAGCCCTGGCACGCGACACGCGATCTGCCTGGAGATAGGCATCCTGCGGCAATTCACGCGGCAGTCCGCAGGCGAGGCGATACCATTCCAGCGTTTCCTTTTCCGGGGCGCGGACCGACTGATCCACGATCTCGCTCCACGACACGCCCCATTCGGGGTTCATGTTCGGGCGCCGGATCACGGTCAGCGACACCGGCGCACCGCCCTGGGTATCGACAAACATCTGCGTTTCGGATTCCCCGGCCAGATTGCCGGCCACCGAAATCACATCGCGAATTCCGGTCAGCGCCGGCGGCGCATCGGCTTTCACCAGCGATGCGGCAACAGCGCGGGTTTTCGCTTCTGTATCCGGATTGGCCGGCAGGATCGCATCGGGTCGCACCAGTCGCAGCGTGCCCGCATTGCCCGGCACAGTATCGGCAAAGACGATCATCCGCTGCTTCTTCAGCTTGGGCGCCTTGCCATTGGCGGCGAGCGGCACATCGGCCACGAAAACCAGCGAACCACCCAGCCCCGACTGGCCATAAATCAGCGCTTCTGTCTGCGCTTCGAGATAAAGACGGACATATCCACGGGCTAGGCCGGGGGACCTTTCGGCTTCCACAACAGCCTGGTCTGCAACCCGCACAACGGCCACAATTCCGGCCTTGTCGGACAGGCTGACGTAATCGGCATAAGTCGGCCCGGAAGCCGCACCAGCGGCGGCCGGCGGCGTGTTGACAGCCGGCGAATCACCCTGTGCGCACGCAGGAATCGCGAACGCACTGACCACTATCGCGAAGATTCGCGCACCAAACCTGATCTGCATTGACGTATTCCTCCTTCGCGCTTTGCGGAGTTTTTTGCCGCATTGCAGCAAATTTCCCCACCTTGCAGGCTGAAAATGGTGAATCCCGGCTGAACCGACAAAGGGTTTGCCCAAGTCTTTCTTCGCCGTTAAGACCTGCCCCACTGGGACCTTAAACACAATAATAGCGCGGTTCCGCGACCACACCGGGCAAAGCCCAAAATCTGCCGTGCAGCCTGCTGCCGGCGGTACCGGAGTGGACAATTCTTAGCGGTGATCGCCAGGATGCCCTCCTGGTGGCTGCCGCCGGTGCCGGGCCATGCCCGGCGAAACGAGCATGGAGTGAAGGGACTGGATGGCTTACGCTGACCAACAAATGAGCGGTAGTCGCGTTGTCGCGATCATCATCGTCGCCCTCATCCACGTCGTGATCGGCTATACCCTGGTAACGGGTCTGGCTTATTCGGCCGCGAAATCGCTGGTCGAACGTGTGACGACCGTGGATATTAACGAACCACCGCCACCACCGGAGGATGAACCGCCGCCCCCGCCGCCGGAGCCCGATACCGCTCCGCCGCCGCCGGTAGCACCGCCGCCTCCGATCAACGTGGCCACGACCCCACCACAGGTCCAGACGCAAACCACGATCCCGCCGCAGGCACCCCCTGCGCCGATCATCCCGCCGGCAGCACCGCCGGGGCCGCCTCCGCCGCCCCCGCCTCCGCCGCCGCCGAGCGTGCCGCCGAAGGCCGCCTCTCCGCGTGGCAACGCCGGTTCCTGGGCAACGAACGACGATTATCCGTCGGGCGCGCTGCGCAGGGAAGAACAGGGCACCACGGGCGTACGTCTGTCGGTTGGCGCTGATGGACGCGTGACAGGTTGCGATGTGACCAGTTCCAGTGGCTCCAAGGAGCTTGATGATACCACCTGCCGCCTTCTGCAGCGTCGTGGTCGCTTCAATGCTGCAACGGCCAATGGTGAACCGGTGGCAGGCAGCTGGTCCACGTCGATCAGATGGCAGATCCCCGACTAATAATCGCGGTGCGCCAGTAAGGCGCCTACCGGTAACTCATATTCTCTAGTTAAGAGGAATACCCGCATGCTTATTGACATTCTCGCCGCCGGCGGTGACGCACCCGCCAACAAGTTCGGCTTCGTGGAAGCGATGAAGGAAGGCGGCCCGATCGCGTGGTCGATCCTTACCGTTCTTGTGATCATGTCGATCGGTTCCTTCTACATCCTGATCACCAAGCTGCTTGAGCAGAACAAGATCTTTGCTCAGTACAAGGCTGTTCGCAGCAACTTCTGGCGTGCAAACACCCTGTCGGAAGGCGCAGCCAAGCTCGACAAGAACAGCGCATGGCGCCAGATGGTCGACGACGGCCTGGCAGCTGAAGCACAGCACCTGAAGATGACCGACAGCCTGGAAGCCCATGACTGGCTGCACGGTTCGCTGGCTCGTTCGGAAAACCTGATCAACTCCAAGCTCGCAGGCGGCCTGTCCTTCCTCGCGACCGTTGGTGCAACCTCGCCGTTCGTCGGTCTGCTGGGTACCGTTATCGGTATCTACCGCGCACTGATCAACATCGGCCTCGCCGGTTCGGCATCGATCGACAAGGTCGCTGGCCCGGTTGGTGAAGCTCTGATCATGACCGCCATCGGTCTGCTCGTGGCCGTTCCGGCCGTGCTTGCCTACAACTGGCTGCAGGCTCGCAACAAGAAGATCGCTGAACTGCTGACCGGTTTCTCGACCGATCTGCTGGCCAACATCACCTCCAAGGGTGCAGTGAAGCCGGCTCTCGCAGCTGCTCCGGTCAAGGCTGCTCCGGCAGCTCCGGCCAAGCCGGTTGCTGCTCCTGCGAAGCCGTAATCGCCATTAATAAGTTGGGGGCGGGTTCCGGCATGCGGGTCGCCCGCCCCTCTGGCGATGCTTTGAAATAGGACAAGACTCATGGCCATATCAGCAGGTGGCGGAGGCGCAGAAACGCCACTGTCAGAAATCAACACGACCCCCCTTGTGGACGTCATGCTGGTTCTTCTGATCATCTTCCTCATCGCGGTTCCGGTCGCCATCCAGACCATTGAACGGCTCAATCTGCCGGTCTTCGAATCCCTGGAATCGAAGGACAAGGTCGAAAATCTCCTGATCACGGTTTCCACAACCGATGCCCAGGGCAAGACCGCCGGTACGATCCGTTCGGGCTTCGAAGGCGCAACCCGCGAGGGTGAATGCCGGGTGTATATCAACAACACCACTCCGGTGAGCTCGACCGAACTGTACGATCAGGCCTTCAAGCGGCTTGATGACATCGTGAAGCGTGCAGGTGGCGCAGAAGCCATCATGCAGGAACCCGATCTCATCCCGCAGGTCCACATCCGCGGTGACGTGAATGCTCCGTGGCGGTGTGTAGCCGGCGCGATCTACAACGTGCAGGCAGCCGGTTACCCGACTGTCGGCTTCATTTCCAACCCGGTCGATCCGAACGGCTGACCGGGCGCCAGGAAACAACAGGAGTAATCCCCCATGGCAATGTCAGGCGGCAAGGACGATGGTTCGCCGATGATGGAAATGAACACGACGCCGTTGATCGACGTCCTGCTCGTGCTCCTCATCATGTTCATCATCACCATTCCCGTTGCCACCCACTCGGTCGATATCGACCTGCCAGTTCCTTCGACGGTTCCGCCGACAACCCCGGTTGACCCGATCAAGAACAAGCTGCTGCTTACGCCGAATGGCGAAATTCTCTGGAACGGTAACGCCGTCAACCAGGGGCAGCTGGTAACCCTGCTGAGCCAGACCCTGGCGATGCCGGTGGAACCGGAACTGCAGTTCGAACCTGATGCCAATGCCAGCTATGATCTCACCGCAAAGGTGCTGAACATCATTAAGGGCAGCGGCGTCACGAAGTTCGGCTTCGTTGGTAACGAGCGCTATCGCGAATTCGGTCGCTAAGCGACTGTCACGATAACAGGGATCAAGGGGCGGATTTTCCGCCCCTTTTTCTTTGCCTGTTGCACAGGCTGGCCCACCCGCATCGATCCAACATTCAAGCGATCCGACATCCATCTAGAACAGCATTGATCGTTGAGAAGTAAACGGATTGACAGGCTGTCGGTACGGATAGATACATTATACCATCACTTAACATAGCGGAGCGCCCCGCTTCCTTCCGTTCAGTTCTTACGATTGCCTTCTCAGTTCACCCGGGTTTGCCGGCTGGTTGACCGGATACCCCAACAGGAGTGGTCACTATGGCGATGTCAGCTACCCGTTCGGCTCAGGGGCCGATGATGGAAATGAACACCACCCCGTTGATCGACGTGCTGCTGGTGTTGCTGATCATGTTCATCATCACCATTCCGGTTGCCACCCACACGGTGGATGTCGATCTGCCCCAGCCGGTCAAAGAAACAACCATCCCGCCCATCAATTCGGTCAAGAACAGCCTGATCCTGACCCAGGACGGCGCCACGTTGTGGAACGGGAAAGCCATCACCCAGGCCAGCCTGATCGCCACGCTGCGGCAGACTGCCGCCATGGCCACAGAGCCCGAACTGCAGTTCCAGCCCGATGCCAACGCCAGCTATGATCTGACAGCGCAGACGGTAAACATCATCAGGGCCAGCGGCGTCACCAAATTCGGCTTCGTTGGCAATGAAAGATACCGCCAGTTCGGCAGGTAAGTTTCAGGATCAATCTAGGGATTCTGCCGAAACGCCGACAAGCCTTCGGCAGAATGCCGATCAGTCCAGATCATCCTCTATCCCGGATGGAGCGCCCATTGCGGCCTCTGCCAATGCTTCCGCTTCCAGCAGCAGTGCATCATCGACCGCACCCTGGGGCAGGCTTTCCCGTCCGATCATCACCAGCACCGGCACCGCCAGCGGGCTGACCCGTTCCAGCCGGACATGCATCATGCTGGCGGCGGCCCCGTCCAGCAAATCCCCCAGCCGGCCGATATCGGTCATGCGGGATCGGGCATCGGCCCAGGCGGCCTGCATCAGCAGGTGATCGGGTTCATATTTGCGCAGCACATCAAAGATCAGATCGGTCGAGAATGTCACCTGCCGCCCGGTCTTCCGCTGGCCGATGTGCTGCCGTTCCACCAAACCGCCGATCACCGCCACTTCGCGGAAGGCACGGCGCAGCAGATGCGAATCCTGCACCCAGTCGACAAATTCATCGGCCAGAATCTCCGGTGACAGCAGGCTGGCCGGATCTTCGACCGGCTTCAGCCCCCACACCGCCAGCGCATAATCGCTGGCGACAAATCCGCCCGGCAACAATCCGCGCTGTTCCATCCGCTTGGTGATCAACATGCCGAGCGACTGATTCGCATTCCATCCGGCAAAGCTGTAGTAGACCGTGTATTCGCGCCCACCGTGCGGAAAGGATTCGACCAGCAGACGCCCCGGTTCGGGCAGTTGCGATCGCCAGTCCTGCATTTCGAGCCATTCACGCACATCATCGGGGAAACGCCCCCAGCCCGCGCGATCAACCAGCATGGCCTGCACCCGGGTCGCCAGATGGGTCGTAAGCGGCAATCGCTGCCCGCCGTAGGATGGGATCATCGCCGCCTTGCGTGCGGCCCGCACGGTCACCTGCATGTCCTGCAGCCGCACAACCTCCAGGCTCAGCCCGGCGAAAGCAAAGGTATCACCGGGGCGCAGCGAGGTCGCAAAGCGTTCCTCGACCCGACCCAGCGATCGTCCATTGCCAAAACGCACGTCGAGCATTTCAGAATCGACGATGATGCCGGCATTCAGCCGGTGCCGGGCCGCCATTTCGGGATGGGCCAGCCGCCACTTGCCCTCAGGCGAACGGACAATCCGCTTGAACCGGTCGTAGGCGTTAAGGGCATATCCCCCGCTCTCCACAAAACCCAGCACCCGCTGCCAGCCCGCATCATCCACCCAGGCATAGGCGAGGCAAGACCGGATTTCCGCCAGCAGCGCCGCTTCGTCAAAGGGTGCAGCACAGGCACAACCCATCACATGCTGGGCCAGCACATCCAGACTGCCGGCGCGAAACGGCTCCCCATCGCGCTGTCCCTGATCCACGGCATCGCGCGCGGCCATGGCTTCGAGAAATTCGAAGCGATTGCCCGGCACCAGCAGCGCCCGGCTCGGCTGATCCAGGCGGTGATTGGCCCGCCCGATCCGCTGCAGCAGCCGGCTGGAGCCCTTGGGCGCGCCCATCTGCACCACCAGATCGACATCGCCCCAGTCCACCCCCAGATCGAGGCTGGCGGTGGCCACCAGAGCGCGCAATTCGCCCCGCGCCATTGCCCCTTCCACCTTGCGCCGCGCCTCCACACTCAGCGAACCATGATGGATGCCGATCGGCAGCGTATCGTCATTGGCTTCCCACAGCTTCTGGAAGATATGCTCAGCCAGAAAACGAGTGTTGGTGAACACCAACGTGGTCCGGTTGCGCCGGATCTGTTCATAGAGCTGCGGCACCGCCCAGGTCGCCGCATGGCCGCCCCAGGGGATGCGTTCATCCTGCGGCAGCAGGATCTCCACTTCCGGCGGAGCGCCCGCCTCCCCTGCCACCAGCGCCACACTGTCCAGATCCCCCCACGGGGCGAGCCAGGCGCAGAAATCATCGGGATCAGCCAGCGTCGCGGACAAGGCAGCCCGCTGCAATTGCGGAGAAATCGCCTGCAAGCGCGCAAGCGCCAGAGCCAGCAGATCACCGCGCTTGCCCGTGGCAAAGGCGTGAACCTCGTCGATCACCACCCGCCGCAAGCCGGCGAACATGGTGAAACTGTCCGGGTAGGACAGCAACAGAGACAGGCTTTCCGGCGTTGTCAGCAGAATATGCGGCGGGCGGCCCATCTGCCGTTTCCGCCGGTCGGATGGGGTATCCCCGCTGCGGGTTTCGATCCGGATCGGCAGGCCCATTTCGGCCACCGGGGTCAACAGATTGCGCTGCACATCATGCGCCAGCGCCTTCAGCGGTGAGATATAGAGCGTGTGCAACCCGTCCGGCGGGTCAGAATCGACAGATGGGCAGAAGTCGGCCAGCGTCGGCAGGAAGCCCGCCAGCGTCTTGCCGGCACCGGTATCGGCCACCAGCAGCGCATGCTTGCCGGCCCGATCGGCAAGGAACATGTCGCGCTGATGGCTGCGAATGCGCCAGCCGCGGCCGGCAAACCAGTCCTGCAGTTCGGCGGGAACATCAGCCGCTGTGCTGTCCATCCCGCCGCTCCGCTCGATTGCCACACCCCCGCATGGGGGCCTGCGCAGAACCGGCGTCAGATCTCTGCCGGTTCTTCCTGATAGACTTCTGATTCGGCTTCGAGTTCCTCAGCCTCCCAATCATAGGTCCCGGCCTCTATCGCCGCGCGTGTTGCGGCCGCATCGGCCATGCTCTTTTCCAGTTCCGCCTCGCTGATGCCCAGCAGCTTAGCCAGCCGCTTGCGGTCATTGCTGGTCAGATCGGCATATTGCCGTTCGGGCGGCAGCGCAGCCTCCGCCTCTTTCATGCCGGTTTCCAGGCCGGGCAAAGCTTCCATCAGCTTCGGCAGTTCGGTCATCAGGCCGGAAATCGCCTGGCGATCGCTGAAGGCGAGCAGACTGTGTTCGGCAAAGGCCGCGCCTTCCGGGGTGGCAAAGAAGGCGGCGACCGCGGTCAATTGCTGCTCATCAAGCCGGGTGGCAAAGGACCGGGCAATCCCGCGCCGCAGCCCGGGTTCGACCAGCGCCATCATCTCGGTCATCTTAGCCATGGCGAAATCGACCATGACCTTGCTCCGCTGTTCAAATCCGGGATCAAGGATGCGGCCGATTTCCTGCTGCTGGGCCTCATCCAGCTCCGTAATCGTTGTGAAATCCACGCCCAGCTTTTCCGACATTGAATAGATCGGCATGCTGGTGGGCGCGAAACCCATCATCGGTTCGATGATGCTGCTGAAGGTTTCGGTCATCGCCCGGGCGTAAATGCCATCCGGCAGCAGACGTTCGGCCAGCTGGGTTGCCAGCGGCAGTCTCGTTTCCTGCTCGGCCGTCAGTTCAGGCGCTGCGAACAGCGCCTGAACCATCGCCAATGCGGCCTGCGGATCGCCGAAGGGATTGGCCGAAGCATCTTCTTCAAACTCACCCTCTGCCAGCGTGGCATCCGCCGAATCTGCGGGCACGGCTTCTACGGTTTCGACGTCCTGCGCCATGGCAGGGGTCGCAATCATCAGCGCCGCAGCGCAAGCCAGCATGGATTTCATCACGAATGCCCTTCGGATCAGTGTGCCGCCTGCGGTCCGCGTTCGAGGCCCGAAGCCGCCAGCTGTTCGTCAATCTGGCCCATCAGCCGCTCCAGCCCTTCGGCGGTGAAGCTTTCTGCCCGCGCCACCAGCACGTCCTGCGTGTTGGAGGCACGCAGGAGCCACCAGCCGTCATCATTGGTCACGCGCACGCCATCGGTGTCATTGACATCGGCATCGGTCCCGCTGAGGCGCTGCTTCACTTCATCGACGGCCGCAAACTTGCGGCTTTCATCAACCTGGAAACGCATTTCCGGCGTGTTGAGCATAGCCGGCATATCGCCGCGCAGCTGGGTGACCGATTTGCCCAGCTGCAGGCTGGCGGAAATCAGTCGCACGCCAGCATACAGCGCATCGTCATAACCGTAATATTCATCGGCGAAGAACACATGGCCGCTCATCTCGCCGGCCAGCGGCGATCCGGTTTCGCGCATCTTCGACTTGATCAGCGAATGGCCGGTCTTCCACATCACCGGCTTGCCGCCCAGGCTGGCGACATGATCGAACAGCGCGCGGCTGGCCTTGACGTCAGCGATGATGGTCACGCCCGGCTGCCGGGTCAGCAGGTCTTCAGCATAGATCATCAGCAGCTGATCGCCCCAGATGATCCGCCCTTCGCCATCGATCGCGCCAATCCGGTCGCCATCGCCATCAAAGGCGATCCCGAAATCGAGCCCCTTGCTGGCAACCAGCGCCTGCAGGTCAACCAGATTGGCCTCTACCGTGGGATCTGGATGGTGATTGGGGAAATTGCCGTCCACATCGGTGTAGAGCACATGATGTTCGCCCGGCAGCTTGGCCACCAGCCGTTCCAGCGCCGGACCGGCCGCGCCATTGCCCGCGTCCCAGCCGATCCGGATTCCGGCCAGCTTTTCCGGGGCGATGTTGGCCAGCGGAGCCAGCAGGCGTGCGATATATTCTTCATTGATGTCGCGCGTGTCGACCGTGCCGGTGCCGTCTTCCCAATCGCCTGCTGCGGCCATGGCGCCCACGGTCTGGATATCCGCGCCGAAGAACGGGCGGCCCTGGAACACCATCTTGAAGCCGTTGTAATTGGCCGGGTTGTGGCTGCCGGTGATCATGATGCCACCATCAACTTCAGGCGCGGATGCTTCGGCGTAATAGAGCATCGGCGTCGGGCCCATGCCGACCCGGCGCACATCGCATCCGGCCGATGTCAGTCCTTCGATCAGCGCATGTTCGAGCATGGGTGAACTGACGCGGCCATCATATCCCACAGCGACAAGCTTGCCACCCGCACGCCGCAGCAGGGTGCCGAAGCTGCGACCGATCGCGCGGGCATCGTCAGCGCCCAGGGTTTCACCGATGATTCCACGAATGTCATATTCACGCAGCACGGTGGGGTGGAACTGATGCGTCATGCGAACTCCTGAAAACAAACGGGGCGGATCAACCGGACAGGGACCTGTATGGAAGATCAAAGGGAGGAATCAAAAGGCAAATCTTCGAGCAGCAGGTCCCGCGCGGCATCGGCGGCATGCACCTGTGCATTGGTGCCACCCCGGTCAGGGTGCACAAGCGTGATCAGCCGGCGATGCGCGGCAAAAATCTCTTCCCGGGAAGCGTCCGACCCCACGGCCAGCAATTGGCGCGCCTGCAGAATTTCCCGGGTCCGTGCGGGCACGGCACGCTGCCAGGGCCAGCGGCCGGTCGCCATTTTCCAGACGATCAGGCCGATCGCCACGAAGAACAGCAACCGCGCCATGGATCAGGCCGCCTCGCTTTCCTGCACGGGCTTGGGCGTCGCGGGCAGGTTGAGACTGGCCAGCAGGGTGCGGAGTTCCTGGCGCGCCACCAGATGGCTGGTCCCCAGTTCACCCAGATGCCCCTTGTCGAGCAGGGTCAGCCCTGACGGGAACAATTCACGATAGATCACACGTTCGGACAGGCCCGGCGCAATGCGGAAACCGACCCGCTTGGACAGTTCGGTCAGCGCCTGATCCAGCCGGCGCTGGTTGCGTGCATCGCTGGCCTGCACACGGTTGCGCACCACCACCCAGTCCATCGGCCGGCGCTGGTCGCGGATCTGGCTCATCGCCCGTTCCTTGCGCGATTCCCAGATCAGTTCGGCATAGAAGCTCAGCCGGCGAACCTTGAAATTTTCCGCGTCGACCTGACCGATCAGGTCAAAATCGACAAAGCTGTCATTCATCGGGGTGACCAGCGTATCGGCCTGCGACGCGCAATGCCGGGCCAGCGGATCGTCGCGACCCGGGGTGTCAAACACCAGGAAGTCCATGCCCTGGCCGATTTCAGCGATCCGTTCTTCCAGTTCGGCGGCATCGCCATCGGAAAACACGTCAAAACTGGCGCCCGGCAGGGTGATATCGCGGCGCTGTTCGGTCGCCGCGCGGTTTTCCAGATAACGATGCATGGTGCGCTGGCGATGATCGAGATCGATCGTCGCCACCCGTGCGCCACGATAGGCCAGCGCCACGGCGATATGCACGGCCGTGGTGGACTTGCCGGTTCCGCCCTTTTCATTGGCAAATACAATACGATGGGGCACGGAAGAATTCACGATGGTTCAGGACCTCAGCGGTTGATCGATACAAAGCTTCTATCGCCGCCGGCGGACAAGCGGAAGCCGTGACCGACTATTTGTAACCACCTATCACGGCTTTGACGGCCATTTGACGACACAGGCATCAATCATCCGCTTGCCTTGCGCCGCCGCAGGCGCAACAGCGCCTGCATGATCGTTGCAACCGAAATCGGCGCGCTGCGGGATTCCCTCGCCGCGCTGCGTCAACAGGGCAGCATTGCCCTCGTCCCCACCATGGGCGCGCTGCATGACGGGCATCTGACCCTGGTGCGAGAAGCCAGCCGCCATGCCGATGCGGTCGTGGTGTCGATCTTCGTCAATCCGCGCCAGTTCGGCCCCAATGAAGATCTGGACGCTTACCCCCGCCAGCTGGAACAGGATCGCCGCCTGCTGGAAGAACAGGGTGTCGCCCTGCTGTGGGCGCCAACCGTCGATCAGGTCTATCCGGCAGGCTTTGCCACCAATGTCTCCGTCAGCGGGGTCAGCGAAGGTTTCTGTGGCGCGTCCCGCCCGGGCCATTTTGACGGTGTTGCGACCGTGGTGTGCAAGCTGTTCAATCAGGTCCAGCCCGATGTCGCCCTGTTCGGGGAAAAGGACTGGCAGCAGCTGGCCGTGATCCGGCGCATGGCGCGCGATCTGGACCTGCCCCGCCCGACACCGGGCCGGATCATTGGCGTGCCGACCGTTCGCGAAGCCGATGATCTCGCCATGTCGAGCCGCAACCGTTATCTCGCGCCGGAACAGCGGCAGGCCGCCGCTGCACTGCCGCGCGCCATGCGCACCGCCATCGCCGCCATCAGGCAAGGCACAAGCTTCCCGCAGGCCCTCAATGATCTGCAGCGCGCCGTGCTGGCCGCCGGCTTTTCCAGCGTGGATTATGCGAACATCGCCGATGCCGAGAGCCTGCAACCGGCGGAGGCCATCTCCGATCGTCCCCTGCGCCTGCTGGTGGCGGCGCGGATTGGCGGCACCCGGCTGATCGACAATATGCCGCTGGGCTGATCAGCCCGGCGGATCATCCGCCAGTCCGGCGCTGCGGATGAAAAATTCGATCTGCTGATTGAGGCTGCTGTTCTCATCATCCTGCACCGGCACATAGCCGATCGCGGCCATGTGCATTTCGAAGGAAAACACGCCCATCAGCCCGGTCGCCAGCACCTCTGGCGATGCGCGCAGCGGCACGCCCTGTTCGGCCCAAGCGGCAAACATGCTGACCAGCGCGTAATAGGCCCTGGCAAAATTGGCTTCCCGAAATTCGCGCGCGAATTCGGGATCGCGCAGGCTGTGGGCAATGACGATGCGGGTGATCGCCAGATGTTCCGGGGTCATCCGGTCTTCACGAAACCGACGGGCGAACAGGCGGATCGCCCCGGCCCGATCGCAACTGCCCGAAGCAATGGCGGCGAGTATTTTCGCGTCCGGCGCCTGATCCGGCTCGATTACCGCTCGCAACAAATGCTCCTTGGTGCCAAACTCCTTGTAAATGGTGGAAAGGGAGCCGCCGGACTTGCTGACAATATCAGCCAGAGTGGTCTGTTCGAAACCACGTTCCAGGAACAGCGACCGCGCCGCTGCGATGATGGCATCGCGCCGCCGGATCAGCCGTTCGTCCAGTTTACGCTCCATTCGCGCCTCTTCCTGCTGCCTGCCCAGATGTCGCTTGCGAAGTTCAAACGTAATATCTATTACACATATTGCAATTGCACAATGATCAAGGATTTCCGGATGCGCTGGACGCATGCTGTTGCCATCGGCGCCCTGGCGCTGGCGGGTTGTTCGAGCCAGAATGAAGCCGCAGCCCCGCAGGCGCTGGAGGTGGAGACGATCGTCATCGCCACCCGCCCGGTTCCCAATATTGTGGAGCTTCCGGGCCGGGTGGAACCGGAACGATCGGCCGAAGTGCGCGCCCGCGTAACCGGCATTGTGCAGCGCCAGCTCTATGTTGACGGCAGCGATGTCCGCGCCGGGCAGCCGCTGTTCGAAATCGATCCGTCTGAACTGCGCGCATCCTATGCCCAGACCAAGGCCAGCCTGGATCGCGCCCGCGCCACCGCCGCCAATGCCGCCGCCGTGGTCACCCGTTACCGGCCGCTGGTGGATGAAAACGCCATCAGCAAGCAGGAATATGACGCGGCTGTCGCCACATCGCGCGAAGCCAGCGCCAGCGTTGCCGAGATCGAGGCCCAGCTGCGCGCCGCATCGCTGCAACTGGGTTACACCACGGTCCGCGCCCCGCTGACCGGCCGCGCCGGACGGGCGCAAGTGACCGAAGGTGCCTTCGTATCGCAGAGCGAAGCCACGCTGATGGCCCGCATCGATCAGGTTTCGCCGATCTATGTGACCTTCGCCCAATCGGCGAATGAGTTCCTCAACATCCGGCGTGGCATTTCCGATGGCACGCTGAATGTGCCTGCCAACAGCCGCATCGACGTGCATCTGATCTTCGCCGATGGCAGCGAATACCCCATCGTCGGCACGATCGACTTCCTTGACCGGGTGGTCGACACCGAAACCGGCACGCTGCAGCTGCGCGCGCGCTTCGCCAATCCCGAAGGCATGCTGCTGCCCGGCGAATTCGTTCGCGTGCGGGTGGAAGCAGGCCAGGTGCGCAATGGCATCGTGGTACCGCAATCCGCCGTGACGGTGGGTGAGAAGTCGGGCACCGTCTATGTCATCGACGGCAATGGCAAAGCGGCGATCCGCAATGTCGAGCTGGGCGGGCTGGCCGGTGAAAACTGGATCATCAAGAGCGGGCTGACCCCCGGTGATGTGGTGATCGTCAACAATCTGATGAAGATCCGCCCGGGCATGGATGTGAAGGCCGCAGGCGCTCGCCCTGCCGCCTCGCCGGCGGCAACACCTGCTGCGGCAGCATCTGCGTCAGCCGCACCCGCCAGGCCAACCCCAACCGCCTCGCCCGCAGCCGGGGCGCGCTGACCCATGGCACGCTTTTTCATCGACCGGCCCATCTTCGCATGGGTGATCGCGCTCGGCATTCTGCTGGCCGGCGGCATGGCGCTGCGCGCGCTGGCGATTGAACAATATCCGAATATCGCCCCGCCATCGCTGACCATTTCGGCCACCTATCCCGGCGCCGATGCCGCCACGGTGGAAGACAATGTCACGCAGATCATCGAACAGCAGCTCAACGGCGTTGAAGGCCTGCTGTATATGTCCGCGTCGAGCCAGTCGAACGGCGCGACCAGCATCACCGCCACTTTCGAGGCCGGCACCGATATCGATATTGCCCAGACAGAGGTCCAGAACCGGCTGAGCATCATCGAAACCCGCCTGCCGGAAGAGGTCCGCCGTCAGGGGATCCGCGTCACCCAGGCGAACAGCGGCTTCATGATGATCGCCGCGCTGACATCCAAAAGCGGCGAACTGGAAGCCACCGATCTGGGCAATATCGCATCCAACCAGGTGGTGGATGAATTGCGCCGCGTGCCCGGCGTGGGCGACATCAATCTGTTCGGTTCAGCCTATGCCATGCGCATCTGGATCGATCCCGAACGGCTGGCATCCTATGGCCTGTCACCCAGCGCTGTGCTGGCCGCCGTACAGGAACAGAACAGCCAGACGGCCGGTGGTTCAATCGGTGCGCAGCCCTTTGTGAAGGGCCAGCAGATCACCGCGACCATCACCGCGCAGGGCCGGCTGACCACCGCCCATGAATTCGAACAGATCATCCTGAAAACCGATCCCAGCGGCGCCACCGTGCGGCTGGCAGATGTGGCGCGGGTCGAACTCGGCGCACAGAATTACACCAACAATATCTCGATCAATGGAAAGCCGATGGCCGGCATGGCCATTCAGCTGGCGACCGGTGCCAATGCGCTGGACGCGGCCGAAGGCGTGAAAACGCGCATGGCCGAACTGGGGCCGACGCTGCCGGCCGATGTCGAATGGCAGGTCGCCTATGACACGACGCCCTTCATCCAGCTGTCGGTGGAAGAGGTGATGATCACCCTGGTAGAAGCCATGGTGCTGGTCTTCATCGTGATGTTCGTCTTCCTGCAGAACTGGCGCGCCACGGTCATTCCCACGCTGGTGGTGCCGATTGCGCTGGCCGGGGCCTGCCTCGGCCTGTGGCTGTTCGGATTTTCGATCAATGTGCTGTCGCTGTTCGGCATGGTGCTGGCGATCGGCATTCTGGTCGATGACGCCATCGTGGTGATTGAAAACGTCGAACGGATCATGGCCGAAGAAGGGCTTGGCCCGCTCGAAGCCACGCGCAAGGCGATGGACCAGATCACTGGCGCCATCATCGGCATCACGCTGGTGCTGATCGCGGTGTTCATCCCGATGGCCTTCTTCCCGGGATCAACCGGCGGCATCTACCGCCAGTTCTCGGTCACGCTGGCGATCTCCATCTTCTTCTCCGCCGTCTTGGCGCTGACGCTGACGCCGGCGCTGTGTGCCACGTTCCTGAAACCGCATCAGAACCACGCCCATGGCGAAGACGAAACGCCGCAGACCGGCTGGCGCAGCTGGATTCCGCGTTTCTTCGGCGCCTTCAACCGCTGGTTCGGGCGGACCACCGCCAGCTATGACCGGGCCAACACCCGCATCCTGTCCCGCCCGCTGCGGGCACTGGCAGCCTTCGTGGTGCTCTGCGTGATCACCGGCGTGCTGTTCACCCGTCTGCCCACGGCATTTCTGCCGGCGGAAGATCAGGGCGACGTGCTGACCGCTGTGCAGACCCCGCCGGGCGCCACCGACGCGCGCACCGAAGCGGCCGTCAACCGGGTTTATGAATATTGGAAGAAACAGCCGGAAATCGAAAACGTCATCGTGATCCGCGGGTTCAGCTTCTTCGGATCGGGCCAGAACAACGCGATGATGTTCATCACGCTGAAGCCCTGGGATGAACGCAAGAACGCGGAAAATGCCTCCAGCGCAATTGCCGGGCGGGCCATGGCCTTCTTCTCCCAGCTGGATGATGCCACCGTCTTCGCCATGCAGCGCCCGCCGATTTCCTCGCTCGGCAATGCCAGCGGCTTTTCCTTCAAGCTGCAGGATCGCGCCGGGCTGGGCCGTGAAGCGCTGACAGAAGCACGCAACCAGCTGATGGGGCTGGCCGCGCAAAGTCCGCTGATCGCCAATCTGCGGCCCGACGAACAGCAGCCCACGCCGGGTGTCGCTGTCTCGATCGACCGGGTGCAGGCCCGGGCGCAGGGGCTTTCGATCTCTGACGTCAACGCAGCACTGTCGATCAATTTCGGTTCCGCCTATGTCAACGACTTCTCCCGCGACGGGCGGGTGCTGCAGGTACTGGTCCAGTCCGATGCGCCCTTCCGCATGAGCCCGGAAGACATTCTGGCGCTGCGGGTGCCCAACGCCCAGGGCGCGCTGGTTCCCTTCAGCAGCTTTGCCCGGGTCAGCTGGACCGCCGGCCCGCCAACACTGGCGCGATACAATGGCTATCCCGCCATGACCCTGTCGGGCGAAGCCGCACCGGGCCAATCCTCCGGCGATGCGCTGGCGGAAATGGAACGGCTGGCCAAGCAGCTGCCGCAGGGCATCGGCTATGAATGGACCGGCCTCAGCTTTGAAGAAAAGCAGTCTGCCGGCCAGGTCGGCGCGCTGATGGCGCTGTCCGTGGTGGTGGTGTTCCTGCTGCTGGCGGCGCTGTATGAAAGCTGGACCTTGCCGCTGGCGGTGCTGCTGATCGTTCCGGCCGGCGTGCTGGGCGCGGTGGTTGCATCGGTGCTGCGCGGATTGTCTGCCGACGTTTATTTCAACGTCGGGCTGATCACCATCATCGGCCTTGCCGCGAAAAACGCGATCCTGATCGCCGAATTTGCGGTGGAGGAAGAAGAACGCGGCCTGTCTGTCTTTGACGCGGTGAAGGAAGCGGCCAAGCTGCGCCTGCGCCCGATCATCATGACCTCGCTCGCCTTCATCTTCGGCATGGTGCCGCTGGTGATCGCTTCGGGCGCGGGTGCAGCCAGCCGCATCGCAGTGGGCACGGGCGTGATGGGCGGGATGATCGCCGCCACGGCTATCGGGATCTTCCTGATCCCGGTGCTTTATCTGCTGGTCCGCACCCGGCTGAGCCGGAAGCGTCCGCACGCCGCAGGGCATATGGACCCGGTGCAGCCCGCCGCACAGGAAGGAGAGCCGGCATGAAGCGGCAGCTTACCGCCAGGCTGATGCCTACGCTGCTTCTGGCCACCATGCTGGCAGGCTGCGTCAACATGGCGCCCGATCACAACCGGCCCGATCTGGCCACCGCGCCCGCTTTCCCGGCGGATTACCGCCCGGATGGCAGCGTGGTTGCCAGCCAGCTGGGCTGGCGGGATTTCTTCGTCGATCCGCGCCTGCAGAAGCTGATCGAAACCGCCATCGCCAACAACCGCGACCTGATCGCCGCCACCGCGCGGATTGATCAGGCACGGGCGCAATATCGCATTGCGGACAGCCGGCGCCTGCCGACGCTGGACAGCAATGCCGGCTACACCAGTTCCAAATCCAATATGATCGGCCAGGTCTTCACCATGGACCGGTATGAAGTCGGGGTGGCGGTATCGTCCTTCGAACTCGATTTCTGGGGCCGGGTCGCCAATATGAGCGAGTCGGCGCGCGCCAGCTATCTCGCCAGCGAGGCCAATCAGCGGGCGTTCTACCTTTCGCTGATCAGCGATGTGGCCAACACCTATCTCGAAATGATCGAGACCGCTGAACAGATCGCCCTGGCCGAAGCGACAGCCGAAAGCCGCAAGGAAGAACTGCGCATAGCCAAGCTGCGGCTGGATGCCGGGGTGACATCGGGCCTGCCCTTCAATCAGGCCGAAACCCTGCTGACCCAGGCCGAACAGCAACTCGCCGCCTATCGGCTGACCTCCGCGCAATTGAACAACCAGCTGACCGTGCTGGTCGGCGGCGTCATTCCGGCCGATCTGCCGCAGGGTCTGGCGCTGCGCGCGCAGGATGATGGCCGTTATCTGGCCGCCGGCCTGCCTTCCGATCTGCTGCTCAACCGGCCGGATATTGTCGCAGCCGAGGAATCACTGCGCGGTGCCCGGGCCGATATTGGCGCCGCCCGCGCGGCCTTCTTCCCGACCATTTCGCTGACCGGCAGCACCGGCTTTGTTTCGCTGGCGCTGTCATCGCTGTTCAGCGGCGACAACTGGACCTGGTCCTATGGCGGTTCGGCATCCCTGCCGATCTTCGACAATGGCGCGCGCCAGGGCGATCTGGGTGTTGCCCTGGGTCGGGAGGCTGAACTGGTCGCCACCTATGACAAGACGGTGCAGACCGCCTTCCGCGAAGTGGCCGATGCCCTGGCCGGCCGGCGCTGGCTGGGCGAACAGATCGAAGCGCAGCTGCGCAATCAGGAAGCCCAGCAGAAGATCGCCCATATCGCCCGGGTGCGGTACCGCGAAGGCGTGGCCGATTATCTCGAAGTGCTGGACGCTGAACGCAATCTGTTCGCCGCCCGCCAGTCGATCCTGACCACCGGCCGGGCGATCCGCCAGAATGCCGTAACGCTCTATGCCGCACTTGGCGGCGGGGCGCTGGAACGCAGCGCAACGCCCGCATCACAAACCACAACTGCCCCCGCAACACCCGCCCCCTGATTTGCCCCCGGCGGCAGGGGACGGCATAAGAACCGCAACATGGCCCCAAACCGCGCTGGCGAAGCGCGGGATTGGGGCCTTCCGGGTCGAATGGTCAGAATTGGGGTAGGTTGATGGAATTGCTGCTGTTCATTGTGATCGCCGTGGCGGTGTGGATGTTCATGTCCTACAACAAGCTGCGCCGGCTGGCCGAATATGTGAAGCGTTGCCGCGCCAATATCGCCGCCTCGATCAAGAAACGGCATGATATCGCCCAGCGCCTGTCCGACATTGCCGCCAGCTATGGCGATCACGAAAAGCTGACCCATATCACCGTGACCGAAGGCGATCTGGGCATTGCCCAGGCCAGTGCCGCCGCTGCCGATGCCACGCGGGTGATCGGCAATGTCCAGATGGTCGCCAACCGCTTCCCCGAACTGAAGGCCAATGCCACCTATCAGCAGCTGATGGTGCAGCTGGAAGAGATTGAGAACGCCATCCTGCAGCGCCGCGAAGCCTACAATGAAGCGGCGCAGACCTATAATTCCACCCGGGGCAGCCTGCCGCATCTGTTTTATTCCGATGCGCTGGGCTTTGCAGAGGCGCCCTATTTCGCGGTGGATGACAGCGACGGCGAACAGCTGGCCAGCTTCAACACCGATGACGGACGCATTCTGCGCGAAACCATGGGCCGGATGGCCAGCGCCGCAACCACCCATGCCCAGACCGCCGCATCGCGACTGAAAACCGCCAATGACCATTGGGCCGAACAGCGCGCGGCAGAAAATGCCGCCACGGCCGCTGCACCATCCGAAAATCCAACCGACAGCGCCCCACCCCCGCGCAGCTGAACAAGCTGAGGCACAGGGGCTGGGGCACAGGCGCTACGGCATCAGATCAGCTGCCGCAGCGGGGGAAGTTCACCTCATGCACGAACAGCGGGTCGCCGCTGGCCGGGTCGGGGCCTTCGGCTTCGACCCGCAACCACAGTCGGGTGTGGGAAAGCAGCTTCATCGTCACCCGCCGGACGCCATCATCGCCATCGGCCAAGCCGCCTTCTTCCGAACATTGGCCGCGAATGACCACTTCCTCGGGCGAAAGAAGGCGCAGACCTTCGACATCGCAATGGAGGCCATAATCACCAAACCGAGTAGGCTGGACAGAAAAGGCGATAAAATCGCTGGCTTCATCGGTGGCACTGGCCCGGCACTGTTCGTCCACGCCCCAATTGCCCAGAAAATCAGGGGGAATGCCCTCCACCCGTAGCCCGTGGGCCGGTAAATCCAGCAGCCCCGGGCTTTGGGCTATGCCCGCGCCCGCAGCCATGCTGCCGATCAGGGCCAGTGCGGCAAAAGCAATCCGCTTGATGATCATGACGACATCCCGATGACTACGATCACCTTGTCGCCAGTATGGGCAGGCGTGGCAAGTCGCAGACGCCCCGCGTCAGCCATCCTGCTTGGCCAGCACGCCCTTCGTGGGCACAGCGGCTGCCGGCTTCCGCCGGAAACGCCGCCGTACCATTTTCACATCGCGCCCGACACGGCGGAAGCTCATCCATGCACCCGTGGCGCAGACGGCTGTCACCCCGGCCAGCAACAGCAGGGTGATCACATCCCACAGCGGACGCCCGGGGATGAAATCGAGGCTGTGCATGCCATTGCGCAGCCAGCGCGACTGCCGCGCCGCATCATCCACCACCCGGCCGACTTCGCCGGTGGCTGCATTCAGATAGATCCGCGTCTGCTGCGGATCCTGCAGCACCACCAGATAGGCGGGCTGCGCCTCCCGGTCCTTGAACCCATAGTGATAGGCGTCTTCGCCGGTAAACAGCGTCATCGGACTGCGCGGCATACTGCCCAGCGCCTTGCCCACGGCCTGTTCCACCTCTGCCTGTTGCAACGGCGCGACCCGGGCATCGGAACCCAGTCTCAATGGCTCACCACCGGCGGAATGAGCCAGAACATGCAATTGCCCGCCCAGCACCGCTGGCCGCAGCTGCGCCGTGCCATCGGGCAGCCCCTGATGCCCCGCCTGTTCGATAAAGCCCCGCACAGCGCCCCAATTGGTCTCGCCGGCTATATCCTGGCGGTATGTGTTGCGTGATCCTTCCAGCAGGCCCCAGGGGCTCATGGTCATCAGCCCGCTGAAGACCCAGGTCATGGTCAGCAGGCCGAACACCAGCCCGATCATATGATGCCAGTACCACAGGCCCTTATAGGGTGAGATACGGCCCTTCTTGCGTCGCGTGATGCGGCCGATCCCGACATAGAGCCCGGTGATGGTCAGGAAAGTGCCGATCACCGATGTCCAGATAACGACCTGGTTCCACAATTCGCCATCCTTGCGCAGCACGGTGGGATAGAGCCAGTGCGGGATCGCCCCCAGCCAGGCCAGAACCCGTTCGGTGCGATCGGTATCCATCACGACGCTGCCGCTGGCCGCCGAGACATAAACATCGCTGGCCGCCGGATCACCGAGCGAAACGCGATAGAGCGGCTGGTTCGAACGAAACGCCTGCAGCGTCCACTGATCCTGTTCCTGCATCAGAACCGGATGCAGATTGTCGGCAGGCTCTATGCCTTTGGCAGCGGCGAACTGCCGGGCAACCGCGCTCACCTGATCCGGCGTCAACTCAGCCAGTTCTTCCCCGCTGATCAGATCGTAATTGCCGGTCGGCCCACCGCCGCCACCGCCGCGCCGGCCACCACCGCCAAGCCGCAACACCGGCCGGTCACCCAGCATGTCGATGCGGAAACCGCCGATTTCATCATCGGCGGCAAAGGGCAGCGCATCCAGCGCCAGCGGCGCGGACAGATCAACCGGCTGCAGCGCCGTCAGCGCTTCCTCCGCGGTCACGCCGGGCATCGCCTGATACATCATGACGAAGCCCGACAGACACCACACCGTCATCAGCACGCCGACCACGACGCCCATATAGCGGTGCAGCACCAATATGCCGCGGGAGAAGGCTGACTTCATTCTCAGCGAGCTCCGAAACTGTGCGTGATGTTCAGGTAGAACGTGCGCGGAGCACCAAGACGCCGGACCATGGTCCGTTCCCCGCTGATCAAAGCCGAACTGAGCCCACGCGCTGCATCTTGATCAAACATATTTTCCAGCCGTGCGGTTGCCCGCCAGCGCCGATCTTCATCAAGGAAGGAATGGGCTGAAAGATCGGCGACAATGAAATCACCCCATTCGCGCAAACCAATGCCGGTCAGGGTATTTTCGGTTTTGCCGAAATACTTTGCGGTCAACCCCAGGCCATAAGGCGCATCAGCGGGCGACCAGTTGAGAGCAGCCTTGCCGTTGTGCTTCGGTCGGCCCTGAATCTGGGTGTTGGTGTTGCGGGCGACCTCTTCGCTGTAGGTATAGGTGACCATGGCATTGAAGCCAGCTGGCAGATCGGCCGCTACCGTTGCCTCAAACCCGCGCGCCTTCACTTCCCCATCGACATTGACGAAGATCGCATTGAACCCTTCCGGCGCACCGATCGTGCTGCTGGCAATCAGGTTGTCGATCCGGCGATCCCACCCGGCAAGGCTCCACTTCAAACCAGCCAACTGGCCGCTGAGCCCCAGATTGATTGCGAAGCTTTCTTCTGGCTTGAGGTTGGGATTGCCGTGAGCGCAGCAATCATCAATCCCATACAATTGTTGCGCATCTGGCAGCAGGAACGATGTCCCCACCGATGCATCGATCTGCAACGCCGGCGACAGCACATAGCTGCCTGATGCGCTCCAGACGGTCGAACTCGAATCACTCTGTTCATTGTGCCGCAGTCCGGCTGCCAGACGCAGTCGACTGGAGAAGTCATCGCTGGTCCGAACTTGCCCAAAAAAGGCGTGAACTTGCTCGGATTGTCCATCGATCAGCAGCACGTCGTCCCGGCCTTTATAGGCCTGGAACTCGTACCCGATGTGATATTCCAATCCCGGATGCAGCTTCAACTGGGCAAGTGCATTGGCCCCGAAATCCTTGAAGCCCCAATAGGCCGTTGGCTCGCCTGGGCGTCCATAATCGGTATCCCACTGGTGATAATAGGTTTTTAGGAAGAATTTCGCCGCTTCTGACGGGGTGTAGTCAAGCCGGGCAATGGCAATCTGCTGGTTGCGCATATTGACGTTCTGCGCGGTAACCGACTGGTTATCGAGATCAGCCCGGGTGCGCATGTAGTGCAGCAGAATGCTCAGATCCGGCGTAATCTCATAACCATATTTGATGCCTGCACTGAACACATCATAGGAACGGCGCCGATCGGTTACAGCTGGGGCATAATTGTCGAAGACTTCGAACCCTTCGCCCTGATCCTTTGTGCCCCAGACCATGATCCGGTGGTCGCCAAGTGCCAGGTTAACTCGCCCCTCTGCACGATAACCAACATTGGTGCTCGTTCCGACCGTGAATTCCCCGCTCGTCTCGTCATCGAAACGATGGGTCACGACATTGATTACACCTGCCAGCGCCTGGGTACCGTAAAACAAGCCATGGCCGCCCTTGAGCACCTCGACCTGTTGCACCATTGCCGCCGGCAGGGTGTCGGCTGGGCTGGTGGAATTGTAGAGGCGATTGCCGATCCGAACACCGTCAATGGTCCACAACACGTCACTGTTGCGTGAACCCTGCAGGGAAATATTGGCATAGCTGAATGGGCCAGCCTGACTCAGGACAGTCAGACCGGCAACTTCCATATCGAGCGCCTGCGCAATGTCGATATAGCCCCGATTGCGGATCGTCTCTTCATCAACGATCTCGACCTTGTAGCCATATTTGGAAAGTTCCTGCGGCAGGGTTTCTTCCAGGCTGGTCGCGGTCACGACGATTTCATTGCCGTCCTGATCACGGCGCTGCTGATCGTCAGCCGCTTCCACGGCCGCCGCCGTATCGACCAGATTGGTGCTCGCCTCTTCCGCCTGCGCCATATTCGCCCAGCCCAGCGCGGACAGTGACACCAAACCTGCAATTGCCCGAATACCCATATAACCCCCATGCGCCGCGTGCCTGCGGCTGCGTGATCCCTGTTGATCAGCTGGAGGCATGGAGAAATGCGGTCCCGGGTTGCAGCATGTGCAAAGGGAAGCAATCCACGCCCATTTTCAGCTGAAGTTCGGCGCGGGTGCATGGCCATCCAGTGGGATCGCCGGTAGGTTAATTACGGTAATCGTTTTGATACGTTACTGTTACACAGCGTTACATGGCCAAAACCAGCCAATCCGATAGGATATCGTTTCGCAATAGCAACTTAGTCGCAGCGGGCCAGTTGTCAGGCTCGCAGCACATCCTGACGCTGTGCTAATGCGGCCGGAACATCGCCAGCGGGCATGGCAGGTGCATAAAGATAGCCCTGACCGGTGTCGCAACCCATGGAGATCAGAATCGCTTCCTGGGCGGGCGTTTCCACGCCTTCGGCCACCACCTCCATCCCGAACCGATGGCCGAGGTTAATAACCGTCGCCGAAATCGCCTCTGCATTGGGACTGCTGCCCAGACGTTCGATGAAAGAACGGTCGATCTTCAACAGATCGACCGGGAACTGGTTCAGATGAGACAGTGATGCATAGCCGGTGCCGAAGTCATCCAGCGCAATGCGAATCCCGCAATCGCTGAGATGCCGCAGGGTCTGTTCCACCTCCTGCGCGCATTGGCCCAGGAAGACATTTTCCGTCACCTCGACCTGAATGGCCGATGCGGGCAGCGATTGCGCCGCCAGTTGATCGGGAATCGATTCGGCAAAACCGCCGGGGCGGAAATCACCGCCGGTTACATTGATCGCGACATGGCCAAAATCCACGCCAGCAGCCGTCCAGCGGGCAATATCGGCAATCACCTTGCGCAGCATGACTTCGCTCAGCGCGACGCCCAGCGCCGGATCTTCAAACGCCGGCATGATCCCGTCCGGGCCACGCAGCTTGCCATTGCGATCGCGCCAGCGCAGCAGCGCCTCAAACCCGACGATCCGTGACGAGCCCAATGCCACCTTGGGCTGGTAATAGGGCATGATCATATCCCGCTTCAGCGCCTGTCGGGCTGCGGTGATCATGGTCTGGTGACGTTCGACATCCAGCATCATCTGCGGTTCGAATATCCGCATCTGCCGCCGCCCGGCCGCCTTGGCCGCATAGAGGGCGATGTCGGCGGCCTTCATCACTTCGGATCGTGAACCGCCACTTTGCGGAATGAAGCTCGCCCCGATGCTGACGCCGCAATCCAGCAAGCGACCACCATGGCTGACCGGTTCGCGCAAACATTCAAAAATGCGTTCGGCGATCTGTTCCACCGCCTCTTCCGACGGGGCTGCCACCACCAGCGCGAATTCATCGCCGCCGGTGCGGGTAACCAGATCCTGTTCCTTCAGCACATTGCCGATCCGCTGCGCCAGGATGCACAGCACCTTGTCGCCCGCGTCATGACCCAGGGTGTCATTGATCGATTTAAAATGATCAACGTCGAGGATCAGCATCGCAGAGGCGGGTCGTTCTTCCTCATCCGCCAGCAAGGCGTCGAGCCGGGTCTGCAGCACGGTGCGGTTGGGCAGGCCGGTCAGCGCATCATGCTGCGCCATCCACAGGGCCTTTTCCTCAAACCGTTTCTGATGGGTGATATCACGCGCGACCACGATGAAACGCCCGGTGCCATCGGAGGTGCGGTTGATGGCGATATCGAGCCAGCGCCTTTCGCTGCTGCCCCGGTGCTGATGGATGCCGATGCTGGCCGGTTCGCCGGCCTCGGCTTCTTCCAGCGCGCTGCGTGCCAGCAGTCGATCCGACTCCGGCAGCATGAACAGCCAGGCTCGGCCAACCGGCGAACCCGGCTCCCCCGCCAGGCCTTCAGCCCGGTTGCTGTAAACCACCTGATAATTGCGATCGAGAATCAGCGTGTAGTCAGGGCTCGATTCGAGAATGGTTTCGTTGAGCGCCTCGCTGCGTTCGAGCTCGCTGGTCGCCGACATCCAGGAAACCAGCATGCGGTGCAAAGCGAAGGATGCCGACAGGATGGTCAGCATGAAAATCGGCAGCTGTGCGCTGATGATCGGCATGGCCGGTTCGGGGGTCATCAGCCCGGCCAGCACACAGGGCCCCAGCGCCAGCACCACCATCGCGGCGGACAGCCGTGGGGTGCCGAAATTGCGCAGGCACATCCCGCTGACCATCGCCGCGGCAGACAGGCAGGCGATCGTTGCCAGTACCCAGTCACCACTGGTGATGCACAGGAAGGTGCCCACGCCGACCGACGCAGCCCAGAGGCATGACAACACCGCAGTCAGCAAACGCGGGGGCGTACGATCCATCGCAATGGCGCGGCGGCCGTAAAGGTTAACCCCGATTCGGATCAGGCCGAGCACCAGTTCGAACACCAGCCAGCCGGTAAACACCGAAACCGGGTGCCTTGCAGCGGCAATGCCGGCGACGACTGTGGTGTTCAACACCCCGCCAATGAAGATGGGAAGCGAGGCGAACAGACCGTTCTGCAGCCGGCGCGCAATGACATCGGGCACCTCTGTCCGGGACCCAAGCAGCCACCCTGAGAATCTGTCTATCTGCGCCAGCACTGCGCTCAACCCACCCTATTTGTGCGCCCAATTGTAAAATTGGTACGCCCAATTGGTTAACAATGCGCATCGATCATAGATCGAAAGCAGGGTTGAAACTGTATGGGGGGAGTGGAGCGGGTAGCGGGAATCGAACCCGCATAGCCAGCTTGGAAGGCTGGAGCTTTACCACTAAGCTATACCCGCACCGTGGTGTGCGGCCCGCTTGCCATCGGTTGTGCAGTCCCGTCAAGCTTTGACAACGGCAGATCTAAGCAAGCTGCGGGATAACGTAAGATACCTATATCCCTGTTTACGCTGGCCTGCGGCGGGCAATCCTGCCCGGACCAGATCATTCTGACAGAATTTCGCGGCTGACCGATCGCATCACCCTGCCCGGCCGAAAGGCAGTCCGCCTTTGGCGGGCGACGACATGTCGCCAAACCAGCGAAGCGCCGCCGAATCAGCCTGTCAGCTGATCCCTATTTTTTGAAGAAATTTATTCCGGCAACGCCGGCGCCATCAGTGACCGGGGAAACTGAGCAGCGAATCGACCTTCAGCCCGGCTTTGCGCAGCTCATCAGCACCGCCAAGATCCGGCAAATCGATAACGAACAGCGCATGGTCCACCCGCGCCCCCGCCTGGCGCAACAAATTGACGCCGGCCATCGCCGTGCCGCCCGTGGCGATCAGATCATCAATCAGCAGAATGGACTGACCCGGGCGGATCAGACTGGGGTCCAGCTCAATCCGCGCAGAACCATATTCCAGCGCATAATCGATCCCGATCGTCGGCACCGGCAATTTGCCCGGTTTGCGCAACGGCAGAAGGCCCAGCCCTAGCTGCGCGGCCAGCGGCGCGCCGAAAATGAAACCGCGTGCTTCGACAGCGGCAATCAGTTCTGCACCCGAAGCTTTTGCCAGATCGACCAACTGCGCGATGGCGGCCGTCATGGCCGGGCCATTGGCAAGCAGGCTGGTAATGTCGCGGAACAGGATCCCGGGCTTGGGAAAGTCCGGGATCGTCCGGATCGTAGTTACGAGTTCGGCGGAGGTCATCAGACCCCCGCCGCTCGAATTCAGCGCCCCTGTGGGGCCTGCCATCAGGCGTTCTGCTTGCGGGGCTTCAGATCAGCCCACACCTGCTTCTTCGCAAACCATGCCAGCACGGTGGCAAAGATCAGGAAGCCAAGCACCGGCCAGCCGGTCTGGTTCCGCTTTTCCAGCGTCGGTTCGGCAGTCCACACCAGGAAGGCGGTGACGTCCTGCGACATCTGGTCGATCGTCGCCTTGGTGCCATCGGCATAGGTGATCTGATCATCAACGGTCAGCGGCGGCGGCATCGCGATGTTGAGGTTCGCGAAATAGGGGTTGTAGTACAGCCCCACGCCGGTCTTCGCTTCGGGGAAGCGTTCAAGCAGTTCGGCAGGCTGTTCCTGGTAACCGGTCAGCAGCGAGTGCAGATATTCTGGACCATGCGGACGTGCCTTGGTGATCAGCGAAAGATCCGGCGGATTGGCGTTGTTGTTCGCCGCACGTGCTGCCGTTTCGTTCGGATAGGGCGACGGGAAACGATCGGTCGGGATACCCGGACGCGTGTTCGCTTCACCGGTGTTCGGGTCGATGCCCGGAACAGTCCAGCTGGCGGCTTCTGCCTTCACCTGTGCTTCGGAATAACCGATTTCAGTCAGGTTGCGGAACGACAGCAGATGCATCGAATGGCAGGCGGCGCACACTTCCTTGTACACCTGATAGCCACGCTGCAGCTGCTGGCGGTCGAACTTGCCGAACGGGCCATTGCTGGCCAGCTTCAGCGGTTCGGCAGCCTTGTGAAAGGCATGTTCTGCCGTTTCAGCCACTTCTTCCGTCGCCGCCGTATAGGCGCCGATCACGAATGCCAGCAGCACCACAAAAGTGAAGCCGAGGCCGACGATGATGCCGATTAGCCGGGTCATTGCTTGCGTCTTTCCTTAGTCCAGCGCGCTCAATTGGCCGGCGTCGTGTTGTCGCTCAACACAGCCTGCGTGTCGGTACCCAGCACAGCCTCGGTAATCGAGAAAGGCAGCGGTTCCGGCTTCTCGATCGAGGAAATGATCGGAAGAATCACGAGGAAGTGCAGGAAGTAATAGGCGGTCGCGATCTGGCTGATCATGACATAGGGTTCTTCTGCTGCAGCACCGCCGCAGTAGAACAGCACCGCCATCGCCGGGATCAGGCCGAACCAGAAGAACTTCCGGAACAGCGGGCGATAATGGCCCGAACGCACCGGCGACTTGTCCAGCCAGGGCAGGAAGAACCACACCAGGATCGCCGCGAACATCGCCAGCACGCCCCACAGCTTCGCCGGCAGAATGAAGTCTGCGGTGAAGGCGCGCAGGATCGCGTAGAACGGCCAGAAGTACCATTCCGGAACGATGTGTGCAGGGGTCGAAAGCGGGTTTGCCGGGATGTAGTTATCCGCATGGCCCAGCGCATTCGGCATGTAGAACACGAAGGCGAAATACAGGATCAGCGCCACGCCCAGCCCGAAACCGTCCTTGGCCGTGTAATACGGGTGGAACGGAATGGTGTCGCTTTCGCTCTTCACTTCCACGCCGGTCGGGTTCGACGAACCGGGAATGTGCAGCGCCCAGATGTGCAGGATCACAACACCGGCAATCACGAAGGGCAGCAGGAAGTGAAGGCTGAAGAAGCGATTCAGTGCAGCATTGTCAGGCGCAAATCCGCCCAGCAGCCACACCTGGATCGGTTCACCAATCAGCGGGATCGCACCGAACAGGCCGGTAATCACCTTGGCACCCCAGAAGCTCATCTGACCCCAGGGAAGCACATAGCCCATGAAGGCGGTGGCCATCATCAGCAGGAAGATCACCACACCCAGCAGCCACACCATTTCGCGCGGCGCCTTGTAGGATGAATAGAAGAACCCGCGGAAAATGTGGATGTAGATCACCACAAAGAAGAAGCTGGCGCCATTGGCGTGTGCATAACGCAGCAGCCAGCCCCAGTTCACATCGCGCATGATATGTTCGACAGAATCGAACGCCACAGCGGAATTGGCAGCATAATGCATCGCCAGAATCACGCCGGTCACAATCTGCAGAACCAGGCAGAAACCGGCGAGAACGCCGAAGTTCCAGGCATAGTTCAGATTGCGCGGAACCGGATAACCGGCACCGATGGAATTATAAACCAGCCGCGGCAGCGGCAGTTTTTCGTCCAGCCAGCGCATCAGCGGCGCTTTGGGTTCGTAGTGTTTGGCCCAGGGGAAGCTCATGATGCGTCTCTCTCGCCTCAGCCGATCACAACGACGGTGTCGGAGTTAAAGGTATAGTCCGGAACCACCAGGTTCGTCGGAGCCGGGCCTTTGCGGATGCGCGCTGCGGTGTCGTAGTGCGAACCGTGGCAGGGGCAGAAATAACCGCCGAATTCACCGCGGTTTTCGCCTTCGCCGGCGCCCAGCGGCACACAGCCCAGATGGGTGCAGACGCCCATGGTGATCAGCCAGTTTTCATGGCCTTCCTTGGTGCGTTCAGCCAGGGTCTGCGGATCACGCAGACTGGAAACGGGCACCGCATTGGCTTCCGCGATTTCCTTGGGTGTCAGATTGCGAACGAACACCGGCTGCTTGCGGAAAACCGCCTTGATCGACTGTCCGGGTTCAATCGCTGAAAGATCCAGCTCAGTGGTGGATTCCGCCAGAACGTCCTTCGAAGGAGCCATCTGACTGATGAGCGGAACAAGCGTGGCGAGACCGCCCACACCTGCCGCACTTACCGCCGCGATGTTGATGAAGTCGCGCCGACGCACGCCTTCCCCTTCAGCCAGCGCTTCGGGTTCCGCGGTGCCTGTCGTGGTTGCCATTGCCTTGCCTTGCCTGCGGGCTACGCGGAGCAATAAATGCCCTGCACGAAGCCGAAGAATACCGACCTGTCGCACGCCTATAGGCGCCCCCAGGGCGGCGACTTGGCCGGGCTGATAGACGAGCATGCCCCACATGCCAACAGGCATTTTGGCGCGATTATGCCCCGATGTGACGGTTTTCCCTTCTCAGGGAAGCCCGATCAGCGAGAACTGGCGGCCATAAGTCCCTTCTTTCCGGTGCGTCGCACGGCGGAAAGAGAAGAACCGGCTGTCATCGACATAGGTATCGATACCCAGCTTTTCCACCTGCCCTACGCCAGCAGCGTTCAACCGCGCCGCAACATAGCCCTCCAGATCGAATTGCCAGTGTTCGGGCCTGCCGGGTGCGAAAAACGGCTCGTCACCCTCTGCAAACTGGGCCCGGAAGCCGGAATCCACCTCATAGCTGGGCTGGGCGATCGCCGGGCCTACCGCTGCAACGATCCTGTCAGGCTGTGCCCCCAGCCGCTGCATCGCGGCCACGGTCTGTTCGATCACCCCGCCAAAAGCCCCGCGCCAGCCGGCATGGGCAGCCCCCACCACCCCGGCACTGTGGTCTGCCAGCAACACCGGCGCGCAATCCGCCGTGACGATGCCCAGCAGCAATCCGGGGCGATCGGTCACCAGCGCATCAGCCCTTGGCCGTTCCGCATCCGGCCAGCCGGGCTGCGCCACCACCACATCGGGCGAATGGACCTGATAAACCGTCACCAGCTGGGCGCTGGGCATCACTGCGGCCACCGCGCGGCGGCGATTTTCGGCCACTGACGCCGGTTCATCCTCTGCGCCGAGCCCGATGTTGAGCCCGGCCGCTTCCCCCTGCGACACACCACCGCGCCGGCCGAGGAAGCCATGCGGCAATCCGCCTAGGAGCGATGCCCGGACGACCTCGACCGGTGCGTCGCCGGGCACAGCAGGGTCAGCCAAGGCTGCGTTCAACCTGTTCAAAGCTGTCGCGTGACAGATTACCGGCTGCGGCGATCCGTTCGAGTTCGCCGCGCATCAGCGTCGCCCGATTGGCATCGAACCGGCGCCAGCGGCCCAGCGGCGGCACGAAGCGAGCAGCCGTCTGCGGATTGATCGGATCAAGCGCCAGAATCAGATCGGCAATCAACCGGTATCCTTCGCCATCGGCCTTGTGGAAGGCGTGCGGATTGGCGGCGAAGGCCATGTAGAGCGAACGCACGCGATTCGGATTGCGCAGGGTGAAATCCGGGTGCTGCGCCAGCGCCTTTACATGCTCGATGGCCTGCGGGTGCAGCGATTGCGCCTGCAGCGCGAACCATTTGTCGATCACCAGCGGATTGTCGCGATAGCGGTTGTAGAAATCGATCAGCTTGTGCGTGCGATGCGGGCTTTCCAGTCCGGCCAGCACCATCAGCGCGCCCTGCCGGTCGGTCATATTGTCCGCCGAATCATATTGCCCGGCCGCCAGTTCAGCCGCCTGATCAGGCGCAGCAGCCGCCAGATAGACCAGCGCCTGCGTCTTGATCTTGCGCGCCCCGCGCGCTTCTGCGCCCAGGCTGAAGGGCACGGCGCTGGCGCGTTCATGCAGCGCCAGCAGCTGCGACTGCAGCTCACCACCCAGCCAGGCCTTCAGCCCTTCGCGTTCGGCATGGATCTTCGCAGGGTCGGATGTCGGCAGCTGTTCGGCCAGATAGGTCTGGCTGGGCAGGATCATCAATTCCCCGCGCATCAGATCATCCAGATCGCCATCGGCCAGAATCCCGCCAAGCGCCCGGCCAATTGCCGCGCGTTGGCCCGGCCGTTCACTGTCCGGCAGCTTGCCATCGGCCGCCGCCGTCAGATGGCCCACCACCAGATCCTGCATCGCTTCATAACGGGCGAAGGGATCATCATCATGCGCGGCCAGGAATTCCAGTTCATCCCGCGCCACATCGCGTTCGATCGAGACCGGCGCGGTGAAACCGCGGTTGAGCGACAGGATCGGCTTTTCCGCAAATCCTTCAAAACGGAAGCTCGCCGAATCATCATTCAGCACGATCAGCTGTTCGCCCGCGTGGCGACCGCTGGTCCGATCGAACAGGGCGATTCGCAGCGGCACCGGCATGGCCAGCTTGTCTGGCTGGCCCGGCGTTGCCGGAACCTGCTGCGCCAGATGCAGCACCGCGGCATCGCCATCCTGTTCCAGCCTGACGGTAACCTTCGGCGTGCCGGCCTGCGAATACCAGCGGCGGAACAGCGTCAGATCAATACCCGCGCCTTCCTCGATCGCGCAGACGAAATCCTCGCAGGTGGCCGCTTCGCCATCGTGGCGATCGAAATAGAGGTCGCAACCGGCGCGGAAGCGCTCGGGCCCGACGATGCTGCGCATCATGCGGATCACCTCGGCGCCCTTGTTATAGACGGTGGCGGTGTAGAAGTTGGAAATCTCCCGATAGGCATCGGGCCGGATCGGATGCGCCAGCGGGCCGCTGTCTTCGGGGAACTGGGCAGACCGCAGCACCCGCACATCCTCGATCCGCTTGACCGGTTCAGACCCCATATCCTGGCTGAACAGCTGATCGCGCAGCACGGTGAAGCCTTCCTTCAGGCTCAGCTGGAACCAGTCACGGCAGGTGATGCGATTGCCCGACCAGTTATGGAAATATTCGTGCCCGATCACGCCCTCGATCGCGTCATAATCGCCATCGGTGGCGGTTTCTTCATCCGCCAGCACATATTTGGTGTTGAAGACGTTGAGACCCTTGTTCTCCATCGCCCCCATGTTGAAGTCGCTGACCGCAACGATGTTGAACAGGTCGAGATCATATTCGCGGCCAAAGGCCTCCTCGTCCCATTTCATGCTGCGCTTGAGCGATTCCATCGCATGTTCGGTGCGTTCCAGATCGCCGGGGCGAACATAGATCGCCAGATCCACCGCGCGGCCGCCCATGGTGGTGAAGCTGTCGCGCCGGGCGACCAGTTCACCTGCCACCAGCGCAAACAGATAGGATGGCTTGGGCCAAGGATCATGCCATTCCGCCCAATGGGTTCCGTCCGGCCCCTCACCCGTGGCGGTGCAATTGCCGTTGGAAAGCAGCACCGGGAACTGCGCCTTGTCGCCCGCCATCCGCACGCGATAGATCGACAGCACATCGGGCCGGTCCGGGAAGAAGGTAATCCGGCGGAACCCTTCCGCTTCGCACTGGGTGCACAGCATCCCGCCGGAAGCATAGAGCCCCATCAGTTGGCTGTTGGACGAAGGATCGATGTCGGTGGTGATTTCCAGCTGATGGACATCGCCCGCCAGCGGAATGACCAGATCATTGCCGTCCATTTCCCAGCTGTTGGTCGCTTCGCCATCGATCCGCACGGAAATCGGGGTCAGCCCATCGCCGTTCAGGCGAATGCTGTCCGCCGTCGCGCCCGGGCGGCGGCGCAGGTCGAGCGTGGCCTGCACCCGGGTCGATTGCAGCCCCAGGGCGAAATCCAGCGCCACTTCGGGCACGATCCAGTCAAACGGCTGGTAATCTTCCCGCCGGATGATCGGCGGTTCAGCCGGCTTGGTGGAATTTGCTGGTGCTGAAACTGTGCGTGCTGCGTCCATGATCCGTTCCGGGGTTTGCGCCTGCCCATTTGCCGCTACAACAACCGGATGGCGCATTTGTTCATTTTCGGACTCGGCTATACCGCGCAAGCCGTCAAGCTGGCGATAGAAGCCAAGGGCTGGAAATGCTCGGCAACCAGCAGCGCGGGCGACATCGCATTCCACGATGAAGCAGCGGTAAGCCACGCGATCGCCACGGCCACCCATGTGCTGTCATCCGTGCCGCCCGATGCCCAGGCGCAGCATGATCCGGTGCTGGCCCGCTATGGCGACCTGCTGGCTTCGCCGGACAAATCGGAAAAATGGGTCGGTTATTTGTCCTCTACGGGAGTTTATGGGGACACGGGCGGCGCCTGGGTGGATGAAACCGCGCCCATTGGCCGGGGCCGGCGCAGCCTGCGGGCAGAAATGGATGCCGCATGGATTGCTCTGGGCGCGCGGGTGTTTCGCCTGCCCGGCATCTATGGCCAGGGGCGATCCGCGCTGGACCGGGTGGCACAAGGCCGCGCCCACCGGATTGACCTGCCCGGGCAGGTGTTCAGCCGAATCCATGTCGATGATATCGCCAGCGGGGTCATCGCCGGCTTCGATGCCCCGGCGGGCGCCTATAATCTGGCCGATGATTTGCCGGCGAGCCAGAACGATGTGATCGCCGAAGCCTGCCGCCTGCTGGGCCAGCCATTGCCCCCGCTGCAGTCGCTGGATCAGGCCGGACTGTCCCCGGCAGCGCGGGCGTTTTATGGCGAGAACCGGCGGATCGCCAATGGCAAGGCCCGGCGTGTGCTGGGCTGGCAACCGCGCCATCCGACCTATCGATCAGGGCTTCGCGCGATATTGGCAGAATCATCCGCCACAGGCGGGGGCACCACTGCAGAGTGAGGGGCCGTGCGCCCGCGCAGGGCCACCAGCAGACCGGCAATCGCCAGCACCGCGCCGCCCGCTGCCAGCGGCGACCAGCGATAGTTTTCAAACAGGGTCGACAGCACCATCGCCACCACCGGCACCAGCACCCCATTATAGGCGGCACGGCCAGCGCCCAGTTCCCGGATCAGCCCGAAATAAAGCGGGAATGTCACCACCGATCCGATCAGCCCCAGATAGAGCACGCCGGACCAGTAACGCGGCGATTCGGGCCACACCGGCGGACCGGAGGTGGCGAAGGCAAAGACCACATCGATGATCGCCCCCCAAGCCATCGCCCAGGCGAGCAGGGCCAGCATCGGCGCGCGGCGCGCACCCTCGCTGGCCTGCAGCACATTGGCGGTCGAGGCGCCCAGAATACCGATGACAGCGTAGAAGATACCCCGCGCCACCTGCCCATGCGGCGGCGCTTCCATTGCTTCATGCACCAGCAGCAAGGCGATGCCGGCCACGCCAATAGCCGTGCCGAACAGAAAGCCCCGCGTGATCGGCTGGCGCAGAAAAATCCGCGCCAGCACGGCATTGGGCAGCATCAGCAGGCCGAACAGCACCGCCACAATGCCCGATGTCAGATGCACCTCCGCCCGATAGACGAAGTTGAAATTGAACGAAAATTGCGCCGCCCCGATGCATAGCGCCAGCAATTGCACCCGCCGGGGCAGACGCAAGCCCTGCCCCCGCCAGGCGGCCAGAGCAAACATGCCGACCGCAGCAAAGGCAAAGCGATAGGCGACCGACCAGCTGGGCGGCACCACGCCCAGCTGATCCTTGATCACCAGCCAGGTCGAGCCCCAGATCAGCGCCACCAGCAGGAAGGGCCCAACAATGTTCAGCCGCCAGGGGCTGCGTCCATCAGACGTCATCACCCTATATCCTCACTGGGCACCCTTCACAGGCCCTGTAACGCACGCGCCAGCGCCCGCGCGTCTTCCTCTTTCGTATCCCATGCGGTCACGAAACGGGCCGCATCGGGCCCCCAGTCGTAAAAGCCGAAGCCCTGTGCCCGCAGCGCCGCGCGCTCTGCCGAAGTGCACCGCAGGAAAATCTCGTTCGCTTCGACCGGATGGAGCAATCTTTGCCCGGCGGCGGTGGCGATTTCGCCGGCGGCCGCATTGGCCGCCCGGGCATTGGCCAGCCACAGATCATCGCGAATCATCGCGTGAAGCTGCGCCGCGAGGAACCGGCCCTTGGATTGCAGCTGCCCGGCCCGCTTGCGCTGCCGCCGCGCCAGATCCGCCAGGGCGGGGTCGAAATATACCACGGCTTCCGCGTTCATCCCGCCATTCTTGACGCAGCCGAAGCTGAGCGCATCGACCGGGCCACAGGCCTGCGCCGGGCTGCACCCCAGGAAAGCCACGGCATTGGCGAAGCGCGCGCCATCCATATGCAGGCGAATCGCCCGTTGCCGTGCCACATCGGCAATCGCGATCAGATCATCGGGGCGATAGCAGCAGCCCAGTTCGCTGGCCTGGGTCAGCGAAATCGCCTGCACCGGCACCTGATGTACGTCATCGCGAATCGCATCGATCCGGGCGGCCACCGTTGCGGCGGACAGGCGCGCGCCTGCGCCATCAGCCAGCACCAGCTTTGCCCCATGGGTGAAGAACCCGGGTGCGCCGCCTTCGTCATTTTCGATATGCGCTTCTGCATGGCACAGCACCGCGCCATGCGGCGCCACCATGCTGGCCAGCGCCAGGCAATTGGCCGCGGTGCCCGTGGCCACCCACAACACCACCGCATCACGCCCGAACAGCGCAGAAAAGCCATCGTCCAGCGCCCGGCTCAGCCGGTCTGTATCATAGGGCGTGTCGGCACGGTCTGCGTCATGCAGCGCCTGCCACACCTGCGGGTGGACAGCGGCAGCATTGTCCGAGAGGAATTGCATGGGAACGCCATGGCCAACCAGCCCGTTGCACGCAAGAAGGAGCAGCAGAGCAATGACCGATCCGATCACGATTGTGCGCAGCGATGAAACCAGCCACGGCGCCTATCGCGCCGCAATTCCCGGATCACCGCGCCCGGCAGAGCTAACCTGGCGTGCACAGGGCAATGTCCGGGTGGCCGACCACACTTTCGTTCCGCCCGAAGCACGCGGCACCGGAATCGCGGCCAGGCTGGTCGAGCAAATGATCGCCGATGCCCGCGCGCAGGGTTTTACCATCGTGCCGGAATGCAGCTATGTCGCTGTCGCCTTTCGCCGCCATCCCGAATGGGCAGACCTGCTGGCCGGGACGGATGGTTAAGCTGACAAGCTGAACCGAATGAAAGAATCGGAACGCCTGCCCCAGAGATCCATTGATTAGATGTAGGGCCAACAAGGCCCGCACCCTTAAATGGAAGAGGCAGCCATGAACCACGAAACCGGTACGCCGGCCTATTCAGAGGCCGAACTCAACCGCAGGCGCGAATTTCAGCACAGTCGCCCGCTTGAACGCGATGAAACGCACAATCTGATCAGTTCAGACCGGGTGGAGGGCACACCCGTATATTCCACCGATGGCGAAAAGATCGGCAGCATCAATCACCTGATGCTGGGCAAGAGATCCGGCCGGGTGGAATATGCGGTGATGAGCTTCGGCGGATTCCTGGGCATCGGTGAAAGCTATCACCCGCTGCCATGGGATGCGCTGGACTACGACACCGAACGCGGCGGCTATGTCGTCCATATCGACAAGGCGCGACTGCACGATGCGCCAGCCTATGGCCCGGAAAACCGCCCGATCTATGACCGCGCCTATGGCCAGAATGTCTTTGGCTATTACGGCATCATGTACTGACACCCATCGCGGAACTCGGGTCGCCCGAGCGGCTGCACTGGGCCGGTTTGCACCGCCGGCCCAGTGCAGTCTTATGACGAGTGCAGTCTTATGAATGGCAGCCGCGCAACGGCGCGCGCCGAATCACCTAAATCTCTGGAAATCGGGCTTTAGCCCCGCCTGCTGATCCAGCAGGCATTCACGTGTCGTGGGATATGTCCGCACGTTCAGCTGCCGAACCGCTGGCACCAACCGCCCTGATTATCAAAATTTCGGAAAACAGGGACGGATGGTGCTGCTAGGGAGGATTGAACTCCCGACCTCACCCTTACCAAGGGTGCGCTCTACCACTGAGCTACAGCAGCGCTCCGAAACAGGCGCGCCCTATTGTCGGGCAGCGACCTGATGTCAAGCGACACTTGAGCGAAAGATGCATATCGGCAAGAGATTGCGGATGAACGATACCACAAAACAGCTGACGCGAGAGGAGAGGCTGGCCGCCAAGCTGCGGGAAAACCTGCGTCGGCGCAAAAGCCAGGCCCGTGCCATTGCGGCCGAAGATGCCGGTTCGGCCATCCACCCCGCAGCTGATTCGCCGCCTGCTGAAACAGACGCCGACAGGGGCACATCAGGCGAAAACGCCCTTCCCAAAGCGACAGAGGACAGCTAGCGCGTGGCGCTCCCGGCTGCGTGCAGCCTGTGCAGGAGCGATATTTGTGCCCAGCCTGATCCTCGTCCGCCACGGCCAGAGCCAGTGGAATCTGGAAAACCGTTTCACCGGCTGGTGGGATGTCGACCTGACCGAGAAAGGCGTGGGCGAAGCCAAGGCCGCCGGCACGCTGCTGGCGGAAAAGGGCATGCTGCCCGATGTGGCCTTCACTTCGCTGCAGACCCGCGCGATCCGCACGCTGCATTATGCGCTGGAAGGCTGCGGCCGGCTGTGGATTCCCGAAACCAAGGACTGGCGACTGAACGAACGCCATTATGGCGGGCTGACCGGGCTGGACAAGGCAGAGACGGCCGCGCTGCATGGCGATGATCAGGTGAAGATCTGGCGCCGCAGTTTTGACACGCCGCCGCCGCCGCTGGCAGCCGGCGGTGAATTCGATCTGGCGGCAGACCCGCGTTACGCCGGGATCGCCATTCCGGACACCGAAAGCCTGAAGCTGACCATCGAACGTGTGCTGCCCTATTGGGAGGCGATCATCCTGCCGGTGCTGGCCAGCGGCAAGAATGTGATCATTTCCGCCCATGGCAATTCGCTGCGCGCATTGGTGAAACATCTGTCGGATATTTCCGACGACGACATTACCGAGCTCGAAATCCCCACCGGCCAGCCGATCGTTTATGATTTCGACGATCAGATGCAGCCCGGTGCCCGCCATTATCTGAAGGATCGCTGATATGGCCGAAACGGCCGCCAATTCCCCTGTTGCAGCCCCAGTTGCTATCGTCATGGGCAGCCAGTCCGACTGGCCGACCATGAAGCGCGCTGCCGAAGTGCTGGATGATCTGGGCGTTGCCCATGTCGCCCGGATCGTTTCGGCGCATCGCACGCCTGACCGGATGTATGATTTCGCCCGCCAGGCCGAAGGCCAGGGCATCCAGGTGATCATCGCCGGGGCCGGCGGCGCGGCACATCTGCCGGGCATGATTTCTGCCCTGACCCATCTGCCCGTGCTGGGCGTACCGGTGCAGTCAAAGGCGCTGTCCGGCATGGATAGCCTGCTGTCGATCGTGCAGATGCCCGCCGGCGTGCCCACCGGCACATTGGCAATCGGCGATGCTGGCGCCACCAATGCCGGATTGTTTGCCGCGTCCATTCTGGCGCTGCAGGATCCCGCGCTGTCGGCACGGCTGCAGGCCTGGCGCGCGGCACGGCGCGATGCCGTGGCTGAAGCCCCGGTCGACGAATAGGCAGGCGACAGATCATGCAGATCACACCCGGTTCCACCATCGGCATTCTTGGCGGCGGCCAGCTTGGCCGGATGATCGCCATGGCCGCGGCCCAGCTAGGCTATCGCTGCCACATCTATGCGCCGGAGGCAGACAGTGTCGCGGCAGAGGTGAGCGCGCAGTTCACCCAGGCGGCATGGAACGACGCCGAGGCGATGGCGGCCTTCGCCGCCGCCTGTGACGTGATCACCTATGAATTTGAAAATGTGCCTGTCGCCGCACTGGCGCCGATCCCGGTGGAAAAGCTGGCCCCCGGTGCCCGCGCGCTGGAAGTGGCACAGGACCGGCTGAACGAAAAACACTTCGTCACCGAACTGGGCGGCAGCCCCGCCCCCTTCCAGGCGGTGGACAGCGATGAGGATCTGGCCAGCGCCATTGCAAGCATCGGCGCGCCCGGCATCCTGAAGACCCGCCGCGATGGCTATGACGGCAAGGGCCAGTGGCGCATTGCCAATGCCCATGATGCCGCCGGCATCAGCGTGCCGCCGGTGGCGCTGATCTATGAAGGCTTTGTCCAGTTCGAAGCCGAATTTTCCGTGATTCTGGTCCGCGGACGCGATGGCGAAATCCGGTTCTGGGACAGCACCCAGAATGTGCATGAACACGGCATTCTGGCGCTGTCTTTCCTGCCGAGTGCGCCGATCGTGCGCGAACAGGTGGAGGCGGCACGCGGCATTGCCCGCAAGGTGGCCGATGCGCTGGATTATGTCGGCGTACTGACGCTGGAATTCTTCGCCACAGCCAATGGCCCGGTGTTCAACGAAATGGCACCACGCGTGCACAATTCCGGGCACTGGACCAGCGAAGGCGCGGTGATCAGCCAGTTCGAAAACCATGTTCGGGCGATCTGCGGCATGCCGTTGGGCGATACGGCATCGGTTTCCGCCAATATCGTGATGCGCAATCTGATCGGTGACGATGGGTTGGCAGCCGCTGAAATCCTTGCCGATTCGGGCAACCATCTGCATCTTTATGGCAAGGCTGAAGCGCGCGAAGGCCGCAAGATGGGCCATGTGACCCGGATCGGATAAACTTATGGGCAATGGCATGAAAACCGGCGAAGTGATTTTCATCGTCGCCCGCGCGCTGGATGGCACGATCGGCGACAATGACGATGTGCCATGGAAGATCCGCGCCGATCTGCAGCGTTTCAAGCGGCTGACCATGGGCAAGCCGATGATCATGGGTCGCAAGACCTTTGACAGCCTGCCCGGCTTGCTGCCCGGACGGCGGCATATCGTGCTGACGCGCGATCGCAACTGGTCCGCCCCCGGCGCGGAAGTCGTGCATTCGGTGGATGACGCCATGGCGCTGGCCGGTGATTGCGATGTCGCGGTGATCGGCGGGGCAGAGATCTTCGCCCTGTTCATGCCCATCGCCACCCGGCTGGAAATCACCGAAATCTACGAAAACACCGGCGGTGAAATCCGCATGGCTACCCCGCTGCCGAGCCAGTGGCAGGTGACAGCCCGCACGCAGCATCAGGCCGCCGGCAAGGATCCGGCCTATGCCTTCGTGACGCTGGAACGCCGGTGACGCGGGATGGAGAAGTGACGCAGAGTGCAGACGGAAATCAGGCAAACGACCTGATCCGGATCGACCATCGTCACGAAATTCCCGCACATCTGCGCGGCGCCATCGTGGCGCTGGGCAATTTTGACGGCTTTCATCGCGGCCATCAGCAGGTCGTTGCCGAAGCTGTGGCCTGGGCCCGCAGCGAAGGCCGCCCGGCCATCGTCGCCACGTTCGATCCGCATCCCGTACGCCATTTCGCGCCCGATGCCCCACCCTTCCGCCTGACCACGCTGAATCAGCGGGCAGAGCTGTTCGCGGCCGCCGGCGCCGATGCGATGCTGGTGTTCCATTTCGATGCCGAGCTTGCGACCATGAGCGCGCAGGATTTCATCGGCGATCTGCTCGCCCGCCGGATTGGCGCGGCCGGGGTAGTGACGGGCGAGGATTTCACCTTCGGCAAGGGCCGTGGTGGCAATGTCGCCCTGCTCGCCAGCGAAGGCCCGGCCCATGGCGTCGCCGCCCGTGCGGTTGCCGCCGTGTGCGAGGATGGCATGGTGGTATCTTCCAGTGCGATTCGCGATGCGCTGATCGCCGGGGAATGCGACCGGGCCACCCATCTGCTGACCCGCCCCTTCGCCATTCGCGGCACTGTGCAGCATGGTGACAAGCGCGGGCGGGAAATCGGTTTTCCGACCGCCAATCTCGACATGGGGCCCTATCTGCGGCCCCGCTATGGCATTTATGCGGTGACCGGGCGCGTGCTCGCCACCGGGCAATGGCTGGCTGGCGCCGCCAATCTGGGCATCCGCCCCAGCTTTGATCCGCCCAAGGAGCTGCTGGAACCCTATTTCTTCGATTTTTCCGGCAATCTTTATGGCCAGACCATCGAAGTGGCTCTGATCCGTTTCCTGCGCCCGGAAGCCAAATTCACCGATATGGACGCGCTGATCCGCCAGATGGCGCTGGATTGTGATCAGGCCCGCGCCGTGCTGGCCGGGATGGTTCCGGCATGAGCGCGATTCCCGTGCTTGAAACCGCCCGGCTGCGGCTGCGCGAATTTATCCCGTCCGATCGCGATCCCTTCATCGCGGCCATGGCGGATGATGCATTTGCCCGCACCATCACCCGCGAAGGCCGCGCGCTGACCGAAGTGGAAGCCTGGCGCAATCTGGCCATGGTCAATGGCAGCTGGTCGCTGGAAGGGTTTGGCAATTGGGTGGTCACGCTGAAGGAAACGGGCGAACCGATCGGCCGGCTGGGCCCCTTCAGCCCGCCGGGCTGGCCGGGTTTCGAAGTGGGCTGGGCAATTTTTCCCCGCTTCCACCAGAAGGGTTATGGCGCGGAAGGCGCGACGGCAGCGCTGATCTGGTGCCATGATGTGCTGGGCCACGACAGCGTGATCCACTGCATTTTGAAGGGCAATGCGGGCAGCGAAGGCCTGGCCCGGTCGCTCGGCAGCGAACATGTGCGCGACTGGGAACCGCCCTGGGGCGGCGATGTCGGGGTGTGGGAAACGCGCTGGGATCGCTTTATCCAAAGCATCCCCTATCAGCGCCATGTTGCCGCGCAGGGCGAAACCGCTTAAGCGCCCGGCGCATGTCTGACCAGCCGCGCCCAGAAGCCCCCGATTACCGCGAGACGGTTTTCCTGCCGAAAACCGATTTTCCGATGAAGGCGGGCCTGCCCCAGAAAGAGCCGGGGATTCTCGCCCGCTGGCAGGAACAGGATCTTTATGCCCGCGTGCGCGAAGCCCGCGCCGGGCGTGAGAAGTTCATCCTCCATGATGGCCCGCCCTATGCCAATGGCGACATGCACATTGGCCATGCGCTGAACCATATCCTGAAGGACATGGTGATCCGCACCCAGACGCTGAAGGGCAAGGATGCGCCCTATGTGCCCGGCTGGGACTGCCACGGCCTGCCGATCGAATGGAAGGTTGAGGAACAGTACCGCAAGAAGAAGCTGAACAAGGACGAGGTTCCGGTTGAGGAATTTCGCGCCGAATGCCGCGCCTATGCCCAGCAATGGGTGGATGTGCAGCGCGAACAGCTGAAGCGGCTGGGCGGCCTGGGCAATTGGGACAAGCCCTATCTGACGATGGATTTTGCCGCAGAGGCGACCATCGTGCGCGAACTGCTGAAATTCGCCGAAGCGGGCATGATCTATCGCGGCGCCAAGCCGGTGATGTGGAGCCCGGTGGAAAAGACCGCGCTGGCCGAAGCCGAAGTCGAATATGAAGACATCACATCAACCCAGATCGATGTGGCGTTTGAAATCATCGAGAGCCCGATTGCTGAACTGGTTGGCGCCTACGCCGTCATCTGGACAACCACGCCATGGACGATCCCAGTCAATCAGGCGTTGGCCTACGGGCCCGATATTGCCTACCAATTGCTCTCCGCCAGCGACGGAAGAAAATATCTGATCGCATTTGATTTGGTCGAAGCCTTTTTGGCGCGAACCGGGCTTACGCTCGTGGACGGACCAGACATGCCAAATGGCGATGACGAAGCGCTGAATTTCGTGCTCGAACGCAGTTGGCTCGGAAGCAAGTTCGCTGGCACTATCGCCCGCCACCCGATGCATCAGCTGGGCGGTTTCTTCGCCCGTCCACGCCCGCTGCTGGCCGGTGATTTCGTCACCACCGAAAGCGGTACCGGCCTGGTCCACATGGCGCCCGATCATGGCGAAGACGATTTCGACCTGTGCAAGGCCAATGGCATCGAACCGCAGTTCGCGGTGCAGAATGACGGCATCTATCGCGATGACTGGCTGTGGCTGGGCGGGCATGACGAACGCCGGCTTTCGGTCATCAATCCCAAGCTGAACGCGCCCGAAGGCCCGATCTGTTCCGATCTGCGCGAAGCCGGTGCATTGCTGGCCGCCAGTGCCGATTATCAGCACAGCTATCCGCACAGCTGGCGGTCCAAGGCCAAGGTGATCTTCCGCTGCACGCCGCAATGGTTCGTGCCGATGGATACGCCGATGGCGACGCTGGAATTCGACGTGGCCCCGCTGGATGCTATCGGTGGCGCGATTGCCGCGACCGTTTCCGGCCCCACCGAAACGCTGCGCCAGGCAGCGGTGCAGGCGATTGCCGACACCCGCTTCGTGCCGGAGAAGGGGCGCAACCGCATCGGCAGCATGGTCGAAGGCCGCCCCGACTGGGTATTGAGCCGCCAGCGCGCCTGGGGCGTGCCGATCACCTTGTTTGTGCATCGCGAATCGGGCGAATATCTGGCCGATCCGATGGTCAATCAGCGGATCGTTGCTGCCGTGCGCGAACAGGGCGTTGATGCATGGTCCGATGCGCAGGCGCAGGCCTATCTCGGCAGCGACTATGATCTGGCCGATTACGAACGCATCACCGACATTCTGGATGTGTGGTTCGATTCGGGCTGCACCCATGCCTTCGTGCTGGAAAGTGGCCGTTGGCCCGAACTGCAGTGGCCGGCGGATCTCTATCTGGAAGGCAGCGACCAGCATCGCGGCTGGTTCCAGTCATCGCTGCTGGAAAGCTGCGGCACGCGTGGCCGCGCGCCGTACAAGGCGGTGCTGACCCATGGCTTCACCATGGACGCCAAGGGCATGAAGATGTCCAAATCGCTGAAGAACACCATCAATCCACTGGATGTGATGCGGGACTTTGGCGCGGACATCATCCGCCTGTGGGCGCTGAGCGTCGATTTCACCGAAGATCACCGGATCGGCCCCGAAATCCTGAAGGGCGTGGCCGATCAATATCGCAAGCTGCGCAACACCTTCCGCTATCTGCTCGGCGCGCTCGACGGATTTGATGAAGCCGAACGGCTGGAAGACCTGCGCGATCTGCCGGATCTGGAACGCTATATGCTGACCCTGCTGGGCCAGCTGGATGCGACCCTGGCCCGGGCCGTCGATGATTTCGATTTCAACGCCTACACCCGGGCGCTGGTCGATTTCTGCAATGAAGATCTGTCGGCCTTCTTCTTCGATATCCGCAAGGACCGGCTCTATTGCGACGCGCCCGATTCGATTGAGCGGCGTGGCTATCGCACCGTGCTGGACATCATGTTCCACGCGCTGATCCGCTATGCGGCGCCGGTGCTGGTCTTCACCAGTGAAGAGGTATGGGCATCGCGCTTCCCCGAAGCGGACAGTGTCCACCTGCTCGAATGGCCGGCCATCCCGGCAGCAGAAGCCGATGCCGAACGCTGGGCCACGCTGCGGGCCCTGCGTGAAAGCGTGCTCGAAGCGATCGAACCGCTGCGGCGGGACAAGATTGTCCGTTCCAGCCTAGAAGCCGAAGTGGTGGTGCCTGAAACAGCGGTGCCCGCCGGTGTCAGCGATACCGAGCTGGCCGATCTGTTCATCACCGGCACCGTGACGCGCGGTGCGGGTGAGGATGTGCTGGTCAGCAAGAGCGAAGACCACAAATGCGGCCGCTGCTGGCGCCTGCTGCCCGAAGTGAGTGAAGATGGCACGCTGTGCCAGCGTTGCGATGATGCCGTGGCGGAGCAGCCGGCATGAGCACAGACAGCAAGGCCGCTTGGCGGAACCGCATCATCGGGCTGGTGCTGGCCCTGGTGCTTTATGCCGTGGATCAGTGGCTGAAGGACTATATGCGCTTCACGCTCAATCTTGAGCAGGTGCGCAATATCAATGTGCTGCCCTTCTTCGATCTGACCTGGGTGCCCAATTATGGCGTATCGCTGGGCATGCTGACCGCCACATCGATGGAAATGCGCTGGATGCTGGTGGCCCTGACCGGGGCCATCGCCGGCATCGTGGCCATCTGGATGCTGCGCGAACGGCGGCTGATCGATGTGCTGGCGCTGGCGATGATCCTGGGCGGTGCGCTGGGCAATATCCATGATCGCTTCACCATTGGCTTCGTGATCGACTTCATCAACATCCACTTCTGGGGCTGGACCCCCTTCGTCTTCAACCTCGCCGATGCAGCGATCACCGTGGGTGTGGTGATTATCCTTGCTCGCGCTTTGTTCATGGGCGAGAAACCCGCGGCATCCCAAGGCGGGACGCAGGCGGAAGAGTCCGCGGAGAATTCCTGATGCGTAATGCCACCCCAATGCTGTTTCTCATCGCCGGTTCGGCCCTGCTTGCGTCTTGCGGCAGCTCCGGCCTGCTCGACCGGGAACGGCCCGATGAATTCGCTGTCCAGCGGCAGGCGCCGCTGATCATCCCGCCCGATTTCGACCTGACTCCGCCGGCCCCGGGCGCTCCGCGCCCGACCGAAGGCACCGCCGCGCAGCAGGCGATGGAAGCCCTGTTTGGTGGCCCTGCCCAGCGCAGCGCCGCTGAATCGAGCACCATTTCGCGCGCCGGGGAATCCGATCCGGGCATCCGCAACACCGTCGGCGACACCCGCACCTTCGCGGTGGACAAGGGCAACACCACCCGCACCATCATCGCCGCGCCCGAAGGCGACGGCCAGGATGCGAGCGCCGCGATCCCCAGCTGATCGCACGGTTTCAACCGGACACAAAAAAGGCGCGCCCTGCAAAGGACGCGCCTTTTTTGATGCCTGTTTCCGTCAGGCTGAGGGATCAGTGCGCGATCCGGCTGACCAGCAATTTGTCGATCTTGCGGCCATCGAGATCGACCACCTCGATCCGCCAGCCTTGATCTTCAAACCATTCGCCTTCGTGCGGCAGGCGCTTGAGCATGAACAGCACATAGCCGGCCGCCGTGCCGAACTCACGATCATCAGACAATTCAATGCCCAGCCGGTCCGCCAGCGCATCAGCCGGCAGCGCGCCCGCGACCAGCAGCGAGCCATCGTCGCGTTCGGTCAGCAGCGGTTCGTCGCCTTCATCCTGCAGGCTGGCAAAACCGCCGACGATCGCCGTCAACAGATCGGCCGGGGTCACGATGCCTTCCAGATGGCCATATTCATCATGCACCATGGCCATGCCGGTGCCCGATTGCTGCAGCACGCGCAGAGCATCCATGGCGTCGAGCTGATCATGGATCACCTCTGCCTTGCGCATCAGCGCCTGCAGATCGACCGGCTGGCCTTCGACCATCTTGGCCAGCACTTCGCGCAGCTTGATCACGCCCAGGATCTTGTCTGCCGACCCATCACCCACGGGCAATTGCGAATGGGGTGTTTCATCCATCACCCGGCGCAGATCATCCGTGCTGGCGTTGATGTCGATCCAATCGAGTTCCTTGCGCGGGGTCATCAGTTCGCGCACCGGCCGGCTGGCGAGCTTCATGATGCCGGACATGATCGCCCGTTCCTGTTCCTCGATCACGCCCGATTTGGTCGCATCGGTGAAGATCATCTGCAGCTCTTCGGCCGAAATACCGTCTTCTCCGCCCGGCCTTATGCCCAGCATTCGCAGCAGCGCGCCCGATGAATTGTCGAGCAGCCAGACGAAAGGGGCGGCAACCTTGGCCAGCAGCGCCATTGGCGGGGCCATGATCGATGCGATCCGTTCCGCCGCGCGCAGGGCCACCTGCTTGGGCACCAGTTCGCCGATCACCAGGCTGGCATAGGTCGTCAGGCCAATCACCAGCACAAAGCCGGCTTCACCCGCCAGATGCGCCGGCACGCCCAGCAGGGCGAGGCGTTCACCCACCGGCCCGCCCAGCGTGGCGCCCGAATAGGCGCCAGAGACGATGCCGACCAGCGTGATGCCGATCTGCACGGTGGACAGGAACTTGCCGGGATTGGCCGCCAGATGCAGCGCCGTGCGTGCGCCCTTGCTGCCCCGGTCAGCCGCCATCTGCAGCCGGGCCGTGCGTGCGGACACGATGGCCAGTTCTGACATGGCGAACAGGCCATTCAACAAAACCAGTCCAATAAGGACGGCGAGATCAAACCAGGGGAAGGGAGACATGTGCGGTTCAGCGATAACAGATAAATCAGGCAATGCGAATGCAAAGGCGGAACGAGGGATTGGCCCAAGCGTTGCGCAGCAGTATTGGCCGGTCTGTTTCCGACCGTAAGTTCAACAACAGAGGGTGCAGAACAATGAAAACATCCCGTCTCCTCATCTCCGGCCTGGCCGCTGTCGCGCTGCTCGGTGTTTCCGGCTGCGTAACCGACCCCAATACCGGTGAGCGCAAGATTTCCCGCACCGCGATCGGCGGCGCCGGCGGTGCCGGCCTCGGCTATCTGCTGGGCGGCCTGATCGGCGGCAAGACTGCCCGTATTGCCGGCGCGGCAATCGGCGGCGTGGCCGGCGGCGTGGTCGGCAACCAGATGGACCAGCAGATCAAGCAGCTGCGCGACACCACCGCCGGTTCCGGCATTGGCGTTGATCCGACGCCCGATGGCAGCGGCATTCTGGTCAATCTGCCCGAAGTGACCTTCGCGGTGGACAGCACGACCATCAGCCCCAGCTTCCGCGCTGCGCTCGATAATGTTGCCCAGAGCATGATCACCTATCCCAACAGCCTGGTTGACGTGATGGGCCACACCGATTCCACCGGTTCGGACAGCTACAATCTGGATCTGTCGCGCCGCCGTGCTGAATCGGTCGCCAATTACCTGACCTCGCGCGGGGTATCCCGCACGCGTCTGGCGACCATTGGTTATGGCGAACAATATCCGATTGCGGACAACAACACCGCCGAAGGCCGCGCGATCAACCGCCGCGTCGAAATCCGCATCACGCCGATTTCGCAGGCTGAAGTGAACGCTGCACGCGGCAACTGATTCGGGAAACCGAAGCGAATCACACATGGGTCGGCCGCAAGGCCGGCCCATTTTTTTCGCCTGCGGCCCAATTCTGTCTGCCGGGCTCAGCCCTTCGAAAAACGCTCCGCCCGGTCAGCCAGCCGATCCACCGCCGCGCGATGGATGACCGGGCTGCTGACCAGCAGGCCAAAGGCGCGCGGATCCCGCTTGTTGTAACTCAGCGGCTTGCCAAAAGCGTCAGACACCGCGGCGCCGGCTTCCCGCGCGATCAGCGTGGCGGCGCCCACATCCCATTCATAACCCCAGCGCAGCGTGGCCAGCAGATCGGCCCGATTGTCTGCCACCATGGCAATCCGCAGGGCGATGGAATTGGGTTTGTCGACGATCATCAGATCGGCATCTTCGGGTGGCAGCACATCGGTGGGCACCCGCGCCCCGGTCAGCTGTTCACGATGGCTGGCAACCAGCCTTTGCCCATTGAGCCAGGCACCCTGCCCGGCCACGGCAATCCAGCTTTCGTTCCGTGCGGGCGCTTCCAATATGCCGATCAGCGGCTTGCCCGCGCTGATCAGCGCCACGGACACGGCCCAGCCCGTCCGCCCGCGAATAAAATCCCGCGTGCCGTCGATCGGATCGACCAGCCAGATCAGATCCCGCCCCAGCCGCAGGGGATCATCGGCGGTTTCTTCCGACAGCCAGCCGGCCGATGGCAGCAGCGCGGACAATTCGCGTTTCAGGAAGGCATCGACAGCAATATCCGCGTCGCAAACCGGGTTTCCCGGGCTCTTGTCCCACACCTTCAGTGCATGGCCGGCACCGGGCCATTGCTGCATCGCGATACGGCTGGCTTCACGGCATATGGCTTCAAGGCGGGTGCGATCTATCATCCAGAGTCCAGTGCAGGCGGAGCGAGGCCTTTGCAAGCGGGGCCGGCTGTGCTTATGCGCGCAGCAAACCCAATCCTCCCCTCCGACGAAAAGGTCCGCCGCCGATGAACATTCACGAATATCAGGCCAAGCAACTGCTCGCGAAATTCGGCATCGGCATTCCTGCCGGCCATGCAGCGCTGAGCGTGGAAGAAGCTGTTGCAGGTGCCAAGCAACTGCCCGGGCCGCTCTATGTGGTGAAAGCCCAGATCCACGCCGGTGGCCGTGGCAAGGGCAAGTTCGTCGAACTGCCGGCCGATGCCAAGGGCGGCGTACGCCTGGCCAAGAGCATCGAAGAAGTCGAAGCCCATGCCGCCGAAATGCTCGGCAACACGCTGGTGACCATCCAGACGGGCGAAGCCGGCAAGCAGGTCAACCGCCTCTACATCACCGATGGCGTTGATATTGCCAGCGAATATTACCTGTCCATGGTTGTGGACCGCGCCAGTGGCCGGATCGCCATGATCGTTTCCACCGAAGGCGGGATGGACATTGAAGATGTCGCCCACAACACCCCGGAAAAGATCACCACGATCACCATCGATCCGGCTGCCGGCTTCATGCCGCATCACGGCCGCGCCGTGGCCTTCGCGCTGAAGCTGTCGGGCGATCTGAACAAGCAGGCCCAGAAGCTGGCCCGCCAGCTGTTCGACGCCTTTGTCGCGCTCGATTGCGAAATGCTGGAAATCAACCCGCTGGTTGAAACCATCGATGGCAAGCTGCTGGTGCTCGACACCAAGATGAGCTTCGACTCGAACGCCCTCTATCGCCACCCCGACGTGGAAGCGATGCGCGACGAAACCGAAGAAGACCCGATGGAAGTGGAAGCGAGCAAATATGATCTCGCCTACATCAAGCTGGACGGCAACATCGGCTGCATGGTCAATGGTGCAGGCTTGGCCATGGCGACCATGGACATCATCAAGCTGAACGGTGCCTTCCCGGCCAACTTCCTTGACGTGGGCGGTGGCGCCAACAAGGAAAAGGTGACGGCTGCGTTCAAGATCATCCTGTCCGACCCGGCAGTTGAAGGCATCCTGGTCAATATCTTCGGCGGCATCATGCGCTGCGACACCATTGCCGAAGGCATTGTTGCGGCTGCCCGCGAAGTCGATCTGTCGGTGCCGCTGGTGGTTCGCCTGGAAGGCACCAATGTGCAGCTGGGCAAGGACATCCTGGCCAATTCCGGCCTGCCGATCGTCCCCGCAGACGATCTGGGCGATGCCGCCCGCAAGATCGTTGCCGAAGTGAAGCAGGCCGCCTGAGGCCCCATGCGCTGATGATTGCGCCGTGCGGGGCAGGCTTGACCTGAGCCCCGCACGGCGCGAATCATCGCCACTTGTTTTCAGAATGATAAGCCAGCCTTGCAGGAGGGGCGCCCCATGAAGATTATCGTGCCCGTGAAGCGGGTGATCGACTACAATGTTCGTCCGCGGGTGAAGCCCGATGGCAGCGGCGTGGACATCGCCAATGTGAAGATGAGCATGAACCCCTTCGACGAAATCGCCGTGGAAGAGGCGATCCAGCTGAAGGAAAAGGGCGCCGCTGAAGAAGTGATCGCCGTTTCGATCGGCCCGGCTAAGGCCGCCGATACGCTGCGCACCGCGCTGGCCATGGGCGCCGACCGTGCCATCCTGATCGAAACCGACGAAGTGGTGGAACCGCTGGCCGTCGCCAAGATCCTGCAGAAGATCGTCGACGAAGAAGCGCCGGGCCTGGTTATCCTGGGCAAGCAGGCGATTGACGACGATGCCAACCAGACCGGGCAGATGCTCGCTGCGCTGACCGGCCGCCCGCAGGGCACCTTCGCCAGCAAGGTTGAACTCGCCGGTGACAGCGTGACCGTGACCCGCGAAGTCGATGGCGGACTGGAAACCGTCAGTCTGCAGCTGCCGGCGATCGTGACCGCCGACCTGCGCCTGAACGAACCACGTTATGCTTCGCTGCCGAACATCATGAAGGCGAAGAAGAAGCCGCTGGAAACCAAGAGCCCGGCCGATTTCGGCGTGGACATCACCCCCCGCCTGACCACGCTGAAAGTGGTTGAACCGCCGGTCCGCCAGGCTGGCGTGAAGGTCGGTTCGGTGGATGAACTGGTGGCGAAGCTCAAGGAAATGGGAGCCGTGGCATGAGCGTGCTGGTTCTGGTCGAACATGAAGGCGGCGCGGTAAAGGAAGCCACGCTGCCGGTTATCACGGCAGCTGCTGCCCTCGGCCCGGTTGTGGCACTGGTGGCCGGCGATCCGGCCAATGCCCGCGCGGCGGCCGATGCTGCGGCAAAGATTGCCGGGGTGGAAAAAGTGCTGCTGGCAGCTGATGCCGCCTATGCCAATCAGCTGGCCGAAAATGTCGCGCCGCTGGTTGTTGGCCTGATGGCTGATCACGACGCCTTCCTGGCGCCGGCAACCACCACGGGCAAGAACATCGCCCCGCGCGTTGCCGCCCTGCTGGACGTGATGCAGATTTCGGACATCACCAGCGTTGAAGGTCCGAAGACCTTCACCCGCCCGATCTATGCCGGCAATGCCATCGCCACGGTGGAAAGCCGCGATGCCAAGCTGGTGATCACCGTGCGCGGCACCAGCTTTGCCAAGGCCGATGCCGCAGGCGGCAGCGCTGCGGTGGAAGATATCAGCGCCACGGGTGATGCGGGGCTTTCCAGCTTCGTTTCGTTGGAAGCATCGAAGAACGAACGCCCGGAACTCACCAGTGCCGGCGTGGTCGTTTCCGGTGGCCGCGCGCTGAAGGATGCTGAAACCTTCGAACAATATATCGTGCCGCTGGCCGACAAGCTGGGTGCCGCCGTCGGCGCCAGCCGCGCCGCCGTCGACGCGGGTTATATCTCCAACGATCACCAGGTCGGCCAGACCGGCAAGATCGTGGCGCCGGAACTCTATATCGCGGTCGGCATTTCCGGCGCGATCCAGCATCTGGCGGGGATGAAGGATTCCAAGATCATCGTCGCCATCAACAAGGATGAAGACGCGCCGATCTTTCAGATCGCGGACATCGGCCTGGTGGCCGATTTGTTCGAAGCGGTTCCGGAACTGACCGGCAAGATCTGAACTTACGGAAAACATTGCTCCCCATCTGCCCGGGTGATATTTTTTACAGGGCAGAGGGGGAGCAGATGAAACACGGCAGCCGAACCACTCTCATTGGGTTGATGACGCTCGCCCTGGTTGGCCAGCAACCAGCCCAGGCACAGCAGGTCAAAAGCTTTTCCCTTTCGGGGCAATGGGCGGTCGATTTTGCCGAGGAACGCTGCACACTGCAGGGTACATTCAGCGATGGCAGCAAGGATCTGCAGCTGATCGTACAAAGCTATGGCGATACAGATCAATATCGCGCCACCATCGTCAACGCTCAATTGCCACGGAATGGCGGTGTGTTTCGTGACACTCGTTATGCGCTGAATCCTGATACTCAGCCGCGCGGCACCACAATGGCATTCAGGGGGGCAGTGAACGGGAAACCAGCCATATCCTTTCCGCTGGTTTTCGGGCCTGAACTCCCCGCAACGCTGACCCAGCCGAGTTATCCGCCGGCTGAACGGCAGAACGCCATGCAGGCGTGGCGCGCATCGCTGCCGGACTATCAGCGTCAACTGCGCGAACTGACGCTGTTTGTCAGCGCCGGGCGGCAGGTGCGCCTGAATACTGGACCTTTGTCACCCGTGCTTGATGTCATGCGTTCCTGCGTCAGAGATCTGCAGCAACGCTGGGGCCTCGATCCGGCAACCGAAGACCAGCTCAGCCAGCGGGCCCATCCTGACGACGAAACATGGCAACGGATTCGGGACAGCTACCCCTTCGGCGGCCATGAAAATGCCTTTGCGCCGGTTCGCTTCATGGTCGGCGCAGATGGCATCGCAACCGCCTGTGTTGTCCAGCTTCCCGGACTACCCGAAGAATTCATTGCCGCCATTTGCAGCAGAAAACCTGCCCGTTTTCAGCCAGCCCGCGATGCGGCAGGCCAGCCCATAGCCAGCATCTATCGCACCGATATCGTATTTCAGTACAGCGACTGAAGCGGCAGGCGGATGATCACCTGAGCGCCGCCGTCTGGCCGATTGGCCAACGCAATCCGTCCACGATGCAATTCGACCACACGGGCGGCAATCGCGAGGCCAAGCCCGCTGCCGCCACTGTCCGCATTGCGCGAGGAATCGCCGCGTACATAGGGCTTGAGCAGATCGGTCAGCGGCATGTTGTGCGGGAAGCCGGGCCCGTCATCCGCGACGATGATCACCGCATCCTGCCCATCAAGCGACAGCGACACATGCGCATTTCCGCCATAACGCAGGGCGTTGTCGACCAGGTTCTGCAGCATGCGTTCCAGCGACAGCGAATCGCCGATCACCACGGCCTGCGGCGCGCAATCGAGGCTGACCGGATGACCCAGATCCGTCTCCCGCCACACCAGCATCTGGCACAGATCGGCCAGATCAACCGGCTCGCGCGCGCCGGACCAGCCGCGTGCCAGGGTCAGCGAATCATTCAGCAGCCGGCGAATGGTCAGAATATCCGCGCCGGCCGCATCGCGGGCATGATCGGGCAATTGTTCCGCACGGAAGGCGAGCCGCGCCAGCGGGGTGCCGACATCATGCGCCATCGCGCCCATCATGGTCAGCCGTTCTTCGCCCTGTTCAATGGTGCGGGCGTGCAGATCCTTCAGTGACAGCGCCGCCTGCCGCACTTCGGGCGGGCCGGCGGGCGGCGTAAAATCGAGCGGTTCACCCGCGCGCGCCTCTGCCGCAGCATGTTCCAGCCGGCGGATCGGTTCGACAATATGGCGCGCCAGCAACCAGGCCAGCAGCAGAATGATCGCCAGCACCAGCGCGATAGTGAGACCGGTGACCCAATACCAGTGAACAGCTGCCCTGTCGGGCCCGCTGTCCAGCACCCGCCAGCCGCTGCCATCGGGCAGGCGCAGTGCCAGCACATAAAGGCCGAACAGATTGCCTTCGCGCGGCGGGGTGCGCCATTGCGCAAAGCCGCGCAGATCATCCGGATCACGCCCCATCAAGCGCGCCAGCTGTCCTTCCAGCTGCTGGCTGCGCACCAGGCCATCAACCCGATCGGGCGGCGTTTCGGCAAGGCGGATGGTGACATTGCGCATTTCCGCCCGGTCCACCACCAGCGCGGCGGCCAGGCGATCCATCGCCACCGGCGCGTCATGCGGCGGTGGACCGCCGAAAGTCAGCGCGATCATGGCAGCGCTGGCCAGCACCGTAGCCAGGGTCACCAGCAGCATGATCTGGGCGGCGATCGGGAAGCGGCGCATGGATATCAGGCGGAAAATTCAGGCCGAAAATTCAAACGGCGGATCGGGCGCATGAATTACGCCCGCACCACATCGGGCGCGATGCCGTAACCTTCACCGCGCACCGTGCGAATCAGTTCATTGTCATCATGGGCCGCCAGCTTGCGCCGCAGCCGGCTGACGGTCAGGTCGATCGCCCGGTCAAAGGAATCATATTCCTCCCCGCTCAAACGCAGGGCCAGCTCTTCGCGGGAAAGAACCCGGCGCCCGGCCTTGGCCAGGGCTTCCAGCAGGCGGAATTCATTCGGGGTCAGCGGAACCAGCGTATCATCGGGCGCGGCCAGTTCACGCGTGGCGCAATCCAGCCGCCAGCCGCCCAGCTGGAACATGCCCTGTGGCACATCACTGTTTGATGCCCGGCGCAGCACGGCACGCACCCGGGCCAGCAATTCGCGCGGGTTGCAGGGTTTGGGCAGATAATCATCCGCCCCCATTTCCAGCCCGACAATCCGATCGACATCGGAACCCAGAGCCGACAGCATGATCACCGGCGGGCGGTTTTCGCTGTCCATGCTCCGTAGACCGGCCAGGCCATCTTCGCCCGGCATCATCAGATCCAGAATCACCAGATCGGGCCGTTGCTGCGCCAACACATGGCGCATGGCCGGCACGTCGGCAGCCAGAATAACCGAATATCCCCGATCACGCAGAAATTCGCCCAGCAGCTCTCTCAGCGCTGTGTCGTCGTCCACGATCAGGATCGTTTCGCCCGCCATCATCATCTCTTTTTCCCCCAACTGCCCCAAGATGCAACCGGCCGTGGCTCACGTGCAGGGCAGAACCGCTGCCACGGCCGGTTTTCCGTTCAGGTCGCGATGCCGACCGTGGCGGATGCTGTGTAACCCGATGCCGAAGAACCGGCCATGGACAGGGTCATGGCCGTGCGCTGTGCGGCACTGTTGTCGCCGAAGATATTGTCACTGGTCAGCGATGTGCGCCCGAAGCGTGACAGGCTGCTGCCATAGATTGCACTGTCCGCATAAACGGCGGTGCAGGCGTCGGACGGCATGGCCAGCTGCGAGATCAGCCGGGCGTAATTGCCCGAAGTCGCATTCGCGAGGCTGGAAAAGGCTTCGAAGTGAATATGCGGATAGCGGCCTTCATAACAGCCGGGGAAGATGGTGCGGAATGTCACCTGCCCATTGGCGTCAGTAACCTGAATCCCGCGCAGATAGCTTTCGGCGGGCAGGTCATAGAGCGAATAGCCACCGGTCGCATTGCAGTGCCAGAGATAGACGGCATAGCCGGCCAGCGGCGTGCAACTGCTGTTCACATCCACCAGCGTCAGCGTGACATCCACCAGCACCCCATCCGCCACGGTTGCACTGCCGATCAGGCTGGAACGAATGTCGGACCGCTGGAACACCGCCATGGTCAGCACATTGGATGTCGAGCCTCGCGAGGTGTTGGTGCCATCGGCCGGATAGGGGCCATTGGTTTCGGCGGCATATTGCACGCAGGTGCCGCTGCTGGCGGTGGCCGTCGGGCTGGGCGTGGGCGTGACCGTGCCGGTGGAACTGGACGTGGGGGACGGTGTCGGCGTGGCGCTGGCAACCGAATCTTCGCCACCGCAGCCGGTCAGCATCACAGCACCGCCGCACAGGCCGAACAGCCCAAGCGCCCGGCGACGGTCGAGCGCGCGCAGCATCGCCAGATCATGCGCCAATCCGCGATCGTGATCTTCCACCATCGGCCTGGCCTGTGTCATCACCATAGTCTGTTCCCGTCCGTGATTGCACCGCGTCCTAACCCCCTCTCGCAACGGCAGGATTTCCTGCAGGTATCGAATTGGTATTGAGCTGCGCTGGGCCCGACACACTCGGGAAGCTTGCGCAATCGGGCGGCAGGGCGGCCGCGCGAGGTGGGATTGGGGATTTCACAGGGCCGGAGACCTGCTAACCAGCCTGCGTGTGGGAACCGACGGAAACCCGGGCGATTCTACGCATTTCTGCTCACAAGGACTGATTCTATGCCCGGTGGATTGATCGCGCTGCTGGACGATGTTGCCGCGCTGGCAAAGATTGCCGGCGCATCAGTAGATGATGTGGCCGCTGCCGCCGGGCGGGCGGGGACCAAGGCCGCCGGGGTGGTAATCGATGATGCGGCGGTAACGCCCGGCTATGTCGTCGGCCTGCCGCCCGAACGCGAATTGCCAATCATCTGGAAGATTACGCTGGGATCGCTGCGCAACAAGCTGATTATCCTGCTGCCCATTGCCCTGTTGCTGAGTGCCTTTGCCCCCTGGGCGATCACGCCGCTGCTGATGGTGGGCGGGGCCTATCTCGCCTTCGAAGCGATGGAAAAGATCATCCATGCGCTGAAGGGCGATGATCATGGCAGCGAAGTGCTGACCATCAGCGATCCGGTCGAGCTGGAACAGCGGCAGGTGAGCGGCGCGGTGCGGACCGATTTCATCCTGTCGGCCGAAATCATGGCCATTGCCCTGAATGAATTGCCCCGGCTTTCCCTGCCGATGCAGGCGGCGGCCCTGGCCGCGGTCGCGGTGGCGATCACCGTGGCGGTTTATGGCGCGGTGGCGCTGATCGTGAAGATGGATGATGTCGGGCTGCATCTGCGCAACGGCAGCAATGCCGCGCTCGCCGCCGTCGGACGCGGGCTGGTGGCATTGATGCCGATCCTGCTGACCGCATTGTCGCGCATCGGCACGGCCGCCATGCTTTGGGTTGGCGGGGGAATCTTCCTGCACGGGCTGGAAGTGTTCCATCTGACCCCGCTGCCCACCTGGGTGCATGATGCCGCGCATGCGGCCGGCACGGTCGGTGGCGGCGCCCTGGAATGGCTGGTGCAGGCGCTGGGTTCTGCGCTGATCGGGGCGGTTGTGGGCAGCGTGATTGTGGCCGTGATGCACATCATTCCGCGCAAAAAGCCCGCCGCCGAAGCGGCGGCCTGATACAGACCGCGGGCGGATTGGTCCGGATCAATCCGGACATAAAAAGGGCCCGATGCAGCACTGCATCGGGCCCTTTTTGTTGCGTCATGCGGGGCGGCCGCAGCCGCCCGCCGGATGATCAGATCCCGGCCACGCGAGCCTTCTGAATGTCGACCACCTTGGGAATGGTGTTGAACAGTTCGGAGAACGGATCGTCCAGGTCCTTGGTGTGGGGTTCAGTGCCTTCGCGCACGGTGGTGCGGCGCATGTCACGCTTCAGGGTTTCGTAATCGAAATCACCGCCACGGTGCATGCTGCACAGATTGTCCCAGATCACCAGATCGCCGACATTCCATTTCACGCTGAAGATATATTCCGGCTGGGTCGCGTGATCGATCAGTTCCTTGATCAGCGCGCGGCCTTCTTCCTTCTCCATGCCTTCAATGCCCATGGTGTGGGCGGCAATGAACAGCGATTTGCGGCCCGACCCCTTGTGCGTGTGCACGATCGGGTGGCGGGCCTGCATGCGGGCTTCCACCTCTTCCTCAGTGATGTCGGCGCCGGCCTTCTTGCGGCTCCACCACAGCGAATTGATCCCGACCTTGTCGGCGATGAAATCCTTCTTGTCCTGCGGCAGATCCTCGTAAGCGCTGCGGGTATCGGCGAACCATGTTTCGCCGCCTTCGCCCGGCACGGCATGGGCCAGCAGCAGCGAATAGGAGGTGCGCTTTTCCATGAAGGCGCTGTCGGTGTGCCACAGGCGATCGCCCTTGCGGTACTGGATCGCGGCCACATCCTGGGTGATGTCGCCATCAACCGTCAGATTGGACGCGTCGAACAATTCGCGGTGCGGCAGGCGCATGCGCTGGCCTTCACGCTGGGGCACGCGTTCCAGATAGCCGAAATTGCGGCTGAATTCGACGTGCTGATCATCATTCAGCCCGGTGTTGCGATAGATGCAGACACCCCATTTATCCATCGCGTCGGTCACCTGCTTCAGCTCTTCAGCCGAAAGCGGCTTCGTCAGATCGAGGCCGGAGCATTCAGCGCCGAAACGCGGCAGGATGGGTTCCACTTTCAAAGGCATTTCACTCTCCGACAGATGTAGGCGGCCGCTTGCGTTGCAAGCCGGTCCGTTTGCAATGGGCAACAAGCCTGTTGTGCTGATTATAGGCACGATGGGCAAAGGTTACGATACCCTGGTCAGGGCGGGAACGGCTTTGACGCAGTTCGAGGACTTCGGTTTCGATCCGCAGCGTATCCCCGATGAAAACCGGTTCGGGGAAGCGCACTTCATCCCAGCCGAGATTGGCCACCCCTGTCCCCAGCGTGGTGTCCCCCACCGATACGCCGACCATCAGGCCCAGCGTGAAGGTGGAATTGACGATGATGCGGCCAAATTCACTGTCCTGCATATATTCGGCGTCCAGATGCAGCCGGGCAGGGTTATGTGTCAGTGCCGAAAACAGCAGATTGTCGCTCTCCGTCACGGTGCGACGGATATCATGGGCAAAAATCTGCCCCGGCGTCAGTTCATCAAACCACAATCCGGCCATGCCGTTCCTCCGGTTGCGACGTAGCCCAAATAGTTCAGTTGGGAAAGTATTGCCGGCTCATGCGTTGCGTGCCTACGCTCGCCGTATTCCATCCGGCGGAAGTTTGTGAAGGGGATCCACAATGAAGCCCGCTCTGCTGACACCCAGACTCATTCCTTTGGCAAGCCTGGTGCCGCTGACACTGTTGCTGGCCGCATGCGACAGCAAGGCGCCAGACCAGCCTGTTGCCACTGCATCACCATCCGGAACGCCGGACGTCGCCGCCCCGGCCCCGACCACCACTTCGCCGGCCCCGCCGGTGGAAGCCAGCCCTGCTGCAACGGAAATCCCGGCCACCATGCAGGGCCGGTGGGGCCTGGTCAGCGCTGATTGCGAAGCCGGTCGCGCCGATGCCAAGGGGCTGGTGACGATCGGGCCCAAGCGGCTGGCGTTTTACGAATCGGTCGGCACGCTGGACACGATCGAGGAACAGGCAGACAATCGCATTCGCGGGCGTTTTTCCTTCACCGGCGAAGGCATGGCATGGTCGCGTACCATTGCGCTTGAACTGCAGGATGGCGGCAATACGCTGGTAAGAACAGACAACAGTCCGGAAGCCGGTTCTGGCCCGCTTCGCTATGGCAAATGTCGCTAGGGGGATGATGTGATGATGCAAACGAAGACCATAATCGCCGGGACTGTCATGGGGTTGGCCCTCGCGCTGGGTGGTTGCGCCACCGTGCCGGACGAATCGGGCGGGGAATGCAAACGCGACGCCGGGCAGAACTTCATCGGCCGCACCGCCAGTACCGAAATCGGGCAGGAACTGCTGCGCGCCACCGGGGCAAAGCAATTGCGATGGGGCCCGCCGGGCGCCGCCATGACGATGGATTTCCGCCCTGACCGGGTGACCGTGATGTATGATGCGGCCATGAAAATCACCGGAGTGAACTGTGGCTGATCCGGCCGACGGACGGCAGCGCATTCCGGCCCTTTCCCCGTTTGAGGAAGAGGCCGGATTTACCCGCGCGCTGCGGACCGGGCGCCGGATCGTGGTATCAGGCACCGTCGGTGTGGAGGCCGACGGCAACGTGGCAGAAGGCGCCGGCGCACAGGCCGATCGCTGCTTTGCCCTGATTCGCGAACATATCGAACAGTTGGGCGGGCAAATGGGTGATGTCATCCGTGTGCGGATGTTCGTGACCGATATTGCCTATGCCGATGATGTAACTGCCGCCTTTTCGCGCGCCTTGCGGCATGTCCGCCCCACGGGCACGCTGGTGGCCATCGCCGCGCTGTATGATCCGCGCTGGAAGGTGGAGATAGAGGCGGAGGCGGAAATCGGGGCCGGCCAATAGACCCGGCAGATTGACGGCAGCGCGGCGAACGGGCCAGCCTGCCAGCGGGAGAACGGGTGATGAGGCTGTCGAACTGGTGGACCATCAGCGGCGCGCTGATGCTGGTGGGCGCGGCTGTCGCGCTGATTTTCCCGAATATCGCCAGCCTGACGGTGGTGTTTCTGGCGGGCTGGACCTTCCTGCTGGGCGGGGCGGTGCAATTGATCGGCGCCTTTGCTGGTCCGCGCAGTGTTGGGCGCAGCACCGGCAGCCGGCTGTTCAACATTCTCTGGGCCGCGCTGGCCATCTGGCTGGCGATCACCCTGTTTGCCAATCCGCTGTCCGGCGCGGTCGCGCTGGCAGTGGCCGTGGCGATCGTCTTTGCGGTCTCGGCCCTGGTGCGGCTGGTGCTGGCCGCCGGATTTCGCCGCACGCCGGCCTTCTGGGGCCTGATCCTGTCAGCGATGGTTTCGGCCGTGCTGGCCTTCCTGATCATTTCCGAACTGCCCGGATCAGCCACGCTGTTCCTGGGCATCTATCTGGGTGTGGAACTGCTGTTCAGCGGCATCGCCCTGCTGACCATGGGCCGCGCCGCACGCCGGGTGGAACAATCCTTTGGCCAGTCACGATGAGCCTGTCACGATGAGCAATCAATTCGCCCTGACGGACGATCAGCTGGAAATACAGGATCTGGCCCGGCGCTTCACCGCCGAACGGATCACCCCCCATGCGGCGGAATGGGATGAAAAGCACATCTTCCCCCGCGATGTGATCCGTGCGGCGGCAGGGCTGGGCTTTGCATCAATCTATGTCTCCGAAACCGGCGGGGGCATCGGACTGGGCCGGGTGGAAGCCGCGCTGATCATGGAAGCCATGGCCTATGGCTGCCCGGCCACCAGCGCTTTCCTGTCGATCCACAATATGGCTGGCTGGATGATCGACAGCTTCGCATCGGCAGAGATCAAAGCCCGTTACCTGCCCAAACTGGTGAATATGGAATGGATGGCCAGCTATTGCCTGACCGAGCCCGCATCGGGTTCGGATGCAGCGGCCCTTGCCACAAAAGCGGTGCGTGATGGCGACAGCTGGATTGTGTCGGGCACCAAGCAATTCATTTCCGGCGCCGGGGTGAATGATCTCTATCTGACCATGGTGCGAACGGGCGGCGATGGACCGGATGGCATTTCCTGCCTGGCGATCGAAAAGACCATGCCCGGTGTCAGCTTTGGTGCGCCCGAACGCAAGCTGGGCTGGCATGCCCAGCCGACCGCCGCGCTGATGCTGGACAAGGTGCGGGTGCCGGCGGAAAACATGATCGGCAGCGAAGGCGAAGGGTTTCGTATCGCCATGCAGGGGCTGGATGGCGGGCGCATCAACATCGGCGCCTGTTCGCTGGGCGGGGCGCAGCGCTGCCTGGATGAAGCCATTGGCTATACCCGTGACAGGCGGCAGTTTGGCCGCGCCATAGCCGATTTCCAGAACACCCAGTTCACCCTGGCCGATATGGCGACCGAGCTGGAAGCGGCCCGGGCGCTGCTTTATCTGGCCGCCGCCAAGGTGACCGGCAATGCGCCGGACAAGACCCGCTTTGCCGCCATGGCCAAGCGGCTGGCCAGCGATACCGGCAGCGCGGTGGCCGATCGCGCGCTGCAATTGCACGGCGGCTATGGCTATCTGATGGATTATCCGGTTGAGCGGTTCTGGCGCGATCTGCGCGTCCATTCGATCCTGGAAGGAACCAATCAGATCATGCGGCTGATCGTGGCGCGGGACATGCTGAAATCATGAATGCAGCGGACAACAGCGATCAGGTGATCGCACGAATTTCTGGCTATGCCGGGCATATTTCCCTGAACCGGCCCCGGGCGCTGAACGCGCTGACCCACGATATGTGCGATGCGATTTCGGCCACCCTGCGCCAGTGGCGCGCGGCAGAGGCGGTGCAGGCGGTGATGATCGATCACGCTGGTGGCCGTGGCTTCTGCGCCGGCGGCGATGTGGCGGCGGTGCGCCGGTCCGTTCTGGAAGATGGCGGCGCGGCAGGCCGGGCCTTCTTCCTGGCGGAATATCGGATGAACCATCTGCTGTTCACCTTTCCTGTGCCGATCGTGGCCTTCATGGATGGAGTGACCATGGGTGGCGGCGCCGGGCTGGCGCTGCCGGCGCGTTATCGCGTGGCGACCGAAAACACCCTGTTCGCCATGCCAGAGGGGGCGATCGGTCTGTTTCCGGATGTCGGTGCCGGTTGGTATCTGCCGCGCCTGCCCGGGCGGACCGGGGTGTTCCTGGCCCTGACCGGCGCAAGGCTGGACGGGGCCGAATGTCTGTGGGCCGGGCTAGCCACCCATTATCTGCCGGCGGACAGGCTGGATGAAGCCAAAGCCCGTATCGCCGAACATCCGGCGGATATCGGCACCATCCTGGATTCGCTTTCCGTTGAACCGCCCCCGGCCCGGCTGGCCGGCAATGCCGCGAATATCGACCGGCTGTTCGCCGATGCCACGCTGGAAGGGATTCTGGCTGCGCTGGCAGCCGATGACAGCAAATGGGCCGGCAAGGAATGGCAGGCCGTCGCCGGGAAATGCCCCACCAGCGCCAAGGTGGCGCTGCGGTTGCTGGCGGAAAATGCCGGCCAGGCCGATTTCGCGCGGGAAATGGCGCGCGAATACCGCATCGCTGCCCGCATGATCGCGCGGCCCGATTTCGCCGAAGGGGTGCGAGCGGTGCTGGTCGACAAGGACAATGCCCCGCGCTGGGATCCGGCCGTTCCCGAACAGGTCAGCGATGCCATGGTGGACGCGATCTTTGCCCCCTTCACCCACGGCCGGGGCACGGCTGAAAGCGAATGGAGCCCCTTCCCCGCGACAGCACCTTAGCACCGGCAAAGAATTTCTGCCCGGCGGGTACCTTGCGCGCTGGCCCGGGCGGGGGCAATTGCCCCGCCATGACACGTCTGACCCATCTGCAGCGGCTGGAAGCCGAAAGCATTCACATCATCCGCGAAGTGGTGGCAGAGGCGCAACGCCCGGTCATGCTCTATTCGGTGGGCAAGGATAGCGCGGTGATGCTGCACCTGGCGAAGAAGGCGTTCTATCCCGCGCCGCCGCCCTTCCCGCTGCTGCATGTCGATACGACGTGGAAATTCCGCGACATGTATGCGCTGCGCGACAAGGCCGCGCGCGATGCCGGCATGGAATTGCTGATCCATCACAATCCCGAAGCGCAGGAACGCGGCATCAACCCCTTCGACCATGGCCCGCTGCACACGGATATGTGGAAGACCGAAGGGCTGAAGCAGGCGCTGGACAAATACAGCTTTGACGCGGCCTTTGGCGGCGCCCGCCGTGACGAGGAAAAGAGCCGCGCCAAGGAACGCATCTTTTCCTTCCGCACAGCATCGCATGGCTGGGATCCGAAGAACCAGCGGCCGGAGCTGTGGAATCTCTACAACGCGCGCAAATCGCGCGGTGAAAGCATCCGTGTTTTCCCGATCAGCAATTGGACCGAGCTCGACATCTGGCAGTATATCATGGCCGAAAATATCGAGATCGTGCCTCTCTATCTGGCGCAGATGCGCCCGACGGTGGAACGCGATGGCCTGCTGCTGATGGTGGATGACGATCGTTTCCCGCTGGCCCCGGGCGAAGAACCGGTGATGCGGTCGATCCGTTTCCGCACGCTCGGTTGCTATCCGCTGACCGGCGCGGTCGAAAGCACGGCCAGCAATCTGGCCGAAGTGGTGCAGGAAATGCTGCTGACCACCACCAGCGAGCGGCAGGGCCGCGCAATCGACAAGGATGAAGGCGGTGCCGGCATGGAGAAGAAAAAGCAGGAGGGCTATTTCTGATGGCCGACCATGCCGTGACTGATGCAGCTGCCGAACCGGTGTACAAGACCGACGCGCTGATCGCCGAAGACATCAACGCCTATCTGGAACTGCACCAGAACAAGGAACTGCTGCGGTTCATCACCTGCGGCAGCGTGGATGATGGCAAGAGCACGCTGATCGGGCGGCTGCTGTATGATTCGAAGATGATCTTCGAAGATCAGCTGGCTGCGCTGGAAGCAGACAGCAAGCGCGTGGGCACGCAGGGCGGCGAAATCGATTTCGCGCTGCTGGTCGACGGGCTGGCCGCCGAACGCGAACAGGGCATCACCATCGATGTCGCCTATCGCTTCTTCGCGACCGAAAAGCGCAAATTCATCGTCGCCGACACGCCCGGCCACGAACAATATACCCGCAATATGGTGACCGGGGCATCCACCGCCGATCTGGCCGTGATCCTGATCGATGCGCGCAAGGGTGTGCTGACGCAGACCCGGCGGCACAGTTTCCTGGCCCATCTGATCGGGATCCGCCACATCGTGCTGGCCGTGAACAAGATGGATCTGGTCAATTATGATCAGGCCGTGTTCGACCAGATCGTTGCCGACTACAGCGCCTTTGCCAGCAGCATCGGCATCAACGGATTTACCGCGATCCCGATCAGCGGTTTCAAGGGCGACAATATCACGCTGGCCCCTTCGGCCAGCACGCCGTGGTATTCCGGCCCCAGCCTGATCGATCATCTGGAAAGCGTGCAGATCGAAAGCGCCGCCGCGCAGGAACGCCCGTTCCGCATGCCGGTGCAATGGGTCAACCGCCCCAATCTGGATTTCCGGGGTTTTGCCGGGCTGATTTCTTCCGGCACGGTCAAGCCGGGCGATGCCATCCGCGTCGCATCATCCGGCCGGACCAGCACCGTGCGATCGATCGTCACCATGGATGGCGATCTGGATCAGGCCGTTGCCGGCCAGTCGGTAACGCTGACGCTGGAGGATGAGATCGACTGCAGCCGTGGCGATGTGATCGCCGTGGCCGATGCACCGCCCGAAAGCGCCGACCAGTTCGAAGCCACCGTGGTGTGGATGAGCGACGAAGCCCTGACCCCGGGGCGCGGATACTGGCTGAAGCTGGCGACGCAGACAGTGACCGCCACGATCGCGGCGCCGAAGTATGAAATCGACGTCAATTCGATGGAACATCTGGCCGCCAAGAGCCTGTCGCTGAACGGCATCGGCGTGGCCGAGGTGACCACCGATCGCGCGATCACCTTTGAACCCTATGCCGACAGCCGCGAGCTGGGCGGGTTCATCCTGATCGACAAGATCACCAATGCCACCGTTGCGGCCGGGATGATCCATTTCAGCCTGCGCCGGGCGCAGAACATCCATTGGCAGGCGCTGGAAATCAGCCGCACCCAGCATGCCGCGATGAAGGGGCAGCAGCCGGCCGTGCTGTGGTTCACCGGCCTTTCGGGATCGGGCAAATCGACCATTGCCAATATGGTCGAAAAGAAGCTGCATGCGAACGGACGGCACACCTTCCTGCTGGATGGCGACAATATCCGCCATGCGCTGAACAAGGATCTGGGTTTCACCGATGCCGACCGGATAGAGAATATCCGCCGGGTGGGCGAAGTGGCCAAGCTGATGACCGACGCCGGGCTGATCGTGCTGACGGCCTTCATCAGCCCGTTCCGCGCCGAACGCGAGCTGGTCCGGTCCATGCTGCCCGATGGCGAGTTCCTGGAAATCCACATCGATACCCCGCTGCATGTGGCGGAAGAACGCGATGTGAAGGGCCTCTACAAAAAGGCGCGATCGGGTGAGTTGAAAAACTTCACCGGCATCGACAGCCCCTATGAAGCGCCCGTTACGCCGGAAATCCGCATCGATACCACCCAGACCACCCCGGAAGAGGCGGCCGAACTGATCGTCAACCGGCTGCTCGGCGCCTGGGCCCCCGACCTGTGAGCCAGGTCGCCGCCGACAGCCTGCTGCCGGATTCCGCCCTTTCCGATCTGGATCTGGCGGAACATCTGGCGCGGACTGCCGGGCAGATATTGTTGCAGGTCCGCGAAAGCGGGCTGATCAGCGGCAAGACACTGGGCAAGGCCGGTGATCAGGTGGCCAATCAGTTCCTGATCCATGCGCTGGCCGCCCAGCGACCGGATGACGGGCTGTTGTCGGAAGAAAGCCGCGACACGCGCGAACGGCTGGCCCACGATCGGGTGTGGATCATCGATCCGGTGGATGGGACACGCGAATATGGTGAGTGCCGCAGCGATTGGGCCGTGCATGTCGCCCTGGCCATTGGCGGACAGGCAAGCCTGGGCGCGGTGGCACTTCCCGGACTTGATGGCGGTGTGGTGCTGACCGGGGACATCGCCAACCCGACCGCCATCGTCCCGCCGCATGACGGCGCGCCGCGCCTGGTCGTCAGCCGCAGCCGCCCTGCGGCAGAGGCGCTGGCCGTGGCAGACCGGATCGGCGGCATTCTGCTGCCGATGGGGTCAGCCGGGGCCAAGGCCATGGCCGTGGTGCGTGGCGAAGCCGATATCTATCTGCATTCGGGCGGCCAGTATGAATGGGACAGCTGCGCCCCGGTGGCCGTGGCGCAGGCCCATGGCCTGCATTGTTCGCGGATCGACGGCAGCCCGCTGCGCTACAATTGCGAAGACAGTTTTCTGCCTGATCTGCTGATCTGCCGCCCGGAATGGGCCGAACAGGTGCTGGCGCTGTTGCGCTGACCCGCTCGACCCGGTTCCGGGTTCAACTCTGCCTCAGACCATGGTTTCGGGCCGCACCAACCGGTCGAAGGTCGCATCATCAACCAGCCCCAGCTTCAGCCCGGCTTCGCGCAGGGTCAGCTGCTGCTCATGCGCATATTTGGCGATCTTGGCGGCATTGTCATAACCGATTTCGGGCGCCAGCGCGGTCACAAGCATCAGCGATCGTTCGACCAGATCGGTGATCCGCGCCCGGTTCGGTTCCAGCCCTTCGACGCAGCGTTCGGCAAAGCTGTCCGCCCCGACCGCCAGCAGATGGATGGAGCGCAGCACCGCAGCACCGATCAGCGGCTTGAATACATTCAGTTCCAGATGGCCCTGCAAGCCACCAACCGTGACCGCCTGATTGTTGCCGATCACCTGTGCCGCCACCATGGTAAGCATCTCGCACTGGGTCGGGTTGACCTTGCCCGGCATGATCGAACTGCCCGGTTCATTGGCGGGCAGATCCAGTTCCCCCAGGCCTGAACGCGGGCCCGAACCCAGCAGACGGATATCATTTGCGATCTTGGTCAGCGCCACGGCCGCAACATTGAGCGTGCCCGACAGATGCACCAGCGCATCATTGGATGCCAGGGCTTCAAACTTGTTCGGGGCGGTGTGGAACTGAAGGCCGGTGATGGCAGCGATTTCCCCGGCCACTGCCACATCAAAACCTTCGCTGGCATTCAGCCCGGTGCCGACCGCCGTGCCGCCCTGGGCCAGCAGCATCACACCCTGCAGCGCCTGCGCGATCCGCTGGCGTGCATCAGCCAGTTGCTGCGCATAGCCGGAAAATTCCTGCCCCAGCGTCAGCGGGGTCGCATCCTGCAGATGGGTACGCCCGATCTTGACGATATCAGCCCATTCGGCGGATTTGCGCGCCAGCACATCATGCAGCCGGTCAAGCGCTGGCAGCAGCGCATCGGTAACCGCACGCGCCGCCGCGATATGCAGCGCGGTGGGGAAACTGTCATTGGATGACTGGCCCATGTTGACGTGATCATTGGGATGGACCGGGCTTTTGCCGCCGCGCTGGCCGGTCAGGGCTTCATTGGCCCGGCCCGCAATCACCTCATTCGCGTTCATGTTCGACTGGGTGCCGCTGCCCGTCTGCCAGATCACCAGCGGAAACTGATCATCATGGCTGCCGGCGATCACTTCTGCGGCAGCCTGCTCGATCGCGTCCGCCACCCCGGCATCCAGTCCATGTGCCCGGTTCACCCGCGCTGCCGCCTGCTTCACGATGGCCAGCGCATGGACGATGCCGATCGGCATGCGTTCGGTGGCGCCAAAGGGGAAATTCTCGATGCTCCGCTGGGTCTGCGCGCCCCAATAGGCCGTTGCCGGCACATCGATCGGGCCAATGCTGTCGGTTTCGATGCGGGTGGCGGCAGTCGGGGAATCACTCATGCTTTGCTCCAGCCAGTACGTGTGGCGACCGTCGCGGCCGCAGAACAAGCCACCAGTTAATGCAATTAACTCTCAATATCTACTCCTCCAATTGTGGAAGAGGCTGTGCATAACACTGGCAAAGCCTGCGGATAGGCTGGGCACAGCAGAGCGGCGATGCTCTCGGCAGGGAGGCTGCCGGTCAGAGCTTGGGACTGTCTTTCTGCCAGCGCACCGTCAGTTCGATGCCGCTGCCAAAGGGCAAGAGCGCGGTTTGCAGATCGTCCTTGGCCTGCACCGCCGCGCGATATTCGCGCACCGATTCCCGCGCGCCTTCGGGATAAATCATGTTGTCCGACACGATCACCCCTTCTTCCGACAGCTTGGGATAGAAGGCTTCGAAACAGGGCAGATAGAGCCCCTTCCAGACATCCAGCAGCACCAGATCGAACGGGCCGGGATCGGCAGCGATCAGATCCAGCGCATCGCCGCTGCGATATTCGACATAGTCGATCAGCCCCGCGCGGGTGAGCATGTCTGCCGAATAGGCCTGCTTCTTCGGGTCGAGATCCATGGTCACCAGCCGCGCCCCGCAAATCCGCGCCGCATCGGCCAGGAACAGAGTGGAATAGCCATAGCTGGTCCCCAGTTCGAGGATCACGGAAGGCTGGCGGCCAATCGCCAGCGCGCGCAGGAAATTGCCCACCTGCGCGCCGACCGGCAGCAGGAATTCATCGCGCCTTTCGCCAAAGGCACCGCGCGGCAGTTCCTCCGTCAGCGCCAGTTCGCGCTGATGCCGGGCATCATATTCGGCGAAAACTTGCGCAGCGCGCGGATCGGAAAAATAGGTGTTGCCTGTCATGCCGACAGCCTAACACCCCTGATCCAGACTACAACCGGGTCGGTCCTCAGGCTATCCAGGGCCCGGTGATCGCCAGCGTCTTGGCCGGGCTGTAGAGATTGACGAACAGCACCCGGCCATCGGGCGAAAAACAGGCGCCCGCCAGTTCAGTCTGGGTGCGCAGCCGCCCCAGCGGATAGGCGCGGCCATCCGGTGTGATCCCGCGCAGATGGTTGTCCACCACATCGGTATATTGGTCTTCGCAGATCACCAGATGGCCATTGGGTGCCACGGTCAGATTGTCGCCATAATTGAACTGATCGGTGCTGGTGCTTTCGAAGAACAGCTGCACGGCATCGAGCCCATGCTGGCGCGGGCGGAGGCGGAAAATCTGCCCCAGTTCCGCCGCGCCGCCATTGGTGCAGCAGAAATAGACCTCGCCATCGCCCATATGCAGTCCTTCCCCGCGGGAGAAGATCGTGGCCCCGGCCGCCGCACCGCGCAGACGCAGATCGTCATCAGGCGCTTCCACATTGTCGAGCGTGATCCAGCGCGCGCCCATCCATTCGCCCAGCGCCATCAATGCTGTGCCGCTGTTGCTGCTGTTGGCCACTCCATCAATCGCCAGCGCCTGCAGCACGCCCCCTTCGGCCAGCCGCCCAGGATGGGTCGGGATGAAGCGATAGAACAGCCCGTCATTGCGGTCTTCGGTCAGATAGGCGATCCCGCTGGCCGGATCGACACAGGCTGCTTCGTGGTTGAAGCGGCCCATGGCCTTCAACGGCACCGGATCAACCGGGCCGGTGGCCGCAGCAGGCACTTCGAACACCCAGCCATGATCCTTGTTGGCGCGCGGCCCCGGGCGGGTCAGATCTTCCTCACAGGTCAGCCAGCTGCCCCAAGGGGTGCTTCCCCCCGCACAATTGCGGATCGTGCCCGACAAGGACCGGTGCTGGCGTTCGACGGCCAGGGTCCGGGCATCCAGCACCAATGTGGTCGTGCCACCGGGCAGCGGGATCAGACTGCGCGCGACCGTATCATAGGCCGGGCCAGTGGCGCCGCCGCTGTCATGCTGCGGCTGCAGTTCGTGGTTGCGGACCAGCGCCAGCCGGCCATTGCCCAGATCGAAACAGCCCATGCCATCGGCGCGATCGGGCACAGTTCCGCCATCGCTCATCGCATCGCCCAGGCTGGAAATCACGCGATAGGAAAATCCGGCCGGCAGATCGAGCAGGCCCGCCGCATCGGCCTGCAGCGCGCCATATCCTGCTTCCCCTGTTGCACCGCCGACGCCGGCAATGGCGCCCGTGCGCATGCAACCGCTGGCAGACAACGCGGCAAAGGCGGTCGCGGTGGCACGAAGGAACTGGCGGCGATCAGCAAACATGGTCAAACTCCTGCAAATGGCCGGGCCAGAGACGGGTCGAAACGAGGTGACACCTGGCATCCTAGCGGCCGGAGCAGCGGTTGCCGCCCATCCATGACACGATCGTGACAAGCAGGATCAGGACTGTGGCAACAATGCCGCAAATCCATGCCAGCGTTGCAATCTTGCCGATGGGCTGGACCCTGACTCAATTAACCTTATATACCGGACGATATGGAAAAGACTGCCACCAGAGGCCGCCCCCGCGAATTCGACGTCGAACAGGCGCTCGGCGCGGCGTTGCGCGTGTTCTGGGACAAGGGATATGAAAGCGCGTCCCTGTCTGACCTGACGGATGCCATGGGGATCACCCGCCCCAGCCTTTATGCCGCCTTCGGCAACAAGGAAGCGCTCTTCAAGCGCGCGCTGGACCTCTACGAACAGGAAAAGCTGGATTATATCCGCTGCGCAGTCGCCGCCCCCACGGCCAAGGCGGTCGCCCGCCGGCTGATGGAAGGCGCGATTGACGCCATGACCGGCGAATGCCGGGGCTGCATGCATGTGACGGTGACGATGATCATCGACAAGGATTGCAACAGCGTGCGGGAAGAGGTGCTGGCCCGATCCAGCGTGTGGTTTGAGACCCTGACCACGCGCATGCAGCGCGCTGCGGACGAAGGCGATTTCGCCCAGGATACCGATGTGGCGGCAATCACCCGCTATCTGTCTGCCCTGGTTCAGGGCCTGGCCGTCCAGTCTGGTCAGGGTGCGACCCGCGATGACCTGACCCGGATCATGGAAACGACGCTGGCGCTCTGGCCCGGCCGCTGATCTGAATGGCCAGCATGGCCCGTTCGGGCCACAATTTTACGCTGCAATGCAAAAAAATATCGGTCGGTATAAAATACCACTTGACCTTGGCGGCTCTTTTTAACACTTAACGGTATAGAAATTTCCGGAAAGCGTGACTTCTCCTGAAGGGCGCACGGGGCTTCATTCCATACACCCCGGCTTTTAGCCGGGTTCGTGACAGATCCAGACTCTGCAACCGAAAGCCGTGCTTTCGGGCGGGTCTGTTCGCGTCTGTCGCAAGCCGGGCAGCCGGCGGGGCAAGGGATCGCAAATGAGTGATGTGAACGTGACCGATCAGCACGGTACAGGCGGCGTGCCGCATGATGAACACCAGCAACAGGGAAGCCAGCGACCGGGCAGCGGACGAAGCCGGCTGATCTGGATCGTGGTGCTGATCGCGGCGGTAGCTCTGGCCTGGTATCTGCTGCGTGGCGGCAATGCGCCTGCCCCGCAGATGGGCATGCCGATGGTGACCGTGGCCACCCCGCTGCAACGCGAAATCACCGAATGGGATGATTACGTCGGCCGTTTCGAAGCCAGCCGCAGTGTGGAACTGCGCCCGCGCGTATCGGGCGAAATCACCGCTGTACTGTTCCGCGATGGGCAATTCGTCCAGCGCGGCCAGGCGCTCTTCACGATCGATGCGCGGTCCTATCGCGCGGCCCTAGCCGAAGCGCAGGCCGGTGTTGCCACAGCGCGCAGCGATCTGGCGCTGGCCAATGCCGATCTGGCGCGCGCGATGCGGCTGATCGATGATGATGCCGTCGCGAAAAGCGAAATTGACGCCCTGCGCGCCCGCGTCAACGCTGCCCAGGCAGCGCTTGGCGCAGCCCAGGCCCGCGTACGCAGCCGCAGCCTGGATGTAGAATTCACCACGGTTCGCGCACCGCAGAGCGGGCGCATTTCCGATCGCCGGGTCGATCCGGGCAATCTGGTTTCGGCGGGCGATGGCGCGTCGGCCACGCTGCTGACCACGATCAACGCCGTCGATCCGATCTATTTCAGCTTTGATGGGTCCGAAGGTCTGTTCCTGAAGGCGCGTCGCGCCGGGGCCGATCGCGGCACCGAAGTGCAGATCCGCCTGCAGGATGAAAGCGATTACCGCTGGCAGGGCACGCTGGACTTCACCGACAACGGGCTGGATCCGCGTTCGGGCACCATCCGCGCCCGCGCGCTGGTGCGCAATCCGGACAATTTCCTGACCCCCGGCGTGTTCGGCAATATGCGCCTGGCCAGCGGGGCAAAGGTGCAGGCGCTGCTGGTGCCGGAAACCGCGCTGCAGACCGACCAGACGCGCAAGCTGCTGCTGGTGGTGGAAGCCGATGGCAAGGTGGCCGCACGCGAAGTCACGCTGGGCCCGGTGGTCGATGGGTTGCGGATCATCCGCAGCGGCCTGAAGCCGAATGACCGGGTGGTGATCGAAGGCACACAGATGGCCTTCCCCGGATCGCAGGTGAAGACCCGCGTGGACCGGATCACGCCGCCGCCACCTGCCCCGGCATCGAGCAGCAACGCAGGCCAGCCGGCCAGCGAAGCGACGCTGTCAAACTGACACGCACGGCCCCGCCGCCCTACCCCCCTTTCCGGAGCCAGCCATGCGCCTGTCCCGTTTCTTCATTGACCGGCCGATCTTTGCGGCGGTGATTTCGATCATCATCACGATGATCGGCGCGATCGCCTATTTCACCCTGCCGGTGTCGCAATATCCCGAAGTCGTGCCGCCCACGGTAACGGTAACAGCCACCTATCCCGGTGCGTCGGCTGAAACCGTTGCCGATACTGTCGCCAACCCGATCGAACAGCAGATCAATGGCGTTGACGGCATGCTCTATCTGTCCAGCCAGTCCACTGGTGACGGGCGGGTGACCATCACGGTCACCTTTGAACAGGGCACCAATCTGGATGATGCGCAGGTGCTGGTGCAGAACCGCGTCGCCATTGCCGAACCGCGCCTGCCTGAAGCCGTTCAGCGGCTGGGCGTGGTCACAGCCAAGGCATCGCCGGACTTCCTGCTGATCGTCAATCTCATCTCCCCCGATGGATCGCTGAACCGCGAATATATCTCCAACTACGCCCAGACCCGGATCAAGGATCGCCTGGCGCGTATCGATGGCGTGGGCACGGTGGAACTGTTCGGTTCGCGCGAACTGGCCATGCGGGTGTGGATCAATCCCGGCCGCGCCGCCGCACTGGGCCTGACCGCCGGAGACATCGTCTCTGCCCTGCGCGCGCAGAACGTGCAGGTTGCGGCCGGCACGCTGGGGCAGCCGCCGAATGCGGGCAGCGCCTTCCAGCTCAATGTTGAAACCCAGGGCCGTTTCACCGACCCCGAACAATTCGCCGCAGTGGTGATCCGCACGGATGAAGATGGCCGCCAGGTGCGCGTGGGTGATGTCGCCCGGGTGGAAATCGGTGCGCAGGATTATGGCACTTCTGCCTATCTCAATGATCAGGAATCGGTGATCATCCCCGTCACGCAGAAGCCGGGATCGAACGCGCTGGCCGCTGCCGATTCCGTGATTGCGGAAATGAACGCCATCGCCGCCGATTTCCCGCGCGGGCTGGAATATCGCATCGTCTATAACCCGACCGAATATATCCAGGAATCGGTCGATGCCGTGGTCACCACCCTGCTCGAAGCGGTGGTGCTGGTGGTGCTGGTGATCATCGTCTTCCTGCAGAAATGGCGCGCCTCGATCATTCCCGTGCTGGCCATTCCGGTATCGCTGATCGGCACCTTCGCCGTGCTCGCCATGCTTGGTTATTCGCTCAACAACCTGTCCTTGTTCGGACTGGTTCTGGCGATCGGCATCGTGGTCGATGACGCAATCGTCGTGGTCGAAAACGTCGAACGCAATCTGGAGGCGGGCCTATCCCCGCTCGAAGCTGCGCGCGTGTCCATGGATGAAGTGGGCGCAGCGCTGATCGCCATCGTGCTGGTGCTGTGTGCGGTGTTTGTGCCGACGCTGTTCATCGGTGGATTGTCCGGCGCCTTCTATCAGCAGTTCGCCGTGACCATTTCGGCCGCGACGGTCATCTCGCTGATCGTTTCCCTCACCCTGTCCCCGGCCCTGTCAGCCCTGTTGTTGCGCAAGCATCAGCATGCGCCTGATGGCGCCTATTGGCAGCAGCTGGCCGAACGGGCCGGCGATGCCTTCAACCGCATGTTCGACCGCTTCAGCGAATCCTATGGTCGCTGGACAGCAAAGCTGGTCGCCATGCCCAAGCGCATGATGACCATCTATGCCGCGCTGATCGCCCTCACCGGCATCACCATGGCCTGGACCCCGACCGGCTTCATCCCGCAGCAGGATCAGGGCTTCTTCCTGACCGTGATCCAGCTGCCGCCGGGTTCAAGCGCTGCCCGAACCGACGCCGTGATGAAGCGCGTTGCCGAACGCGTGCTGCCGATCGACGGGGTGACCGGTGCGGTCATGCTGTCCGGTTTTGACGGGACGTCGAACACCCAGGCGACCAATTCGGCCGCCGCCTATTGGGTGCTCGACGGGTTCAAGGCCCGCAAGGCCAAGGGCCAGACCGTCGATGCCCTGATGGCAGAAGCGCAGAAAGCCACGGCCGACATCACCGACGCGCGACTGATGGTGGTCAAGCCGCCCGTCATTCGCGGCATCGGTTCGGCCGGCGGTTTCCGCTTGATGGTTCAGGATCGCAATGGCGAAGGCCCGCGCGCCCTGCAGCAGGTGGCCAATGGGCTGATTGCCAAGGCCAATGGCGCCGAAGGGCTGGCCGGTGTCTATACCTTCTTCGACACCAGCACCCCCCGCGTGCGCGCCGATATCGATCGTGACAAGGCGCAATTGCTGGGCGTGTCGCCGGCGAGCGTGTTTGAAGCGCTGGAAGTCTATCTCGGATCGGCTTTCGTCAATGACTTCAACCTGCTCGGCCGCACCTTCCGCGTCACCGCACAGGCCGATGCCGAGTTCCGCGAAAGCCCGGCCGACATTGCCAATTTGCAGACCCGTTCGGTGAATGGGGCCATGGTGCCGCTCGGTTCCGTAGCCACGCTCAGCGACACCACCGGGCCTTACCGCGTCGAACGCTACAATCTGGCCCCCGCGGTTGCCGTGGACGGCGATACCGCGCCCGGATTCTCTTCCAGCCAGTCGCTGGTGACGATGGAGAAGGTCGCGGCCGAAAGCCTGCCGCGTGGTTATGAATTCGAATGGACCGATCTGGCCTATCAGCAGAAATATGCCGGCAGCACCGCAGTGGTGGTGTTCGCGCTGGCTGTGTTGCTGGTCTTTCTGGTGCTGGCGGCACAATATGAAAGTCTGGTGATGCCGTTGGCGATCATCCTGATCGTCCCGATGTGCCTGTTGGCGGCGATGATCGGCATCAATCTGCGCGGCATGGACAACAATGTCATGACCCAGGTCGGGCTGATCGTGCTGATCGCACTGGCAGCGAAGAACGCGATCCTGATCGTCGAATTCGCCCGCCAGGCCGAAGAAATGAACGGGATGAGCCCCGCCGCAGCAGCGGTTCAGGCCGCCAAGACCCGCCTGCGGCCGATCCTGATGACCAGCTTCGCCTTCATCCTGGGGGCGGTGCCGCTGGTGATCGCCACCGGGGCCGGCGCGGAACTGCGCCAGGCACTGGGCACCGCGGTCTGCTTCGGCATGCTGGGTGTTACGGGTTTCGGCCTGATCTTCACCCCAACCTTCTATGTGGTGTGCCGCGCGCTGGGCGATCGCTTCGCGCGGATGCGCGGGGTGGCCCTGCCGGCCCGTTCCACCAACCCGATGCCTGCGGAGTAATATCCATGCCCTTGCAGACCATGCAGCCCCACATCCGGACGGCATTCTCCCGGGTGACGTCTTCACGGGTGACTGCACTCTCCGCTTCCCTGCTGGCACTGGCCCTGACGGCCTGTGCCGCCGGGCCGGACTATGTTGCCCCTGTCGCCCGCCCGGTGGAAACCGGTGGCTTCATCGCCGCTGGCGCGCCGCCGGTTACCGCATCGTCGCTGCCGGCAGACTGGTGGCGGATCTATGATGATCCGGTGCTCAACACGCTGGTGGCCGATGCCCTGACCGCCAACACCGATCTGCGGCAGGCTGTCGCCCGGATTGATCGGGCACGGGCCGGGCTACGCGGCGCGCGCGGGGATCGGCTGCCGCAGACTGCGATCAGCGCGAATGACAATTATACGCGGCCGCCGGCGATCCAGACCTTCCCCGGCATGGCCCGGGAAAACTGGATCTATGATGCAGGGATCGACATTTCTTATGAAGTTGATCTGTTCGGCCGGGTCAGCCGCAATGTGGAAGCGGCCCGGGCCGATCTGGGCGCCAGCCAGGCCGATGCCGATGCCGTCAGGGTGGTGGTGGTGGCAGACACCACCCGCGCCTATGCCGATGCCGCCGCAGGGGCCGCCCGGCTGACGGTCGCCAGGGACATTGTCGCCCTGCTCGATCAATCGCTCGAACTCACCCGCCGGCGCCATGCTGCCGGGCTCGAAAACGGCCTTGCCGTATCGCAGATGGCAACCCTGCGGGATCAGCGCGCCGCCGATATTCCGACACTGGAAGCAGAACGCCAGGCAGCGCTGTTCCGCCTGGCCACGCTGACCGGCCGGGCGCCGGCCGAATTGCCGGAGATTGCCGGAGAACGGGCCATCGCGCTGGAAATCCGCCAGGCGATCCCGATCGGTGATGGCGCCGGCCTGCTGGCTCGCCGGCCCGACATCCGCGCGGCAGAACGCCGGCTGGCGGGGGCAACGGCACGGATCGGGGTGGCCACCGCCGATCTCTATCCCAAGATCAGCCTGGGTGCCTCGGTCGGATCAACCGGGCTCGATCTGGCAGACATCTTCAGCGGCGGCCCGCTGCGCTGGGCGCTGGGCCCCCTGCTGAACTGGACCTTCCCCAATTCCGAACCGGCCCGCGCCCGGATTGCCGGGGCAGAGGCTGATACGCAGGAAGCACTGGCCGCATTTGACGGGGCGGTGCTGCTGGCGCTGCAGGAAACGGAAACCGCGTTGTCTAACTATGCCCGTGCGCTGGAACGGCGTCGCGTGCTGCAATCGGCGCAGGACAATGCGGAAAAGGCCGCGCGCATATCCCGGGCCCAACAGCGTGAAGGATCGATCAACACGCTAGCGCGGCTCGATTCCGAACGGACCCTGGCCGATGCACGGGCGAGTCTGGCAACGCAGGATGCGCTGGTCAGCAGTGCCCAGATCGATCTGTTTCGGGCGCTGGGCGGCGGCTGGGAAGGCGCCACACCCGCCAATCCGCAATAGCCATCGGTCTTCGGACGGGGCGGCATTTTCGTCGCCCCGTCCACGCGCAGGAATATATCGAAATACGCCGTAACACCGCGCAAGTGGCGGAAGTCCTTCGATGCTGTTGCGCGGGCGGAATGTAACGATCGGTAAATTTCGGCAACAGATGTGTTCCACCGGGGGACAGATCGGATAGGGGGCGTTTTTCGGCCCAAATCCTACATTGCCGTTAACCTTCACCTGCGCATAAGCGGCCATCACATTGCTACCCCAGAGAACGCCATGACCCGTATTCTTGCCTTCACCCTTCCCGTTGCCGTGATGCTGGCTGCCAGCCCGGTGCTCGCGAACAGCAATCCGATCGGCGGGATTGACGCGCTGAAGACCTGGAACCTGGTCGTGCTCGGCGATCTGACCTCCTCTTCGGAAGTGGAAGGGCGGACCTTCGTCGGCGGCAATCTCAACGGCAATTCGTCAAACTATCAGATCCGTACCCTGCCCACCTCCAGCACCGGCACACCGGGCCTGACCGTGGTGGGGGATGTGAACGGTGGCCACAAGAATCTGAACAATGGTTCGGGCGCAATCGTTGGCGGCAACGTCAACAGCGGCTTCAACCTGAATGGCCCCGCCCAGACGGTTCAGGTCGGCGGAACGATCAGCAACACCAATGTCAATCAGAACACGGTCAATTCCGGCCTCGCCAACAGCAGCCCGGGCTTCACCCAGAACCTGCTGCAGCAGAAGAGCCTGATCGAAACATCGATGACCGGGCTCAGCTATGACATGAGCCAGCAGACCGCCAACAGCCAGCTGGCCATCAACGGCAACCGCGGCACGTTCAACGCCGTTCCGAACGCCGATGGCGTGGCGGTGTTCAACATCTCTGCCAATGATCTCAACCGCATTGGCGAAATCCAGTTCAACCTGAACGGGGCGGACACAGCGATTGTCAATGTCTCGGGCGGGTCGATCCTGCTGAACGACAATTTCCTCGGCGGGACGCAGAACCTGGGTGAACATGTCATCTGGAACTTCCCCGAAGCGACCAATCTGTCGCTGACCACCGCCTGGGGCGGTTCGGTGCTGGCCCCCAAGGCCAATGCCACCACGGGGAACTACATCCAGGGTTCGGCCGTGTTCGGCAGCCTACTGCAGAACGGCGAAATGCATGTCGGCACCTATGCCGGCAATTACACCCCGCCCTCAACCCCGCCGACCACCTCGAGCGGCGGCAACACCTCCGGCGGCGGCACGCAGGTGCCCGAACCCGGCATGCTGGGCCTGATGGGGGCGGCACTGGTCGGCCTGCTGTACCTGCGCCGCCGCAAACGGGCGGCGTGAGGCCCTTCCAGCCCTAACTGCGCGCTGACCATCTGAGCGTGTTGGCTCTTGTCGGTCGATTGATCACTTTGACGCCTTGGAAGCTCTGCCCCTCGCGAAAGCAGGGGCAGTTTTTCTATGACTTGCTTCGTGCACGAACAAATCCTGCACAAATGATTTGAGCTGGCGAGAGCTAGCTATGTTGCCTACCTGCCAGCTTGTTTCGCGGTCAGATCTTTTCGGCTGGGCGGCTGGCCATTCTCTTGGCAGAGGTGGGGCATGGCAGGGATATACGAGAGCAGGATGAGCCTGCGTTTTTTCGGTGATGAGCTCGATCCTGAAGAAATCACAGCGCGCCTTGGCAAACAACCAACTGCTGGAGTGCGGAAGGGCCGCACCTGGATCACGGAGTTGGGTGGTCAAAAAACCGCCCGCACAGGCTCCTGGCGACTTCAGGCCGGTGATTGCCGGCCGGGAGACTTAGACCGACAGATTAATGACCTTTTGGAAGGTTTGAGCGAAGATCTGGCCGTGTGGGCTGATCTGAGCACGCGGTTCAAGGCTGACATCTTTTGCGGCATTTTCATGCAGGAAGAGAATGAAGGGATCAGCTTGTCAGCAAAATCCATGCGAGAACTGAGTAGCCGCGGTCTGCTGTTCGATATCGATGTTTACTGCCCTGAGCGTTCGGAGTGATCCGCCAACGCCGATTGCCCCGCGACCTTAAGGTAGCGAGGTTGGTTCTGCAGCTGCAGTTGTTTTGATTGTTGGTTGCGGGGGTTGGATTTGAACCAACGACCTTCAGGTTATGAGCCTGACGAG